>Ga0209012_1002495_pt1 | contig 15817 bp, 11 predicted proteins | sample RS3BMetagenome_FD_184735 | JGI IMG/M metagenome (GOLD analysis project Ga0209012, IMG submission 184735) | Ferric oxide microbial mat and aquatic microbial communities from Rainbow Spring, Yellowstone National Park, USA - RS3B (SPAdes) (version 3) ...
CTTCCCCCCTCCCTCCCGCCTCCCCCCTTCGGCCGATGGCGCGCCACCTCTCCCCGCGTTACGTTCGCCGGGGGTGGTCCCGTGCGTCTCCGAGCGTCTCTCTCTCTCTTGTCCGCGGCCGTCTTCTCCCTGGCGGTGGCGGCCGCGGCCTGCGGTCGCGCCGCCGCCACGAGTCCCGCGGCCGGCCCGCCCCTGCCGGCGGGCTGCGGCCCCCGTGACCTCCCCCAGGGCGTCGCGGTCGGGCCGGCGGCCCCCTCGGCCGGCCCGCTGCCCGCGTACGGGGCGCCGCTAGACGCCCAGGGCCTCGGCGCCGGGACGGGCGGGACCCTTTACGCCTCCACCTGGAACGCCCTGTACACCTCCGGTGACGGCGGCGCGCAGTGGGCCCCTCTGCCCCTGCCGGCCGGCATCACCTACGGCCTCCAACCCCTGCTCGGCGGGAGCGGCGGACGCGTGGCCGGGGTGATCGGCGACCTCCTGGAGGTGAGTACCGACGGGGGGCACACCTGGCACACCGCACCGCCCGTCAACCTCTTCGCCCTCGCGACCGACCCCGCGGCGCCCGACGCACTGGCCGCCCTCGGCGGCACCATGGGACCCAAGGGGACGAGCACCCTGTTCCTCTCGGGCGACTGGGGCGCCACTTGGCGGGACCTGCCGCTGGGGACGCCCCTCCTCGGCTCGGCGGTCGCCCTGGTCCGCGGCACCGCGTGGGCCGCCGTGGGGTCGGCGGACGGGCCGGCGCGCCTCTTCGAGGCCGATCTGGCCGGGAGCGGGCCCGCCGTCCCCTGGAGCCCGGCACCCCCGGCCGCCTCCGCCGGCGCCGTCCTCGGGCTGGCGGCCACGCCCGGCGGGCGTGCCCTCCTGCTCACCGCCGGGGGGCTCTGGGTCTCCGACGGCCCGGGCGCGGCCTGGACCGCCGTCCCGCTGCCGGCCGGCCCGCCGCTCCGTTACCTGGCGACGCTCGGCCGGGCCTGGTTCGTCGTGCAGGACGCCGCCGGCAACGCCTCCGGCCGCCTCTGGGAGAGCGTGGACGGCGGCCAGTCCTGGCGCGCGGTCCCCGTCCCCCCGGGGTATCTCGGCCAGCCCGTCGCGGCCGGCGGGCACCTCTGGGTCCCAGGCGAGGGCGGCCCTTACCGGGTCGGCGCCGCCGGCGCGCCTGGGGCCTACCGCGCGGCGGGCATCCCGGCCCCGATCAGCTTCGTCGCCTCGGCCGCGCGGCGGCCGGACCTGGTGGCGGCCGGTTGGAGCGGCGGGTGGCTGGTGAGCACCGACGGCGGCGCCCACTTCACCTACACCGTCCCGCCGGGGTCCAACCCCCTTGTGTCCGCGCAGGTGCAGTGGACCCCCGACGGCGGCTGCCTCGTCGCGCTCTTCGCCCAAGAGGGGCCGTCGCCGCAGGATACGCCCAACGCCTTCGTCTCCGGCGACGCGGGGCGCCACTGGACGGCCCTCCCGGCCCCGGCGCCGGGCGGCATCGGCGCCCTCGCGGAGTTCCCGGCCGGGAGTGGCGTGTGGTGGGCGGCGGTCCAGGGCCGCCTCTACCGGACGGCGCCAGGGGTGGCGGCGTGGCGGCGCGTCCCCCTACCGGCCGGCGCCCCCACGCCGCGCAATCTCGCCGCCGGCGGGCGCCTGTGGCTGCAGTCCGGCACCCAGGGCGGCCTGTGGTCGGCGGGCGCCGGCCCGGCGGGCCTCGCCGCCCCGGCCCCGGCGTGGGGGGCCGGGTTCCTCGGCGCCGCGGTGGCGGTGGACCCGTACAACCCGGCCGTGGTGTACGCCGGCATCGCCCGCACCCTCGACGGCGGCGCGCACTGGCAGACGGCGGCAGCGGGGCCCGCGGCCTGGGTGCCCGGCCAGACCTGGCCGCGGCAGCCGGACGGCATCGCCTTCCTGCCCGGATCCCCCGGGGCGCTCCTGGCGGATGCGCAGCGCCTCCTGCGCGATACCGGCGCCGGCGGCTGGCAGACGGTCTGGCAGGTCCCGACCCAGGGCGACTTCATCACCGGCGTCGCGCCGGCCGGACCCGGCCTGGCCTACGTGGCGGTCCAGGGCGTAGGCCTTGTGCGGGTCGCCGCCGGCGGCGCCTGGCAGGCACCGGCGCCCCCACCCGGGGCCGGGGCCTGGACGGTCCCGGCGGGCTGGCCGGTGCTCCCGGCGCTGTCCGCCGCGGACCCCGCCGCCCCGGCGATCGTCTACCGCGTCACCCCCGCGGGCGCGCTCTCCCGCTCCTCCGACGGCGGCGCGCACTTCGGTCCGGCGGCGGCCACCGGTTGCTGCTTGGGACCGGTCGGCCTTCGCGGCGGCGTGTCCACCACAGCCCTCGCCGTCTCCCCGAGTGACCCGGCCCTGCTGATGCTCGGCCTCGGGCGCCCCCCGGGCACGGGCACGGCGGCCGGCCTGCTCCTGAGCGCCGACGGCGGGCGCACCTGGCAGCGCTCCGGTCTGCCGCCGGGGGAAAGCGTCACCGGCATCGCCATGGCCTCCAGCAGCCGCGCCTATGCCGCCGCCGGCGGCAACCTATGGGCGACCACGGACGGGGGCCGCACTTGGCGTGTGCTCGCCGGCCCGCAGGGCGTGCTGTCGGTCGCCGCCGGACGGGGCGGGGCCGTGCTCGCCGGGGGGCGCACCGCCGGCGCGGACGGGGCGGCGGCCGTGTGGATCAGCGGGGACGGGGGGGCCACCTTGCGCGAGTCGACGGTCGATCCACCGCTCTGGCGCCTCTCCGGCGGCGTCTCCGCCGTGCTGCGCCTGGCGGACGGGACCCTGCTGGCCGGCGGGTCGGGCCTGGCAGAGAGCACGGACGGGGGCGCCACCTGGCACGACGTCTCCGCCTCGGTCGGCGACCCGGCGGTGGAGCCGGGGGGGCTGCAACCGACCGCGGCGGGCGGGATCGCCGTGCGCACGGCCGATGGGACCTACACCTACCGCCCCTGAGCCCTCATCCGGGGGTTGACCGGGCGGAGGGCGGCGCACCGCCCTCCGCCGAATTCCCCGATCCCTCAGGCTCCCCCCGGGACGAAGGCCGCCCACGGGCCCGGTCGACATCACCGGCGGTGGCCGCCACCCGGAGCGGTGCCTGACGGCGGGATCCCCGTTACGGGGACGGGGGGGGGCGCGGCCCTAGACCGGGCCCCCCCGCCCCCCCCGGTCCCCGTCCGCGCCCGCCTCAGCCGGTCCGCGCGATGCGGCGCAGGACCGACTTGGCGATCTTGCAGACCATCGTGTACGCCGGGTCGAAGACGTTGCCCAAGTCGTACTCCACGCATTGCCCCAGCAGGATGTGCGCCGAGTACCCGTCGAGCCCGTACTCCTCCTGCAGCAGGCGCAGCATCTCCGTCGTCGCGTGCTGCACCGCCTGGTCGAGCGGTCGCGCGTTGCCTACCGTGAAGAGGTGGGTGTCGCTTTCGCCGCGCGGCCAGCGGATGGTGCGGCCCTTGCGCAGATCGACCGTAAAGGCGACGTCCATCGAGATCTCGATGCCGGTGCCCACGATCTCCCCGTCCCCCTGCAAGCCGTGGCCGTCACCGATGTGCAAGAGCGCCCCGGGCACGAACACGGGGAAGTGGACGGTGACCCCGGCCCCGAAGCCGCGGTAGTCCATGTTGCCGCCGTGCGGCCCCGAGGTGGCGGTGGAAATGGCCTGCCCGCCCTCCGGGGCGACTCCGAAGCAGCCGATCATGGGCGCGAGCGGCAGCGTCAGCGCCCCGAGGGCGGTGGAGGGATCGAGCAGCGTGGCGGTACCGGCCGCCGCGTCCACCGCCCACTCGATCCGGCGCCGCGCGGGCATCTCCGCCACATAGCCCGGGTCGACCACGTTGGGCGCGATCACGCCCGCGGTGTACCCGCGGCCGCGACTCGGGGCGACGCGGTCCAGGCGCACGACGAGCGTGTCGCCCGGCTCCGCCCCCTCGACATAGAAGGGCCCGGTCTGCGGGTTGCCGTCGGGCGTGACGTGCCGGCCGGCGGCGTCGACACCGGCGGAATCCACGAGCGAGGTCTCCACGGTGTCGCCCGGGGCGATGCGCAGGACCGGGGCGTGGGAACCGAGCGTCGTGTGGTAGTGCGTCGGCGTGAAGCGGTGCAGCGCCACGGCGTTCTCCCCCTCGGTGCGCAAAATTCCTCTTTTGCGCCGGCCACCGGTCTTCCGGGGTCGGGCGACCCAAGACCTTCCATCCCGGGTCCGGCGCGACACCGGTGTGTTCAGTGCCGTCGCCTTCTCCCCTGCCCCTGCGCCGCGGCGCCGCGCGCGCCGGGACGCCCCGTTTCTGGCCACCGTCGCTCAGAGGGGGAAGCATCGAGCGCCGGTCATCGGCGCAGTTTCAGTGAACCGCCGGGGGAAGGGAAGTGCCTCCCCTGGCGGGCGATCCGACCCGTCGTCGCGCCACCCCAGGTGCCGCTCCAGCCACCCCAGGGCGATCCCGCCACCTTCCCCCCCCGGCCTGACCGTTCCGCGGGGGCCGCCGCGGGCGAGGATCGGGCGAGCCGCGACCATGTCGCGGCCCATATCCCTGCGCGCGGGCCGCACCTGCCCCCGCGGGCCCGCCCTGCACGCGCGGCCGCTTCAATCGGCGGCGGCGCGGCCGGGATCGGCGGGAATCGCCTGGACCCCCGCGGCTGGGCTCCCATGGATGTACCGGCCCCCGCGCAGGTAGGAGGCCAGCGCGGCTACGAGCGACAGGCCGAGCGCGAGCAGGAAGGCGTCGCGCAGGCCGGACATGAACGGCGGGGCGATCAGGCTCGGGAAGAACGACTGCGAGAGGAGCCGCGCCTGGGCGGCCGCGGGCAGGGCGTGCAGCACCGCCGCGGGCAGCAGCGTGGCCATCGGGTTGTACCCGAGGAAGGCCGCGAAGAGCGCAGCCGTAGGCGGCAGGGAGGCCACGCCGTGCGCCACCGCGCCCGGCAGGCCGGCCGCCGTCAGCCCCGTCGTCAGCGCACCCGGCAGGTCGCGTCCCAGGCCCAGGATGACGATGGTGAAGAACACGCCCATCGAGCACATCTGCGCCGCGTTCTGGAACGTGGCGATCATCCCGGAGCCGACGCCGCGGTTCTCCGGCGGCAGGGCGTTCATGATCGAGGTTGTGTTGGGCGCGGAGAAGAGCCCCATGCCGCACCCCATCAGCAGGAGCAGGACGGCGAAGGGCAGGTAGTGGAAATCGGCGTGCAGGGCCGTCAGGCCGAGGAAGCAGGCGGCTGTCAGGAGGAGCCCGGCCGTGGAGAGGCCGCGCGCGCCGAGCCGATCCGAGAGTTTTCCGCTGATCGGCCCGAGGATCATGAAGCCCGCCATCAACGGGATCATGTAGACCCCGGCCCACAGCGGGGTGACCTCGAAGGCGTAGCCATGCAGCGGGAGCCAGATCCCCTGCAGCCAGATGATGAGCATGAACTGAAGCCCGCCGCGGGCGAGGCTCCCGAGGAACGAGGCCACGTTCCCCGCCGTGAACATGCGGATGCGGAAGAGCTGCAGCCGGAACATGGGGTCGGGCACGCGGGTCTCGATCCAGGCGAACAGCAGGAGCAGCAGGACGCCGGCCGTGAGGGTCACGCGCACGAGCGGGCTCCCCCAGCCCATGTTCGAGTGCCCGTAGGGCATGATGCCGTATGTGATGCCGAGCAGCAGACTCGTCAGCCCGGCGGCGAAGGTGAGGTTCCCCAAAGCGTCGATGCGCTGGTGCTGCTTGATCGTCGCGGTCTCGCGCAGCATCAGGTATGCCCAAACGGTACCTATGACGCCGAAGGGCACGCTGACCAGAAAGACCAGGCGCCAGTTCACCGCCGACAACAGGCCCCCGAGCAGGAGCCCGACCAGCGACCCGCCGATGCCGGCGATCTGGTTGAGTCCCATCGCCGTGCCGCGCTCCTGCGCCGGGAAGGCGTCGGTGAGGATCGCCGCGCTGTTGGCGAAGAGGAAGGAGCCGCCTATCCCCTGGACCAGGCGGAAGAGGATCAGTTCCAGGGCGGCGGTGTTGCCGCGCCCGGGCGTGAGGTAGAGGAGAATCGAGCCCAGCGTGAACACGGCGAAGCCGGCGTTGTAGAGCTTCACGCGGCCGAAAATATCGGAGATCCGGCCGAAAGTGACGAGGAACACGGCGGTCACGACCAGGTAGCCGAGGAGCATCCAGAGCAGGTACCCGGTCTCCGCCGGCGCCAGGGGGTTGATCCCGATGCCGCGGAAGATCGCCGGCAGCGAGATGAGGATGATGCTGCCGTTGAGGGCGGCCATCAGGATGCCGAGCGTCGTGTTGGAGAGGGCGATCCATTTGTAGTGGGGCGGCAGCGGTCCGCCCGCGCGGGGCGCCCGGGGGGCGGGAGTGGCCGGGGAGCGGCGCCGGGTCTGCGCGGTGGCCACGGACAGACACCTTTCGGGAGACGAAATATAGGCACGACCGGGATTCTATCACGCCGCGGGCACGCGCGGGGAAACGGGACGGGGGGAAATCCGAGTCTCCCGGGTGGGGTTCGGGGGGACGGTGGCCGTCGCCAGCGACACGGCCTGGCATCCGCCGGGTATGCCTGGCACCGGCGATCGCCCCGACGCGGTCCGGCGCCGGCGGCAGGCTGCGGTGCCGCGCCCCCCCTCACCGCTCGCGGGCCCCACCCGCGGCCAGGCGGCGACAGCGCCCCCCCGCCCCCGCGTCGCGATTCCCCGACCGCCGCCGCCGTGTCGGCACGGGCTGCCGCCACCGCGGGATCGCCGACGCCCCGGCCGCGGGCGGACCACAGGCCGCGGCGCGGCCGGAGCCGCGCGCCGCAGCCCCCGTTGACACCCTGAAATCCGCCGCATATGCTGGCACCGCAACATTTTTATCGTGCACTAAACATGAAAGGAGACCTGTGCGATGTCCGGTTTAGCTACGGAAGACTGCCTCGCGGAGATCTATCGCCTCCAGGCGGCCGGCGAATCCGCCACCACCGGCACGGTGGCCGACCGGCGCCACGTCACCCCGGCGTCCACCACCTCGATGTTCAAGCGCCTCGCGCGCGACGGCCTGGTGACATACCGCGAGTACGAGGGCGTGACCCTCACCGAAGAGGGCCAGCGCGTCGCCCTTGCCATCCTCCGCCGCCACCGGCTCGTCGAGCGATTCCTCACCGATGTGCTCCGCATGCCCTGGGAATCCGTCGACGACATGGCCGACCAGATGGAGCACGCCTTGCCGGATGCCGTCGTGGACGCGCTGGAGACCCTGCTCGGGAATCCGTTTACGTGCCCGCACGGCTACCCGATTCCGGACCGCGACGGCCGGCTCCCCCAGATGCCACTGCGGCGGCTGGCGGAGTTGGGCCCGGGCGAGGCCGGCGTGGTCGCCCGCGTCGACGAGCGCATCCCCGGCCTGCTCTCCTACCTCCACGAGGTGGGGATGACCCTTGGCACGTCGGTCGAGGTGGAGGCGGTCAATCCCGTGGACGACACGGTGACGCTGCGTGTCGCCCGTTCCAGTTTTGTCGTCGGCCCGCGGGTGGCGCAGGCGGTTTCCGTCGCACCGCCCGAGCGCGACGGCGGGGCGGTCGGCGTCCCGGCCGCCCCCGGTGCCGCCCGGGACGCATAGCGACCGACCGGCGGCCCGCCGTTGGCAGCAGGTCGTGCAAGGAGGATCAAACGTGCCTGCGCGCACCCCGGGCGTCCCGACTCCCGTTGGACCCGCGATCGCCGGCGCCGGACCGGCCGGCGACGTCCAGATCACGCACGAGGACATCGACCGGGCGCGGGACCGGCTCGCGGTGGACCGTGCCCGCCGCAGCGGCCGCTTCGCCTGGACGCGCCTCCTCTGGCTGCTGATCGGCCCGGGCGTGCTCGTCATGCTCGGCGAGAACGACGCCCCGAGCATGCTCTCCTACGCCGCGACCGGGGCGCAGTACGGCATCGGGTTCTTTCTCCCGTTCGTCGTGCTCACGTTCCTCATGGCCTACGTGGTGCAGGAGATGACGGTGCGCCTCGGCGCCACCACGCACCGCGGGCATGCCGAGCTGATCTTCGAGCGCTTCGGGCGCTTCTGGGGCTCGTTCGCCATGGGTGACCTGGTCCTCGGCAACTTCCTCACGCTCATCACCGAATTCATCGGCATCCGTGCCGGACTGGGCTTCTTCGGCGTGCCCCCCGTCGTGTCCGTGGCCGCGGCCGTGTGCGTGGTGATGGCCGCCGCGCTGACCGGCCGCTACTGGACCTGGGAGCGGATCGCCCTGGGTCTGGCCGTGTTCAACGGAATCTTCATCCCCGTCGCCTTCCTCGTCCACCCCCACTGGGGCGCGGTGGGCGGTTCCCTACTCACCTGGACGCCCCTGCCCGCGCGGTTCAACGTCGGTACGCTCACGATCCTGATGGCCGACATCGGCGCCACGGTCACCCCGTGGATGCTCTTCTTCCAGCAGGGCGCCGTGGTCGACAAAGGCTTGCAGCCGCGCGACATGCGCGCGGGTCGCATCGACACCCTCATCGGTATGGTGCTGGCCATGCTGTTCGCGATCGCCTGCATCGTCGCCACGTCGCCACTCCACGCCCACGGGATCAACGCCGGCGACTACAAGGCCGCGGACTTCGCGCGCGCGCTGCTACCCTACGCCGGTCGCGTGGGCTCGACCCTGTTCGCCCTGGGGATCTTCGAGGCCGGACTCGTCGCCTCGATCACCATCTCGACATCCTCCGCCTATGCGTTCGGCGAGGTGGTGGGGACTGCGCACAGCCTCAATCGGCCGCTACGCGAGGGCGGACCCTTCTACCTCGTCCTGCTGGCCTCGGCTGTCACCGCGGGGGCGCTCGTCCTGGTGCCGCACGCACCCCTGGAGTTCGTGGTGCTCGTCGTCAACGTGATCGCCGTCCTGGCCATGCCGCCGGCCCTGATCTTCCTCGTCCTGCTGGTCAATGATCCACAGTTGATGGGTGAGCATCGCAGCGGCCTCTGGTCCAACCTCGCGGTCATCACCGTCACCGTGCTGCTGGTCGCGGCCGGCCTCTTATACGGACTGACGGTCCTGCTGCCGAAGGTGTTTGGTGGATGAAGCACGCACCCTCAGAAGGCCCGAGCAGGGGGGATCCCGACATGACCAACGAGGGGTTGCTGGTATCCGGCGCGGGACCGGTCGCGCCGTCCGGCGGGCGTCCGCTGGGCCCGGACGGGGCACCGGCCACCCCGGCACTGCATCCGGCCGACCTCGACCGGGACCCGTCCGCGGTACTCACCCTGCTGGAGCCGGATCAGCTCGTAGGCGCCAAGGCGGCGCACCTCGGCCTGCGCCCCGTGTCGCGCGGTCTGCGCGTCCTCCTGTGGGCCCTGCGGGCCTACGTCGTCTTCATGCTGATCGTGGTGGCGATACAGGTCGTGCGCAGCCTGCACGGCGGCGGGGCCGGCGGTTGAGGGCCCGGGCCGCGAGCGTCCGCCCGGGGAGTCCCGCCGTCGCCGACGCCGATGCACAAGGGCGGTGGTTGGTGGCGCACATGCCCTTTGAGAAGCGCACCCCCATCGTGGGCAAGGCCGAGGACCGTCCGCTGGCGGCACCGGACCTGACGCGCCGACCTCGACGCGGACTCGGTGGCGGCTGCCGCCTGGGAAGGCCCTCGCTGCCGGGGCATCCGCACCGTCCGGCCCGCCCGCTGCAGCGCCACGCGGGACAAGGTGCTGCAGAAGCGGCAGAAGCGGGCGGCCGGTCAAGGGGGGGTTGGCGACGGCCGCCTCTGGCGCTACGTCGCCAACCTCGATGCGTCCGCGGCGTGCCAGGTCACAGCGGAGGGCTGGAGCCGGCGGAGGAATCGCAAGCGCGCGTACCGGCGGCGGGGCAAGGTGCTGGAGCACGTACGGCACCTTGCCCCGCTGCCACCCCCGGCTGGGTGAGCAGCCACGGCTGGATGATCGCGAGCCGTCGGTCCCCGCCAGACCCGATACGCCCGTGTTCGGGCCGCCGCTCAGGCCGACACGGAGGAGGCGCCGCCCGGCTCCGCCCGGGACCGGGACGAGCCCACGACCACCAGCAGCACGACCGCCGCCAGGACCGCGACTACGGAGGCGTAGCCGTAGGAATACACCGGGCTCGCCAGGTAGAGGAAACCCATCGCCAGGTTGCCGATCAGGAGCCCCACGCTTCGCGCGGCGGTGAGGGAGCCCATGCCCCCGCTGATACGGGACTCGGGCGTGACCTTGGAGATGAGGGTCGGCTCCAGGGTCTCCACCACCCCGAGGGCCACGCCGAGTACCGCCACCGCGCCGTAGAAGCCGATCCAACCGCCGTGGAGCCCGTAGGCGAGCGCCAGGCCCAGCGAACCGACCGCGGCGGTCACGTAGCCGAAGAGGGCGAGCGCCACGCCGCCGGCCTCCCGGCGACGCCCCATCGCCAGCCCCGTCAGCGCCGAGACACCGAGGAACACCGCGTACGCGCCCACGCCCGCCGCCCCGCTGTGCGCCCCCTGGGCGACGGTGAGGATGGGGAAACCGAGGCTGTAGGAGCTGAAGCCGTACAGCGCAGCCGCGATGATCACGCCGCGGTAGAGGGCGGTGTTCCCGCGACTCCCCCGGCCCCGCGCCCCGTCCCGGGCGCCGGCACCGGCCGCGCTCCCCACGGGCGCCGCCCCGGTCCGCGTCGCGACGAGGCAGGCGGTGGAGGCCGCCAGGGGGATGACGGTCAGGAGGAAGATGTAGCGGAAGGGCACGTGCGCGGCGACCAATCCCAAGACGGCGAGGGCGGCGAGCAGCCCGCCGCCGACGTCCAGGGCGTGGAGCAGGCCGAACGCGCGGGCCCGGTCCTGCTGGGACACGACCTCGGTGAGCATGGCGCGGCGCGCCGGCGTGCGGAAGTTCCGCGCCCACCAGCCGCCGGCGAACAGGGACACCGCTCCGATGGCGCCCGCGGACAGGCCCGTCAACGACAGGAGCGGGATGAGGCTGTTGCCGAGGATGGCAACCCGCCGACGGCCGATGCGGTCACCGAGTCGCCCGCCCAGGTAGCCGATGAAGGCGCCGGGTCCGTAGCTGAGCGCCGTCGTCAAGCCGAAGACCCAGACCGGCGCCCGCAGCGCGAGCACCAGAAACAGCGGCAGGCCGGCGATGACCATCTGGTACCCCAGATCGGCGAAGAAGGCGGAGAAGGCGATCCACCACACGTCGCGGTGGAACGGCGCGGGCCGGGCGGCGGCGGTAGTACCCAACGGAATCCCTCCCCCAACCATACAGGTGACGGCACAGGTGACGACGCAACAGCCCCAGTTCCGGTGCACGGGCCGCCGGCGTTCTCGGATCCGTCCGGGCACCCTCGCCACCGGTTGGCGTGACGCGGCCGGGCGGGCGCCGCGAGACCCGCCCGGCCGCGCCGGCACACCCAGCGGCGAGCCCCGCCCAGGTCGGCCGCCGCCCCGCGTTGGCGTACGTACCCTCCATCCGCCAGCCGGCCGGGTTCCCGACCAAGCCCCCCCAAGCGGTCCTGCCCCACTCCTGAGCGGTGCTGAATCACACGAACCGTTGTGTTCAGCCCCGCGTCCGCGCGCACGCGCGTCGCCCATCGCGCGCCATGCGCCCGGGGGGCGTGGCCGCCGACGATCCGTCCGCGCGACCCGCGGTCTCACCGTGCGCCGGATCCGTCCCCCTCCAGAGCCTTCGGGACCTCGCCCGCGTGCTCGCCCCCGAGCACCTCCCCGACCAGTTCCGGCAGGCGCCGGGCTGCCTCGGCGAGCACGGCCGCGCCCCGGTCTGTGCGGCGGTAGTACCTCCGGCGCCGGCCGTTGACGTTGCGGTCCTCATGGGCGAGGAATCCCGCGCGCTCCAGGCGGTGCAGCAGGGGATAGAGGGTGCCCGGCGTCAGCCGGTACCCGTGCCGGCCCATCTCCGCCATGAGGTCGACGCCGCAGACGGGGGCGTGGCCGGCGTGGTAGAGCACGTGCAGGCGGACGAAGCCGAGGAAGAACTCGCGCAGGACCACCTCGCGATCGTCCCCTGCGGCCGTCGCGCCCCCCCCTCCCCGGCCAGGCCCACCGATCCATATCGCCCTACGATATCGCAATCGGATATTATCGACGACGCGCCAGGCCGTCAACGGTGGGCCGGGCCGCCGGCGCACTCAGAGTCAGCCGGAACACCGTCCCGAAGTCGGTCGCGCCACCGCTGCTGCCAGCAGAGCGGCGTGCTCTTCGGCCGGCGCAGCCAGTTGTGGTGGGACCTCCCGCTCATCGAAAGCCTCATCGCCCTGCGCCAGCTCCCCGCCGGCGACTACGCGGCGCAGATGGCCCTCCTGCAGGACCTGCTGGACCTCGGGCCCCTGCTGGAGGTCCCGGTGCGCGAACTCTCGCTCCGCCAGGGCATGCGCGGCGCCCTGGCGGCCACGTTGCTGCAGCGCCCGCGCGTGCTCTTCCTCGACGAGCCGACGATCGGCGTGGATGCGGTCGGCAAGACCCGCTTCCGGACCTTCATCCGCGAGAGCAACCGCCGGGAGGGCGTGACGGTGCTCCTCACGACCCACGTCCTGGCCGACGTCGAGGACGTCTGCGCGCGGGTCCTGCCCATCGACCGCGGCCGCCTCGTCTCTGACGGCACCCGGGCGCAGATGACCATGCTGCCGCGAGCGGTCGGCGTGCTCGACCAGATCGGATACGGTGGCAACATCGAGGTACCCGGCGGCGTGGGCGACTTCGCCGCCGGCATCGGCTGCATGGTCTATGCCCCTTCCCAGCCTGATTGCGTGGTGGGTACGGCAACCGCTCGGCAGCCCAGTCCTGCGGCGCCCAGTGGCTACTGTCCCCGTCAACCCGCGGCAGCCGCCGGCACGCATCCCGCTCCGACGTTCGGCCATCGCTTGGCGCGGGGCGACGGGCGCGGGTAGGCGGTGGCCCGCCGAGGCTCGGCTTCAGGCCCGGCCCTCCCCGCCCCATCCGGCGCGCAGGCCGGGGAGCGGTCTGCCGAGGAGTTCCTCCAGGGCGGCGACCTCCGGCGCGTAGATGTCGGCCAGCATCGCCCTGGCGCGGGGGTCGATTTCCGGCTTCTCCGTGCGCGTGAAGAGCAGGTTCGTCTTGATGTGGCGCCGCAACGCGCCCGGAAGTAGCCGGCCCGCGCGGCGCAAGCCCGGCGTGCCCATCAGCAGGAATGCCATCCAGTTACCCGGACCCCGGTACTGGTTGCGCGGTCCTTCCGCCTCGACGATCCGCGCCGCGGGCGCGGCGTCGATGCGGAGGAAGCCCAGCACCTGCGCCACCACGGCGGCCGCGTCCCGCCGCATGTCCGCGAACTCGGCGACCAGGACCGGGTCGCGGCCGAAGAGGTCGAAGTACCGGGCGACCTGGCCCGCGTATCGCCCGACTTCGATGTAGCGGTGGAAGCGGTCCCCCCGCGTGCCGGCGGGGAGCCGGGCCTCGGCGGCCAGGGCGGCGAGGAAGGACTCGCGCTGCAGCCCGGCGGTGTGGTGCATGAGGTAGTGGGCGTGGGCGCGTTCCACCGGATCGCGGAGCAGGATCAGGATGCGCGCCTCAGGCGCGAACGCTCGGATGCGCGCGGCGGCGCCGACGTCCCACAGGTAACTGGTGCTCGCCTCCCCGACGATCCGGTGGGCCGCGGTCGCCTCACGGAAGAGGGCCAGGTACTCCGCCTCGGTCCGGACGGCCCGACGGTCGGCGGGGCCGAACCAATGCGGCTCCTTCAGGCCGGACATGAAGACTTGCGGATGGCGTTCCAGGTAGGCGTGCATCGAACTCGTCCCGGATTTCACGGCCCCGACGATGAAGAAGTTGGGATGCCGCATGACCGGAGACTCCTTCCGCGGATGCGCCGGGTTGCGCCAACGCGGTCATCTGCCGGGCGAGCAGTTGCCGCTTCCTAACCGGAGGGTATGTCCCTCTCGGGGGCCGAGGCAACTCCTCATGTGTGGCACCGTGCCGGACCGGTCGGCCCTGGGGTCGCTTTCCGGTTCGATGGGGACCGTGGCCAGGTGCGGGGCGTGGTAGCGGAGGTGGAGCTTGGTCAGGGGCGCGGAAGCGCCAGCGCCGGCTTCCTCCGCCGTGTCGAAGGTGGGCTGCTGGGCCAGGGCCTTGTTCAGCGCTTGGCGTGCCTCGTCGAGCAGGCGTTTTTGCCGGGCGAGGGCACGCGCCTCCAGTGCGGTGGAATGCACGAGCACGCATCGGTAGCGCAGTTCGGCACAGCGGGTGCTCAGGATCGGCGCTGAGGGCCACGTTGCTGAAGGCGCAGAGGCGGTAGCGGGCTGCACGGGGGCGCGGGCTGATGGTGGCGGGTTCATCCCAGCCGCCCTCGTCCCATGCCCTCCGTTTGAGGGTGGTGGCGGCATCGGTTAGGTCCGTGAAATTGCCCCGTCACAGAGCGTCAACCCCTACCAGCCTTGCCCGCCATTGCTGCGGTCAACTCGCCGCTCAACGTCCGAAGCGCTGCTTTAATTCCCTTCGGGTCCGCGATCGCCCCCCAAGCAACCTTAGGCAATTCGGTATGGAGAACCGACGCAGCGCGGGCCGGCCACGGATATGCGACCTGGAGAGGCCGCGTTGAGTCGCCCATACCTATCTCAGACCAGTATCCAGAATCACGCAAGCCAGCCATGGTAACTGGAGCCATGCCAGCATGAACCAGGAGAGCTTGCTGGGCATCCTGATATAGCCAGTCAAGAAACTGCGCAATTGTTTGATCGATCTCCGCTAGCTCGGACAAATTGCCTCGAGGGACAGAGACCCCACTTAGGGGGCCCTTCGCAGAATACACAGCATAGGCAGGCATTACGTTCGCAGGGAGTACGGGCTGCGACGGAAGTCGAGGGAAGGCGGCCAACCCTCGAATCGGTTCGTTCGCCGCAGGAGGCACGACGAATTCATTGATCTGAATAACACGTAGAGCGGAGGCGGACCGCGCACTCGCGGGAGTCGCACTACCGTTGCCGTATTCGTGGCACAGTTCCATGAGTTGCGTAATCCCATCCACTGCCGGCCCGGAAGTCCAGGCAACCCCTTCTGCGGTCGCGACAGTACCCCCATAACCTCGGACGAAGGCCTCCCACAGGATGGGGTTCTGGAGTGTGACAGTGGTAGCCCACCACTCGGGTCCGGTAGACTCCTGTGCGCTATCCAGCGTCTGCAAGCCGGCATCCAACAGAGGACTTAGGACCATGGATATTCCGAGTGACTTCAGCTTGCCGGATGAAATTGCCGTCTTGAGCACCCGACACACGTTGGCAAAGTCGTTAATCGTCCACCCCGTCGATGGCACCGCGACATCTGCGGCCCGGAGCGCAAGCGGATTGTACTCGATGGCCAGCGGCTGCAGCCCGGCTGGCACGGCCATCACCACACCATCGCGCATAAAGACATCCTGCGCACCCGGGACCAAGATGTACGGATCGAAATTGATCTCTTTCAGGACGCTGGTGAGATCGATCGGCGTGCCGATTATGTCCTGACCAATCACCATCCACCAATTGAGTCCTGTGTCGCCCGACGGGTCAGCGATCTGCCTCATCTGCGAGACGTGTGAGCGTACGCCTTGACCAATGGCCGCAGTGGCGGACTGGGCGAGTGGAAGATTCCACACCAGGCCGACGACAGGGCCGGCACGCCCGCTCCCAACGGCACCACCATCGCGTCGATCAGCACCCGTGCGGCTGCACGCTCCAGCGACCATTCCCAGACCAAGGGCGCCTGCCGCGCCAAGCAGCGTTCGCCGAGTCGTCCGATATCCGTACCGGTCCATGCATATCGTCTCCCCACGGGCCACGGCGTTTCACGCACTAGTACAGGATGGCGCAAATGCGTAATCAGCGAGGCGGCGTCAGACCTTAAGCAGTTTTCCATCGTAGTTCCAACGGAAGGCTTTTGCCAAATGCTCATTATAATAGGCGATGAAGGCTGCAATAC
>Ga0209012_1002499_pt1 | contig 15814 bp, 8 predicted proteins | sample RS3BMetagenome_FD_184735 | JGI IMG/M metagenome (GOLD analysis project Ga0209012, IMG submission 184735) | Ferric oxide microbial mat and aquatic microbial communities from Rainbow Spring, Yellowstone National Park, USA - RS3B (SPAdes) (version 3) ...
GACGGAGACCCCGAAGCTCCGTAATGGGTTCCCGCGAAACCCGCCTGATCGTGAGAAGTGATGCGGAAGTAAACGCAAAAGTGAGAACCTCCGATGCTTTAGCTAGGAGAGCATGTCAGATACAAGACGACATGGCCGGTGTAGGCAACATTCAGCAGTACAACCAGATTCAGCAATACGTAAAGTCGGGGCAAATCGCTTTGAACATAACGCCGGCGAACGAATGGAACTGGCTCGGCTTCAACGTCCACGAATATCCGTTCAGCAACGTACACTTCAGAAGGGCCCTGCAACACTTGGTGAACTATGCAACCATCACCTCTGCGTTGGACAACGGCATACTCGGCATCGCCACGCCCTACTATTTCCTGCCAAGCATATTTGGAAAGTATTTCACACCACAATTGGTCCAAGCCTATCAAAAATACGGCGCATACAATCTTTCGGCGGCGGTACAGGAACTGGAAGCCGCCGGCTTAGTGGACCACTCAGCGCAGGGCTACTGGAGCTATTCGAACGGGACCAAGGCGTCGTTCACAGTTATCATAGTGACGGGCCCAGGCGAAGAGCTTGAACTCGCCGAACTGTCCGGATTAACGAGCTCTGCACCACTGATCAACCTATCGATAACCACTGAGGCCGTGAACCCTACAACGTTTGGTACGCAGATTCTGCCCAACAAGGAGTACCAAATGTTTTTGGGCGAATGGATATGGAGTCCGCCTTCGCCCACTGAACTCTACATGTTTCTGGGCCCCACGGCTATCAACAGCATCGTTCAGAACTATACTGACCCAGTGGCTTGGAATCTGCTGCAGAAACTCGAGTTCGATTCTTCGACTCCTCAACTGGCACTGAACTATACGGCCCAAGCCTCGGCGTATTTGCAGTCGCAGCTACCCTATATTACACTGTTTTTCGGAACCACTTTGGTGCCCATCAACGTGCAAAACTGGAGGGGATACACCATTGAGCCGCCTTTCACGCCCATCACGTTGGACCTGCACCCCAGCAACTCCACTGTGGGGTCGTTCTACAGAATAGGCTACGGGGCTGGCCCCGACACCCTTAACCCGTACACCTATCTGGCCGCCATAGATGATTACATTTTTGGAGCACAGTATGTGTCACCTCTGCAGATAGCGCTGAACAGCTCGGTGGACTACTTCCCGTGGGCGGCGTACAACTATAGTGTAACAGCAAGCTCGGGTTTGATGCCGAACGGTGAACCCTATAATGGAACCGTGATAACCTTCAACTTCCTGCATGATATAACTTGGGCGGACGGCGTGCCTTTGACCGCGGAAGACTATAACTTCACGCTTTGGTACTTCGATGTCGGCGGCTTCACACACGACCCATACAACCCTTCGATAGATACGATTGAGTACTCCCCAGGCATAACGCTGAACTATACGGCCGAAGCGAACTATCCCTCACTGGTGTGGTACGACGGAGCACCGGGCATGGTGGGTACGTATGTGCCTCCGAACAACCCCTATCAGCTTCAAATATACTTTAACACCTCATCTATCTTTAACCTCTACAACATATTCGGGTTCCCAACCATCCCAGAGCACACTTTGGCACATGTTTCACCCGTCCAGATGAGCCAAGAGAGTTCACCTCAGCAGTACTTGCCTCAGTACGTGCCCGCAAGCGGTTACATGTTTGAGTCGTGGAGCCCGTCGGCGAGTTTCACTGCGCAACTCCGCAATCCCTCATACTTCCTTACAAACCCCTATGTGAACCAGATAACGGCAACCACGGGTTCCACGGCACAGTTCAGCGTGACCGTTAAGACTTATAACACGAGCCAAATCATATCCAACTCCACGGGTTACTTTGCAATCTACAACCCCGTGAACAACGCCGCGGCCACGCTTTACGTCGCAAACTTCAACAGCATGCAAATCCTGCAAACCGTTCAAATGCAGAACACTGGCCCAGGAGTCTACACTGCGACCATCAACACGGCCAACCTGCAACCGGGCAGCTACCTGTTACTCGCACAAGTCAACTGGACCGGCGCACCCTACTACTTCTACAGCGGAAACGGCTCAACCACAGCGAACAGCTACAACTTCCACGAGTACGGCGTGTTAACGGTGACTTCGAGTACTTCGCCAAGCACGACGCAGACACCAACCTCTCCCACTTTGACAACCACCACAAGCTTTTCAACCACCCCAAGCACCACTACGACCACGCAGAGCTCATCGACATCCACAATAGCAATCGTGGTCATATTAGTCGTCATAGTAATCGCCGCCTTAGCCGCAGTGGCGGTCACCCGTCGAAAGCGGACAAGCTGAACTCCTCCTCTTTTTTAAACAACCGAACCAGATTTATCATTGTTCCAAGACCCCGTCCACGAGGGTTTGGGTGTCTGAGCACAACGGGTCTCGCGAAAATAAGGAAGCGTTGTGTGGACCACCAAGACTTGGTCGAATACGGGGTTCGAGTTATTAAGGCCAGTCGCGCACTTCGACCACGAAAACGGCTTGGCTCCGGCACGTGGACACCGCCGTGAACCGTGGTCCACCCACGTCCAAACGACGCGGGCCTCCCACTTGTTTCCTCGACAAAACTCGCCTATCTTTCCATGATCAAGTAGAGACCCAGTCTCCTAAGATGAGAAGAGTCAACTTTGCTATCCCTCTTTTCGAACCACTTCCGAGTACACCATTTTGGATATCCGCGATATTATCTTCTCGCCTTTGCCCACATAGTTTGCTCTCTTACCAAACTTCAAACCGTTCACCAGCACCGTCAAAATGTATTTTTTGTCTCCAACCATAACTATTCCCGCGTCGTTGACCACTCCGGGCACCGTACCAGTTTTGTGCGCCAAAACAGCGTGTTTGGGCAAAGCGCTTTTAATTCTGCCGGCGCCGGTTTCGCAGGAGGCCATAATATCCATAACTTCGCTGGCTCTTTCGCCAAACATTTTTCCGCTATAGAACGCCTCAAACACGACCACCAAATCATCTGGGCTCGTAACATCGTTGTCTTCAAAGTCTGTGAACGCCTTACTCGACTTGTCTATACCCAGCTTCTCAAAAAGGGGATAACTCGAAATTGGCTGAACCCCTGCGATTCTGTGAACGTGTCTACAGAACTCCTCTTTAAAACTGGGGCCGCCGCGGTGAATGCCTCTGATGCCCAGAAATTTGGTCCACGCCTCCTCGTCTTCGAGCTGGTACATGTCGCACAAGTGTTCCTTGGTACTCTTTGCAACCCTTGTGTTCTTTAAACCCAGCCACTCAAGCGTGTCGGCGACGCTGCTCTTGCCTAAAACACGCATCAAGATGTCCGTGGCCGTGTTATCGCTGATTATCATCATGAGCTTGGCCAAATCCCTTAAACGAAGCGTAACGCCGGGTTGCAGATACTGCAGAACACCCGAGCCAGGCGACCTGTCCGCGTCTTCCAGCTGAACAGTGGCGTCGAGGTCAAACTTCCCTTCGTTTACCCGCCTGTATAGATCTGCTAGCAAATACACTTTGAACACGCTCGCAGTAAGAAAACGCTTCCCCCGTTTTACATAAAACTCTCCTCCACTCGACAAGTCCTTGAACCCCACGCCCACGTCGGCGTCGACCTCCGCCAAGTAACCCGCAACATCCCGTTTAAGACGGCTCAGCTTATCAGTCAAACTCACTTCAGACCACGGCTGACAAGTGTTTGTTTTTAAATAGTTTTCGACCTTTATACCCCCACTGTTCTGCGTTGAGCGCACTGTCGTGAGCCCGCACCAATTTGCCGAGCCACAAACCGCTGGATACGGCCCCAGTGGGTTTCACGGCTCGGAAACATTATTTTAAAATAGACGCTTTTTATTCTTCTGTAGCGTGGCAAGACACAGAAACTTTCATGAGTTTGGTACACGGCGGAAGCGTATCACGCTGCTATACCGTTTGCCAGTGACAGACGTGTCTGCCTTCGACAGCTCCGACTAACACATCGACAGTCTATGCTGTAAGCGCACCAAGTGTCGAGTGACGGCCACTTCCCCACAGACCATAATACGGAGGGACTCCAGTGTGCTCAGCTCCCCAGTTGCGCTTACAAACCTAATTAGTAAGAAGGCTCCGACCTTCCAGAGAGAGAAGACGAAACGCGAAAACATATATTCCCTACCCCATAATTACTCTGAAAAGCCCTGCGGATAAATCCTCCAGAGAAGATACGCAAACAGAATGCTTCCAACACAAACCCAGACAACAACCAGTTTGAAATACCCCCCACAATCCGCTCCAAGCGTGAACAAAGACGCGTCCAGATTACGCGCAAAGACGCGTGCAGAAAAGCACCCACACCCCCAGAGCGCAACTCCACGGACGATGGATACCTCCAGAGCCTCCGATGCTTTAGCGAGGAGAGTATGTCAGCTCCATCCGCAGAGAACACAAACCCCATGGATGCGACCGAACACGCCGAGCGCCCACGGATAACACTGTTAAGCCTCCTGGACCGTGTGACTCGGTTCAGCTGAAACCGGTGTTCATCGTTTTTCTGTTGGGTCCAAGCGTAGGCGTCTTATGGCTTTAAGCGTTTTTTCGGTGTCCGCCTGAATGTTTTGCATCAGCTGTGTCAAGTCCAAGTCCCTTGCGTCCGCGTAGAAGGCTAGAAACGCGGGTATAAAGAGTAGCGTGTCCCCATAACTCACACCCGCCTGATCCAAGGCGGCGCTCACCCTTGCCACAGACTCGCCTGCTCCCACCACGCTCAGAGCCTCTCCCACCACCGAGAGTATGTGATCCGGCTTTTCATGTTGCTCGCTCATACCTGCGATTTCTCCTTATGGGGGATAAGCCTTTTTCAAAAGAGTTTCTGCACGTGCTATACACTTTTCAAAAGCTCCGCTCAGCAGTGACTCGATGCGTCTGTCGGGTTGTTACACTCACTTTACCATCTCATCGTTTGTTGGCACCCTGTTGGACGAGTGAGCGCGTGTATGCGGAAGTTTTTTTGAAGATTTGCTTCCAATTCAGGGGACGTTGTCCCGCTCACGGAATAGCTTTCCAGCCTTTGTTAGGGTCCACGCCGGTGGCGCCTACTGTTTCACCCTTCTCGACGCGCTTTCTTCCAAAACGAAAAGAGCCAGCCACTGTATAATATTCTCAAGACAACCGAGTCCTCTCCCACTTTTCGAGCGGACACAAGCATCTCAACCCTAAGGTTCTTTTCTTCGGTTTTCAGGTGTTTCAAAGGTGTAAAGTCCAAGCGCGTAGTAGCCTAACGTGAGCCCGCTATCCTGCGCATCGAAGAACTCGGTCAAGGAGCCCAGTTCCCTAAGAGAGAACACAACGCGGAACACAGGCGTGTTCTACATAAGCAACGTTGACGGCATGGGGCTGGCGAGATTTGAACTCGCGATCGCCACCGCCCCAGGGTGGTATCCTAGACCAAGCTGGACGACAGCCCCGTGGATAGTTGTGCGCCGCACTTCGACGTTGTCGAAGTGTATTAGGAGTAGTCTGAATCAAAATAAAAAGGTGTTGGTGTACCTTCGTCCAAGGATGCCCACTTGGAACAAGTATGGGCAAGGCGACCATATGAGCACAGATGCTTTAAGCGTTCCTCGTCGGCCACTGTGTGCACCGCTGGGCTGAGCTGGAGGCTCACAAGTAGCCCCGAAAACAAGACTCATCACGCGCTCCTAGCTGTTTTAGGGTACACGTGTTCATCTTCTTGCGGGCGCTTTTCTACGTGTTTTGGCTCTCCGATTCTTTTTGCGGTTGAACACAAACAGAGAGGAACCCACCACAACTACCAAGCCTAGAAGGGCAAAGGGTAAATAGGGGGGTGTTTGTGACACCGCGGGCAACAGAAAATTGGACGAAGACAGCTCGATGAAACCCGCGGGGGCTGGTAGCTCGAGCAGCACCGCGACACCCGTGGATGTGCTCAGATACGCTTCGAATCCGATGGACGTGTTAGCGTAGGCGTAGGCACTGAATTTTCCGGCGGGCGTGTTCACGGCTGTTTCACCTCTGTAAGTCAGAGGCGTGGTCTCCAAGGCTCCGATGGCCACTCCGAAGCTGATGGTGCTTCCAAACTTTGTGGCCGCTGGGTAAAACACGGGGTTTGCGTAGCTATCAACAAAGAAAACGGGGCCCTGAGGCACTCCGTCCACGGTGTTGTTCTTCTCAAAGAAGAAGGCGCCGTCGGGTTCTGCGAACAGCGACCTGAAATTCAGCGTTTCGTTCAGCGACCCTGTGGTGACGTAGCTGACATAGTTGCCGGGCTTGGCATAGGCGGGCAACGACAGATTCCATGAAACATCTGAAGCTCCGTTGGGCTCTTTGAGACTTTTCAACGTAAGGGTCACACTCGAATTAGAGTAGCTGTTGGTCACCTTGTAAACCAGAATTGCGCCATTGCTCGGAGAAACCTCGAAGAGCTTGCTTACGGGCGACTCGCCTTGACCACCCACCGCTGAAGCTGACACCGAGTACGAATAGGCCAGCCCAGACCCGCCGTTGAAGTCCACGCTTGTGTTACCCAAATATTTAAAGAATAAGCCGTATCCAGGTGCCAATACGCTGAATGAGCGGGGAACCACGAATTGTTGTGGGAGAACCGGCAGATAAGCCGGGAAGATGGGGTCGTCGTAAAGCGAGCCGTTGGGTAGAACAGGCTGGTTCACGTTTGTGAAGACGTTGAGTTGCAAAGTGTTGTTGGGAGCCAAACCCATCGTTCTCACGCTCGCAACCCCACTGTAGCGTTCGTAGCCCGTTAGAAGCGGATAGCTACCGTTCACGTAGTAGGTGAAGTTCACACCGCTTTGGTCGAACCAGGGTAGCTTTTCAACGACGTGGGTGTAGGGCACGGGCTGCCAAAGCGTTTGGCTGGTTGCGGAAGAAGCGTGGGCGTAGCCCACCGCGGAAGCCAAGATGAAAAGGGCTGCGAGCACGAGAACTATGCGAAGTGACACGCAACGAACCTCCCCTTCCTTACTTCTCTCAACAGGGGTTCCTCCGTCTTGCAAACCTCTTGGGCAATGGGGCACCTGGGATGAAACCTACATCCTGGGGGAGGGAGCACCGCGTTGGGTATCTCTCCTTTGGCGAGGCTCTGCACCTTGTGCTCCGGGTCGGGCACAGGCACGGCCGCAACCAAGGCTTGTGAGTAGGGGTGAAGCGGCTCCGATATTATGTCCAAGGAGTCGCCCACTTCAACCACCTTTCCGAGATACATAACGACTATTCTTTCGGTGAAAAATTTGACGGTGGCTATGTCGTGGGTTATCATCATAAACGTTTTCCCAGCCAGCTTCAGGTCGGACATCAGCTTGATCACTTCGCCTCTAACAGAGGCGTCCAGCATGGAGACGGGTTCGTCCAGAATCATGGCTTCGGGGTTCATGGCAACCGACCTAGCCACGGCCACCCGCTGTCTCTGACCACCTGAAAGACTGGTTATCCTTCTGGCCGCATACTCTTGGGGGGGAGTGAGCCTCACGGTCTCCAGAGCTCTGTAGACCGCTTCATCCATTTGCTGCTTATCACTGTAAAGCCTGAGTATCCGCATTCCCTCCGCCACCGCGTCGTAAACACTGTAAAGGGGGTCGATGGCGTCGAATGGGTCCTGGTAAACCATTTGAACCCTTCTTCTGAAATCCTTCATCTCCTGTCTGCTGAGGCGATACAGGTCTCTTCCTTCAAACAGCACTCTTCCCGAATAGGGCTTTATAAGGCCCACCAAGGTCTTTCCAAGCGTGGTCTTACCGCTTCCGGATTCGCCCACCAAGCCAACCGAAGTGTTACGCTCAACACTCAAATCCACGCCGTCCACGGCTCGCACAAACAGCTTTGAACCCCTAGCCTTAACCCTAAAGTAAACCCTGAGGTCTTGGGCTTCGAACACGTTTCTGGTGCTCTCAACGTTCAAGGGTTGCTCAAGCGTCAACTATTTAGCCTCCACGAATTTCTTGGAGGCCACGTGGCAAGCCGCGTAGTGCTCGCCTCCGTAGGCCTCAAAGGTTGGCAAAACCGTTCTGCAAATCTCCATAACAAAGGGACATCTGGGGTGAAAGGGGCACCCCGTCGGCGGATTCACCAAGTCGGGGGGCAACCCGGGTATGAACCCGAAAACTTCGTTTTTGCGCATGTCGGGAACAGATTTGAGGAGCCCCTGTGTATAGGGGTGGAGAGGCCTCGAAAACACTTCTTTGACCTCTCCAAGCTCCGCTAAGCGACCCGCATACATGACCGCGATTCTGTCGGCCACGTTGGATATCACGGCTATGTCGTGGGAGATGAAAACACTTGTGAGCTTCTGAAACTGTTTTAGCTGCTTGAACAACTCGAGTATTTGGGCCTGAATAATCGTGTCCAAAGCCGTGGTGGGCTCATCCATAATTATGATTTTTGGGTTCAGAATCAACGCCAAAGCAATCATAACTCTTTGCTTCTGTCCACCCGACAACTCCCAAGGATAAGAGTTCAGTTTGGCTGGGTCCACGCCCACGTGTTCCAATAGCTCCGACGCTCTGGCTAAGACTTCGGATTCTCGCACGTCTGAGTGTGCCTGAACCGTCTCCACGAACTGGTCTCTCACCTTATAGAGAGGGTCCAAAGCGTTCTGCGAAGCCTGAGGAACATATGATATCACGTTCCACCTCAACTCCTTGTTCAGCTGGGACTCAGACATGGACAAAACCTCTTTTCCGTCCACCACGACTCCTCCGCTTACAATGTTCGCGTTGAATGGCAGAAGCCGCAGAATACCCGAAGCCAAAGTGGATTTACCCGCCCCCGACTCGCCCACTATTCCCAGCGTCTCCCCTTGGTTCACATCAAAACTCACGTTGGTCACAGCTGCGAGTTTGCCGCGGGGAGTGTTGAACTCCACGGTGAAATTTTTTACCCGAACAATTTTGTTTATGCCCAACACAACGATTCACGCGGCCCTAGAATACTCCTCTTGTATAGCCGTCCCCACCAAATAAAAGCCCACCGAAAGCAGGATAATCGAGAGTCCTATGGGCAAGTTGATCCACCAGAGATAACCGTTTGTGGGCGTGATCTGGTTTACAAGGTTCGCAAGGATGTTACCCCAAGTGGGAATCTTGCTTATACCCACACCCAAAAAGTCGAGTCCAGCGTCGGCGAGCACAAGGCCAGGCACAATATATGTGACGAGCGCGATGATGGTGCCCGCCGTGTGAACCAAGATGTGGCGCCTCAGAATGTAGAATTTGCTTCCGCCCATGGTCTGAGCCGCCTGAATATATGTCCTCGAGCGCAGACTCAACACTTGGGACCTGATTATACGCGAAATACCCGCCCAGCCGAGGATCCCCAGAATAAAGATGAGCAGCAAAACCTTGTTGGGCGCGATGTGTGCAATGGTGAAAGTGGTGTCCAAGTCTATGAGGAGAATTAGACCGGGTATGAGAAGCAGGAAGTCGAAAACAAAGATCAACACGCTGTCCACGAGTCCACCGAAGAACCCAGCCACAAGACCCAGTAGGGTGCCTATCACCAAGGCGATCACGGCTGAGCCAAACCCTATTTCCAATGCGATGCGCGTTGACGTGGCGTACTCGGACCACACATCCGCACCGTTGGTGTCAGAGCCCATCAAGCCGTATACGCTACCAAATATCTGAAACTTGAGGTCGGACTGAAACAGTTTCACGTTAAAGTCGCCGTGAGGAAAAACCTCTATCAGCTCACCAAGCGTGTAGTTGCCTGAGGAGTTGAAAACCGTGCTTGGAACATCCAGCGTGTTAACAGAAGTCCTGTTCAGATAGGCAAGAGGCATAAGAGTGGAAGCCGTGGAAATCCCGCTGATATAGTTCCAAGTCCCATGCTGCAAAACGGAGAGTGTGGGGCTGCTGAAGTAGCTCAGATACGCATTACCCAAGCTGGGAGAAGACTCCAAAGCGGCTTCGCCCGCGGCGTCCGCTATGAGCGCAATGGGATACACCCCTTTGGGGGACTCGATGAACAAGAACACGGCGACCCCCGCATTCTGAACCTGGGCGGGGTCCACCACGACTTGGCCATAAAACATTTTGGGGGACGCATAATCATACGTAAAGGTGTGTGTCAGGTAAACCGGCACGGTTGAGTTACCCGTTCCACTCACAGTTATGGACTCGCTTCCGTTTCCCGTATTCACCAACAAATACGCGCCTTGGCTACCCCCTGCCACGTTTGTGGGGCCAACTGAGGGCGCATAAGCCCTCTGCGCCGTGACCCCTGCGGGGTCGGTTAACACCCAGGCCTGAACCGCGCTGGGCGATTTGAAGGCTTGAAGGTTAACCGAAGAAGGAAACACCAAGTTGGGGGGAAGATTCGAGTAACCCGGCAGAAGGTGAACCCAGCCTGGCAAAGCGTCGGGCGCCGCCGCGTAAAAATCCTGTGGATTATACGTGTTCTGGTAGGGCACAAAGGAGGCCACTACGCCACCGACCACAACGAAAAAAAGGACTATGACGAGGCCCACCAAGGCGTCTCTGCGTCTGAGCGCCCTTAGGATCAGGTTGTCCAACCTATTCACCCAGTCTTATCCTCGGGTCCAAATATGCGTATAGAAAGTCCAACAGGAACAGCACCACTAGGGTGTAGACGCCGAAGAGAAACGTGGTGGCGATAAGCAGGGGGATATCGAAGGTTGTGGCCGCGGTCACTGTGGCCAAGCCTATTCCCGGGAACTGGAAGATGACCTCCACGAAGAATATTCCGTAAATGATGAAAGCCACGTCGAGCCCCACCTGTGTGACCCAAGGCAGAATCGCGTTTCTGAAGGCGTGTTTGTAAAACACCTTTCTGTCGTCTAGGCCACGGGCCCTCGCGTGGATCACGTAGCCCGCCGAGTTATACTCTTCGATGATGTTGTTGCGTAGAAGCTGCTGCCTGTGGCCGAAGCCCACAATCGTCAAAAGAATTATTGGAAGCGCCGCGGCCCACAGATACCTCAAATAGTAGGCTACGCCCGTGTAGGCGTGGGTTCCACCCGCATCCAACGCGAAAGCCAGGTTCACGGGGAACCAGTGCAACTGGTCCGCGAAGAAAATATACATTATGATTCCCAGCCAAAACACGGGTATAAAGTAGAGGCCGATCGAGCTTACAGAGAACACCTTGTCACCCGCTTTGACCCTAGACTTCAAAAACGACTTGGCGGCCACCACGCCCAAAACAATGCTGAGAATGCTTGTGGTCAAAAGTGACACCGTGGCCAGCACCAAGCTGTTGGGTAAATACTGGGCGATCACGGCGAAAACCGACTCCTTGTAGTACGCACTGTTGCCAAAGTGAAGAGTGAACAGGTCCACTATGAATTTACCGATTCTCACAGGTAAAGGAGCGTTGAGACCATAGGTGACCTCAGCCGCGTGAATAGCCGCCAGCTGAGCGTTCGCAGTCTTCGGGCTCAGCATGGTTATACCCGTAAAGAAGAACCCCAAGTTGAACCCCAAAGCCTGCGGCAAAATCTCGAAGACCAGAAAAGAAAACAACATCAAAACAATCAAAGTAACAAACCGGTTGATAACCCTGTCAACGATGAATCTTAGGTTAAACATAAGCCGACCCTTGTATCGTGTATACGTTTAAAAAAAATAAAAAGGTTTGGGTTGCTCAGGTCGCGGGCTTGGTTCTCCGAGTCGCCACGCCCACTCCGAGCACAACCAAGGCTACCACTATCAGAACGATCACCAGAATCGTTGAACCGCTGACACCGCTGGTCTTAGTGGTGGGAACAGTTGTGGCGCTGGTCGTAGTCGTCGTAGTCGTCGGTGAAATGGTGGTGGTCGTGGTCTGAGTCGGCACAGGCGCCGTGACCATCAGAGTGGCGTACTGGTGAAGGTTATAGTTGTTCGCGGACGTGTGTCCAGCGCCGAAGTATGGGTAGGACGCCCCGGTCCAGTTGAGTTGGGCCACCAAAGTGTATGTTCCCTGCGCAAGCGACGAGGTGCTCACCTGAGCGGTGTATGTACCGTTACCGCTGAACTGAAGCGGGTAGGTGGCAATCGTCTGCAAAGTGTTACTGTTCAACACGTACAGCGTGCCGCTGGCGCCGTTCACAGGGCTGTAACCAGCGGTGTACGAACCGCTACTTGAAGTGAACTGGCTCTGGTTCAAAACCCAAGCATTCATTGTAAACATGGCCGACTGCCCCTGCGGGGCGCTGATCACGTCGGAGTAGGGGTTCGCAAGGTAGTAGGACGGGAAGTAGCGAATAGTGGCGTAGTCAGAGGTCACACTCCAAGTTTGGAAGGCGTAGGGACCCGAAAACACTTCTTGTGGCAGATATTGAGAGGCGCTTTCTGTGGCGAAGGTGGTGGGCTGGATTGAAGCGAATATGTGCTCCGGTAGAATGGGTTCGCCGTAGACCGTTAACAGGTTGAAGATGGATGTACTGTTAAAGTATATTTGAAGCTCGTAGGGGTTGCTTGGCGGAACATAGGTGTCCACGAGACCCGATGCCTCACCGAAGTACTCTGGACCCGGGTTCCCAGCCTCAGCGGTGTAATTCACAACCACTCCTGGGTCGATTGTAACCGTGTCCGACGACGGGTTATAAGGATTAGAGGAGTAGCCGCCCAAGTCCAGCCACCAAATCGTAAAGTTGTAGTCAAGCGCTGTCATTGGAACACCGTCCTGCCACACAGCGTTGGGTAAGAAGTACATGGTGACTATTGTGCCGTTGAAGGGGTGACCGTTGGGCGTCATACCCGAGCCAGTGGACAAAGTATAGTTATAGGCAGCGTTGGGTACCAGCTGAACAGGGTTTGACGGTGACACACCCAGAGGAGTGGCGTACTCGTTGCCGTTGATTTCAAAGTCGTAGAGCGAAGTCTGCATGTAGATGTTCTGAGTATCCGGGTTCTGAGGTTGACCGTAGCGGTAAAGCGACCCAAACGTAGAGTTCACGGGGTGGATGTTCGCAGGGAAGAGTATGCCGTAGGGAGCCTCTGAAGTGTAGCCTTTCCAGCTCTGAACGTTTACGGGCACAAGGTTTGAGCCCCAGTCAAGCATCACGTATGGCAGGTTTTCCTGTAGATAAGTGGCCGCAGCTATCGCGTAGTTATAGGCAAGCTGAGGAGTCGCGGAGTCGAATTGAACCTTTGCAACAAGGTTCCAAGCAGTGGTGTCATTGTAATCTTGGTAATAAGTGTTCAGTATATAGTCTCCGAAGATATAGTATAACCAAGTCGGGCTCACCGGTGACCCAAGAGACCAGCCCAGCTGGTACATCTCAACGTTGTGAGCCGGAAGCAAACTGTCAATCAGGGTGTTAAAGTTTATCGGAACAATGTTGATTGTCAGGTTAATCGTCTTGGCGTTGTTGGTCATGGCTTCCAGCACCTGGGTTCTCAGGTCCAAACCGGTCCCCGAACTCGTGTAAAGCGTGAAAGGAGTCACCTGTGAACCGTTGGGGTAGGTCCAGTAGCCCTGAGCGGGGTGGTCCACTAGGCCCGCCGCCTCGAGTTCTTGGATAGCGGCGGACAGGTTGAAGGTTCCGTATTGCTGATACGCCTGGGCTTCCTGAGAACTAAAGTATGTGCCGTAGACCTGCGGTATAAAGTAGTATGGCGAAGCTATTCCGAGCACACCGTTTAGAAGAGCCGAAGCAATGGACTGATAATTCGTCAAGTGCTGAATCGCCCTTCTGAAGTGCACGTTGCTCAGAGGATACATGTTGGTGTTGAAGCCAATATAGCCAAAGCCGTTGTTGGGGGTGATGTTAACAGCGATTTCCCCAGATTTAATATATGATTGAAGCTGGTTGTATTCTTGAGCATTGGATACACCCGCGGAATCGAACTGAATATATCCGTTCACAAGGGCCTCCACAATTGCTTCGCTCGTAGTGAACCAAGTAAAGTAGACCGTGTTCACGTAGGGACCCCACAGTTCAGCCGTGTTGTTCATCACCGAGACATCGCTTGGCGGCGAAGGCGTGCCGTAGATCGAATAAGGCGGAAGATACGCGCCTTGAGCCTTTACGGTGCCCGCGAATCCTCCGAACGGGGAGCCAATCACCAGTGTCAGTATCACAGCTATTGCAAGTGGCATAAGCCAACTTGATTTTTTAACCATGAATTTACTCTATACCCCTCCTATTTATACGTTTTCCTGTCCCTCAACCAAATTGTCTAAAGATTACCCTAATCGTTGGTATAAACAATTGTAAATCAAATTAAGCTTCCGCCCGCAAATGCATCCAACGATTTCTGCGAGCTGTCCGAACTCTTTTCGGGTCAAGCGACACCCATTCGTATAGTACCCCGCAACTGGACGAATCATCAGAAAACTCGATTGTCCACAAACTGTTCGAAATCCTTTGCGGCTGGCTGCTGCGTTGAGGATTTCGGCGTCGAGCGTATACGCGTACAAAATATGGACGGATATAAATACCCAGATTTTGAAACCAAAAATTTTTGGTTGAAGAAAAAAAGGTTGAAGGTTTGTTTTGTTTGGTTTGGCTGCTTCGTTTTATGGTCGTCTTCTGACGAACACGCCGTAGATTATGACGATGAGGGCTATGAAGGCGATGACCAGCGCTCCGAGGCTGTAGGTTTCGATCGCGTTCTCACGTGAGCTCAGGTTGCTCAGCGAAGAAGCGAAGTTGCTGAGGCTCGTGCCCAGAGCCGCGAGAGCCGCCTGCGTCTGCGTTGAGAGCCCAGTCAAGGCGTTTTGAAGGTTGGTGATGCTTGCCTGCAACGTGGCTATCTCGGAGAGGATCTGGCTGATAATGGTTGTGTTGCTCGGTGGAATCGACACACTGGTGCTCGGAAGCACGGCGAAGGATGTGCTGGAAGTGCTCATCAGACCCGTTGTGCTGTTCGCGGTCACCGTGACTATGTAGGAGCCGACTATGTTGGGCACCTTGTATATCGCTTGGTACTGACCCGTGGCCACCGAGAGGAAGCTCAGCGTGTAGGTCACGCCGTTGGGCTGCAGAATGGTTCCGCTTACAGAAGCGGCGTTGGTTGGGACACTGTTGAGCAAGGTGATTACGTTTATCACTTCGGTGCCGTTCACAGACTGCGGCGACGGAGCCGTCACCTGAACGGTCCACTGCGTCGGAGGCTTAACACTGGTTATGGTGAACGGAGCCGTGGCACTGGTCACGCCGCTGCTGCCGAAGGCGCCCACCTCTACCGGGCCAGCCGCGTAGGCGGGCATGGATATGTTGATTTGGAAGAAGCCGTCTGCACCAACCGAGATCGTTCCCGGAGCGACTATTGTGGTTGTTTGAACCTCTATTTTGGCTGTTTCACCCGCCGCGAAACCTGTGCCAATTATGGACACATTGGTTCCCGGCGCTCCCTGCGTGGGCTCCAAGGTGATGGCCGGTGTGACGTTGAATGGAACCGCTTGGTCTCTGGTCGGCGTGGATGTTAAAGGCGTCTGAATCACTGCTGACGGGTTATACTGGTCCACAGACACCTTGTAGATTATGGGTGTCCACTTGGGAGACGAAGATGTTCCAGTGTTCACAAAGCTGGATTCGTTTGGCAACTGAACGTTGAGGTTGAACACACCGTACACGCTGGTGTTGACGGCATAAGGTGAGGAGTACTGAGCCACTCCGCTCGAAGCTGGCGGAACCCCGCCGTTCACAGTCGCGTTGATGTAGACGTATTCCTTAGCGGACCCTGTGAATCCCACGCCCAAGATGTCCAAGGTGCTGTTCACTGTGTACGCCTTCGGGAACACGCCTTGTGTGTTGGTTCCTATCATCGACTCCGGTGTGATCATGGAGGGGTTCACATAGACGTGTGGGTGTTGACCTCCAGTATAGACGCCTGGTAGCAGAACGTTGACTTTCCAGCTAGTGGAAA
>Ga0209012_1002500_pt1 | contig 15810 bp, 17 predicted proteins | sample RS3BMetagenome_FD_184735 | JGI IMG/M metagenome (GOLD analysis project Ga0209012, IMG submission 184735) | Ferric oxide microbial mat and aquatic microbial communities from Rainbow Spring, Yellowstone National Park, USA - RS3B (SPAdes) (version 3) ...
GTTCTAGAAATCACTTTAAGTCCAGAAACCTGTGATAATGTTGAAATCATCTCTTCAGTCATGCCATCAGAGAAATAGGAGTCGGCAGGGTCCGGGCTTATGTTGTTGAAAGGTAACACTGCTATTCTCCTCAGGTCAGGAGTGTTAAGCAAGCTTTCTTCTTCAGGCATTACAATCTTGAATATTTCAATTGGCTCATTAACATTTTTAAGTTGCTTGTAGCCCAATTCTTGTATTTTGAATTTAATTTTGTTCTTTATATGGTCATATACCTGACGGGTTAAGCATACCCCGCCTTTTTCAGCTAATGATTGCATTCTTGAGGCAACATTTACGGCATCCCCAAGAATATCACCATCATCCTCCATGACATCTCCCAGATGAATACCTATTCGCAAGAAAATTCTTCTTTCGTCTGGTTTCGAAGAATTGAATTGTCTCATCGCTTCCTGAATCTCATAAGCACAGTTGACAGCATCTAAAGCGCTTGAGAATTCAACCAACAATGCATCTCCAATAGTCTTAACTTCTCTTCCGTGATTATCTGTGATAATCGGTCTTAAAACCTTTCTATATTCTTCAAGGAGTTCGAGCGAAAGAGATTCATCCCTCTGTCCCAAGGCTGTATAGCCTACTATATCTGTAAACATAATTGCAGCCAAACGTCTTTTCGCTTGACTCAAACGAATAACTAATTGACTGAGCAGAGATTAAAACTTTTTTCCTCTATGACAGCATGGAAGCAATTTTACAGATTAATTCGCTTTTGGTATAGAATACAATAAAAAGTTATATAACAGACAAATTCTGCCCTGTTTCATAGGTGCAGAGTTGAAATGCCTACAGACCCAAATCTCGCGCTCGCGGCTGCGATAGTTATAGCTGGAGGTCTCATCGGGACGGGTATAGCACAGCAAGGAATAGGGGCAGCAGGTATGGGAATAATTGCTGAGAAGCCAGAAAAGTTTGGACAGGTGCTCTTCTTCTTTGTTATTCCTGAGACGTTGTGGATAATAGGGTTCGTACTCGGTGTAATACTGCTGCTGGGTATACTCTAGAGAGACGGGTCCCCATGGGAGCCGAAACACAGTCAGGAGCAGAGGCACTACTCAAAGAACTGGAGCAAAAGAAGATAAATGCATTAAGGGCAATAGATGAAGAATTCAGTTCAAGCCTTAAAGAGCTGGAAGAAAGCACAAGAAAGGAAATAGAAGCCATAGAAAGAAAAGCTGAAGCTGATTCAAAAAATAAAGCGCAGGCAGAGATGAACAGGATAATCGGTGCAGCGAGGCTGGATGCAAAGAGAATACTTTTTGATGCAACAGAAAAGATGATGTCTTTAAATTTGAAGAAGCTGGAAGAACTTTTGAAAAGTTATGCAGAAACAGAATCTTACAAGAAGCTTGTTTTGAATATGGCAAAGTATGCTACATCAAGGTTAGGGAAAGGTGCATTAATAGCTTGCAGAGAGAAAGATAGGCAGCTTCTGAAAGACAAGGGGTTCAAAATACTTGATAATGAGCTACATTGTATGGGAGGTATTAAGGCTTACGATTCATCAAGGACTTTAGAACTTGACTTGACCTTTGAAGAATTATTGAGAATGAAGAACGAACAGTTAACTGCTGAAATAATGGAGAAGATAGGTTAATTGCTAGGTGTAACATACTCCGCAGCCTTCGGAAGGCTGAGGAGTCTTTCTCTTGATTTTCTTACTAAGGATTTTCTTCAGAACCTTGCCAGATTAAGCGACACTCAGGAGATAGCTGATGCTCTGGAATCTACATGGTACAGGCAGGATATAGAAGCCTCTGCATCCATGTATTCTCCGCCTGAGCTGATAGAGGTTGCAGTCAACAGGCACATGATATCTGTTAACAGACTTGCAACGTCTGTCGTGCCTCTTTTTGGCAAAAATGCGCTGCTAGCCTATCTTTCAAAGTGGGATATTGAAAATATAGAGCTGATTTTAGCTGCGAAGAGCCTTGGCAGGTCGATCGAGGAGACTGAGGCTTTCCTTGTATCATCAAGAAATCTGCCAGTTGGTATAGCTGGCAACGTCATACCCTACAGCGACCTGAAACTTCTTTTACAGCAGCCTGATGTGGAAGCTGTTGTAAATCAGCTTGTCAAGTATGGTTACGGTGCAGTCCTCCTTCAAGAGCTTTCTGACTTCAGAAGGAGTGGAGACCTTGGAAGCTTTACCGCCGCACTCCAGAAGTATTATTATCAGAGGCTTCTCTGGGAGCTAAGATACTTTAAGGGTGACGAACTCACTTTAAGAGAATATATAAGGGCAGAGATTTCAAAGAAGAACATACTTAACCTCCTCAAGTCTAAGGAGTCGAACCTTACCAAAGAAGTCTTTTCAAAGCATATAATTGAAGGAGGATTGATAGAGCAGAGGCAGCTCCTCGATGCATATGATTCTCCAGGTCTCAAAGAGCTTGTAAAGAGGTTTGAGCCTTGGTTTGACTTATCTGCAGCAGTCGAGAGATATTCTGAATCAGGTAACCTAACGGAATTTGAGGTTGAAATGGACAGAATGCTCAGCAGGGACTATCTGCCCAGATTAAGAAGTCATCCTTTATCTGTTTCTTCAGTATTCGAGTTTGTCATCAGAGCTGAATTTGAAAGGCAGAATATAAGAAGGATAGTGTACGCAAAGCAGTACAAGATGTCAGAAAAATATATTAACGATATTCTTTTGGTGGTTTGAACGTATTGAGTTCTAGGTCAACAAGCCAAGTAGCGGGTAAAATAGCGGTAATAGGTGATAGGGAACTGGCTCTGGGCTACAGACTGCTTGGTGTGGATGATACATATATAGTCTCGGAGAATGATGCAGTTCAGACTGTTACAAACATATTTTCTTCTACCGATTTCAGCCTCATAATAATAGCAGACCAGATAAGAAAGAAATTGCCAAGGCTTCTCATAGAAAAGCTTGAAGCCTCTTTATCTCCCCTGGTTATATTTATGCCATCTCCCAGCGAACAGGGCGAAGAGGAATCTCTAGCTGCACTTGCAAAAAGAGTGCTGGGTATAGATCTGAAGGTGACCTGATCTGCCTTCTGGTGTTGTTGTAAGAGTTTCAGGGCCTGTCGTGATAGCTGAAGGCCTTGAAGCTGTTAAAATGTATGATGTTGTAAGAGTGGGAGAGCTTGGGCTGATAGGGGAAGTTATCAGGCTGGAAGGGAACAAGGTTACAATTCAGGTCTATGAGGATACTACTGGTATCAGGCCTGGAGACAAGGTTGAAAATACCAATCAAGCCTTATCTGTAGAGCTTGGACCTGGACTCCTAACTTCAATATATGATGGTATTCAAAGGCCTCTTAACATATTAAGGGAAAAGAGTGGGGACTTCATTTCAAGAGGGTTGATTATACCCCCCCTTGATGAAAAGAAAAAGTGGGATTTTGAGGCAATAAAGAAAGAAGGAGAGAGCGTCTCAGAGGGAGAAATTATTGGTGTAGTCGATGAAACGCCTCTTATAAAACATAAGATAATGCTCCCTGTTGGTTTGAGTGGAGAACTGAAAGGACTTAGGTCAGGTAGCTATACCATAAGGGACCCAATAGGTTCTGTATCGACTGCAGAAGGGAAAGTTGACCTCTACCTCTCAACAAAGTGGACAGTCAGAATACCGAGACCTTACAGAAGAAAGCTGCCACCAGACACACCGCTTGTAACAGGGCAGAGGGTCCTCGACACATTTTTCCCGGTTGCAAAGGGAGGTACTGCAGCCATACCGGGTCCATTTGGTAGCGGTAAATGTGTTCTTGGCGATACCCCCGTATTACTTGGCGACGGTAGATTTGTGGAAATAGAAAAACTCTACAATTCTGTAAGAGAAGATGCCAGCGTGGAAGTGAGGGGTAACGAAGAAATACTGACGCTGAAAGATGACATATCTCTCTTCTCATATTCACCCAAGGATGGAAAGGTAGTCAGAAGCAGGACAAGAAAGATGTACAAGGGATACACCGATAGTATTGTTCACATAAGGACGTTATCAGGAAGGGATGTAAAGGTCACGCCTGTTCACAGACTGTTTGTGATGAATGGAGAAAGGATTGAGCAAAAGGAAGCCGGCAAGATAAGGGCTGGAGAAAGAATAGCTGCAGTACGTGACCTTTCTGAACTTTCAGAAGGAAAGCAGCAATACAAAGAACTCTTGTATTTGATAGAAAATCTATCAACTGAAAAGGACGGGAGAATAGACATTATGACAGAGAGAAAAGAAGTGGCAAGAAGCATATGCTCTTCTCTTCTCATGCTTGGAGTTGACTACTCAATCAAACAATTCAATAATATTTATACAATAAGCATATCAGCAGAAAAATTGAAAGAAAAAGCATACACACCAGGCGCATATTCCTCAACTGGGGCTCTGCTTCTAAAGCAGAGATGTATCTTTGCTGATGAAGTTATATCTGTAGAACTGGTATACGGGCCTTTTACTGTTTACGACTTTTCTTTACCTGATTACTGGGAGAATTTCATAGGAGGTGAGGGAGGTTTGATACTCCATAATACTGTGACCCAGCAGCAGCTTGCCAAATGGTCAGACAGCAATGTTGTAGTGTATGTGGGGTGCGGTGAAAGAGGTAACGAGATGACGGAAGTGCTTGTAACTTTCCCAGAGCTGAAGGACCCCAAATCTGGAAGGCCTCTACTCGAAAGGACAATTCTTGTAGCAAATACTTCAAACATGCCTGTGGCCGCAAGGGAAGCTAGCATATACACAGGTATAACGATGGCAGAGTACTACAGGGATATGGGCTACGATGTGGCATTGATGGCAGACAGTACTTCGAGGTGGGCAGAGGCTCTCAGAGAGATATCAGGCAGGCTTGAAGAGATGCCAGGAGAAGAAGGATATCCGGCATACCTGGGTAAGAGGCTTGCCGAATTCTACGAAAGGTCTGGTAGAGTGGTTGTCCTTTCACCTGAGGAGAGGATAGGTTCAGTTACAATAGTTGGAGCTGTATCTCCTCCGGGAGGGGACTTTTCTGAGCCGGTCTCTCAGAACACTCTCAGAGTTACAAGAGTATTCTGGGCCCTTGATGCAAGCTTAGCAGGAAGAAGACATTTCCCAGCAATAAACTGGCTGACCAGCTATTCTCTTTATGCTGATGATTTGGCTGAATGGGGAAGGAGGAATGTAGCGAAAGACTGGCCTGAAATCAGGGCAAAAGCCCTTGAAATACTACAGAAGGAATCAGAGCTGCAGGATATAGTTCAGCTTGTAGGTTATGATGCACTTCCCGAGACTGAGAAAGGTATACTCGATGTTGCAAAGATGATCAGAGAGGATTACCTTCAACAGAGTGCATTTGACGAGGTAGATACTTACTCGTCCATTAGAAAGCAGTACATGATGCTGAAGACCATACTTGAGTTTGGCAGCATGGAGGCTGATGCGATAAAGCAGGGAGCTCAGGCTTCTCAGGTATCATCGTTAGAAGTTAAAAATAAGATATCAAGGTTGAAGTGGACCCCTGAATCTCAAGTTCAGGAGTTGGTAGATGAGATAGCTAGCGATATGAAGCAACAGTTCGAATCGCTGATAAGGAGTGTAGTGGTGGCTTGATACCATTTTCGTACAGGACAGTTTCTCAGGTCTCGGGACCCCTTTTATTCGTAGAAAAGGTAAAAGATGCAGCTTACGGAGAAATAGTAGAGATAACAAATGCGCTGGGTGATAGGTTAAGGGGTCAGGTTTTGGATTCAAGCAGAGGCTTGGCAATAGTTCAGGTCTTTGGCTCCACCATGGGACTGAATGTGGGTGAAACTTCTGTCAGGTTTCTTGGTGAAACAGCTAGGGTTTCTGTCTCCGATGAAATGCTGGGAAGGACCTTTGACGGCCTCGGCAACCCGAGGGATGGAGGGCCAAGAATCGTTGCTAAGGAGAAGGTGGAGATTGTGGGTTCTGGTATAAACCCGTACAGCAGGGATGAGCCATCTGAATTCATTCAGACAGGCATCTCTGCGATAGACGGAATGAATACTCTGGTGAGAGGTCAAAAATTGCCCCTCTTTTCAGGCTCCGGTCTACCTCACAACACTCTGGCATCACAGATTGCAAGGCAGGCAAAGGTTCTGGGGACGTCTGAAAGCTTTGCAGTGGTCTTTGCTGCGATGGGTATAACGAGCGAGGAGGCGAACTTCTTCATAAGAGAGTTTGAAGAGACTGGTGCACTTGAAAGGGCAGTATTATTCCTCAACCTTGCTTCTGACCCATCGATGGAGAGAATACTTACACCGAGGCTTGCGCTTACTACTGCAGAATTTCTTGCATATGAAACTGAAAGGCATGTCTTGGTTATTCTTACAGATATGACAACATACTGTGAAGCTCTGAGGGAGATATCTGCTGCAAGAAATGAAGTTCCGGGCAGGAGAGGCTATCCTGGATACATGTACACAGACCTTGCAACTATATATGAGAGGGCAGGAAGAATAAAGGGAAGAAACGGTTCGATAACTCAACTACCCATACTTACCATGCCAGCCGACGACAAAACCCATCCTATACCAGACTTGACGGGCTACATAACGGAGGGTCAGGTTTATCTAAGCAGGGATTTAGACAGAGCAGGTATATATCCACCTATAGATGTATTGGAAAGCTTGTCTAGGCTGATGAATCAGGGAATAGGTAAGGGAAGAACAAGGGAAGACCATAGAGGTCTCGCAGACCAGCTTTATGCATCATATGCTCAAGGTAAAGACGTGAGGGCACTTTCTGCGATAGTTGGAGAGGAGGCATTAAGTGCTACAGATAAGAAGATGCTCAGGATAACTGATAAATTCGAAAGGAACTTTGTCGCTCAAGGTGTATATGAGGATAGAAGCATAGAGCAGACTCTTGATATAGGATGGAGAGTCCTTGAAGAGCTTAGCGATTCAGAGATAAAGAGAATCAAGCCAGAGCTGATTGCAAAGTATAGACCAAAGAAGGAAGTCTGAAATTTGCCAGTAGCCACAAACGTTAGACCAACAAGGATGGAATATCTGAGGACAGTTAGGAGGATAGCTGTTGCAAAAAAGGGGCTGAAGCTGCTCAAGCTGAAGAGGCAGGCGCTTATACTCGAATTCTTCGCTTTAAGCAGAACGATAGCAAACCTCAGAACAGGACTTAAGAAGAAACTTGCGAATGGATACGAATCCATTCATAGGGCTGAGCTGTTTGCAGGTCCCCTGAGACTGGAATACGAGTCGATGAGAATTCCAAAAATCAAGGAATTGAGGGTAAGGACAAAGAATGTCATGGGAGTGAAGATACCTCAGATAGAGCAGCAGGAGATATCTGTGCTGGGTGAAGAATATCTGCTCGAACTTCCTGCCTCTATAAACCAGGCGATAAAGAGCTACAGGGATATTCATAGAATGGTCCTTGACGTTGCTGAAAAGGAGACTTCGCTGAGAAAACTGCTTCTTGAGATAGAGAGAATAAAAAGAAGGTCAAATGCAATAGAAAACGTCCTCATTCCCAAACTGGAAAACACTGCTAAATACATAAAGTTCAGGTTCGACGAGATGGAGAGGGAAAACTTCGTTAAGCTTAAGAGCGTCAAGAGTAAAATGGCGAAAAGGGGGAGTTGATTTGACTTCTGCTGAGGAGAAGAAAAAATGGTATATGCCAAAGTACTATTACTGGGCGAAGAATCCTCCTAAACCTGCCATGGTGCCAAATAATCCTCAGCAGAAGAAGTTTTATAGGATAATGATCGCACTCAGGCTGATAAAAGTAGCTGCAATAGTTATAGTTTTTGCCATACTCTTTTTGAAATTGTGACCTGATATGTCATCAGCTAGTTACATCGACCTACTTCAGCAGATAAAAAGGGCTGAAGAGGAGATGAATTCTGCAATACAGGCCAGCAAATTAGAGCATGAAGAGGAGCTGAAAAAGGCAAGAGAAAGGCTGGCTGCAGAAGTCGAAGAGGCAAAAAATAAGGCTGAGGAGCTTATCAATTCTGCAGTTCAGGATGCAAGAATCAAAGCTGAGAAGCAGGCTGAAATGATCATGAGTGAGGCAAGGGAAAAAGCAGAAAAGGTCTCAAAACTTCTGCTAGAGGATACGATCCTTATTTCAATAGCAGAGAATATACTATTCTCCGAATTTAAGTGACCAATATGATGAGACCTGCAAAGATGAGTAGAATTGCTGTGGTTGGAAGCAAGGATAAGAGGCAGCTAGTTCTTTCGATATTGCACGACCTTGGCGTAATGCAGGTAGAAACCCTTTCGTCTGAAGCTGCTTCTTACGTTAAAAACGAGATTGATGCATTAACGTTCAGAGAAGTTAACGAAGAGCTACTTAGGGTAAGGGCTCTAAGAGCGGCTCTCCCTCCTGTGCAGGTGAAGGAAAAAATGAAGTTTTCTTCTCTTTCGGAGTTGCTACAGGTCTGCAGCTCCGTTAATATAGATACTGAAGTCTCCGGGCTGCAGAAGAAACTTGAGAGCCTTCTGGCTTTAAAAGAACAGCTTACTGATAAGAAGAGCCTGGTTGAGAACCTGAGCTTCCTCGATGCAGACCTATCTATCCTAAGTCTCAGCTCGGCCACGTCTTTTTATGGAAAAGTACCTCGAAAGAGGCTTGAAGCATTTCAACAGCAGATAAAATCACAGCTTAAGGGTGTACTGTTTTACACAAAAAGAGAAGAAGAGGATTATAAGGTCGTCCTGACAGTTCCCCATGAATATCTGGAACAGTTCGGCTCGATAATACAGAAGCTTGACATAAAGCTTCAGAGGATTCCTGAAATTAATGGAAGAGCTGAAGACGTCATCCATGAAGTGAATGCTGAACTGAAGATAATTGAACAAGAAATTGTCTCTATAAAAGAAAGGTTAAGGCTTCTCTCCGAGAAGTACTATTCTACTCTTTCATCTCTAGAGGAGCAGTTGAGCATAGAGGCGAAGAAGTTAGAGGTAATTTCGAGCATCGGGTTCACCCAGAGTACTTTTGTTATGGAGGGATGGATTGCAACAGATACCATTCCTGTCCTTCAGGAGGCACTCAATAGATATACAGATTCAAAGGCTTTTGTATTTGAAATCAAGACGGACGAAAAGCCTCCCACGCTGATGAGAAATCCGAGAAGGCTTAAGCTGTTTGAGTCTTTCATCAGGTTCTATTCTCTTCCCCAGCCCTATGAACTGGACCCTACTCCGATATTCGCGTTCATATTTCCTGTATTCTTCGGACTGATGCTTGGAGATGTTGGCTACGGATTGATAATTCTGCTCATTTCAATCTGGATAATCAGGCATGTCAGAAAGGGAGGAAAGACGATAATGCCAAAATTCTTGCTCTCGTTTGCAAAGAAGATACTTACCCCATCTGCCTATGCTAAGGTCGCAGCTGCAATGCTTCCTGGATCGATACTTGGTATAATATTTGGTTTCCTCTTCGATGGATATTTTGGGTTTCCACTCAACAAATACTTCTTCCCGTACCTAAACTCAGCCTTCGGCCTTCACCTTCCTGAAAGCGGAGCATTTCTTGACCCGTTGTCTACGCTTGGCCTGAAATCTTTGCTTCTCATAAGCGGATACATAGGCCTCTTCGCAGTATCGCTAGGGCTAGTGATAGGTGCATTAAACAGTTACTGGCTGAAAGAATTCAGGCATATGCTAGGCAAAATAGGCTGGCTTATGGTATCATGGGGTATTGCCCTGACGGGTTTAGCCTTGCTTCATCATCAGAGCGTCAACCCTGTGCAAAATATATCAGTATCTTTATACATTGCAATTCTGCTTGCTGGTTTCGGCCTTGTTATAGGTGGGGAAGGCGCGGGTTCACTGATAGAGCTACCGTCTATGATAAGCCATATCATTTCATACACAAGGCTTCTGGGTATACTTCTTGCTTCAGTGGTGTTAGCTGGAGTGATAGACCAAGTATTTCTAGGAGCAGTTAGAGGGGGAGTGTTTCTTGCTATCTTTGGAGTAATTGTTCTTGTTGTAGGTCAGTTATTCAACCTCATTCTTGCACTCTTTGAGCCCGGGATACAGGGAGCTAGGCTTCTTTACGTCGAATTCTTCTCAAACTTCTTCCACGGCCATGGCAAAAGGTTCTCTCCTTTTGGAGGAGAAAGGAAGTACACGCTTAAGGAGATAGAGGTTCCTGCAAAGAAAAAAGAGAAGTGACCTTCAGGTCCTGAGAAGAATAGAGTTTATGTAGTTTACAGGAAGACCATATTCCTTACCATATACTATCCTTCTTATATTTTCCCTCTCGAACTGCCCTCTTATTATGAAGAAGAAGATCCCTGTCAGGGAAAGGACATCATGCATCCTGAACCTCCAGAAGTAATTATCTATTATTACATTATCTACTTCGACTTCGAACTCTGCAATGTTTCTGCTTTCTGAGTACCTTTTCACTGCCTTTGAGACGTCAATGAATGGCTTTAGTCTCGAGACTATGGATGCAATATCATTGGTTTCATAAGCTGATACAAAGGCATCAACTTCAGCGAATCCCCCCGAGAGTATATGCCTTGAAAGCACGTCTTTGCTCAGTCCTGAATCCCTTGACTTCAGAACAGTCAGTAGGTTTCTCTTCGTTATTTCTGCTCTGAAGTACTCTCTCAGTGTTCCTTCATCACCTTTGTTGAACCTGAGCTCCCACTGTAGCCTGGAATAGTAATCGTTCAGCAGTGCCCCTTCAAATATGCCTAGGTCTGCAGTTCTCTGAAAATCCCTCAGGTGCTGAAGAAGTATAGCTCCGTATCTATATCTTACCAGCTCCTTTATAACAGACTCCACATCATTCTGCTCCATAAGCAGCTTCATCTCACTGAAGGGTATGACGTTTCCAGCTATACCGACTGGTAGATTTCTTGGAGAGACTATAAACGGTTCTGTCTCTTCCAGCCTTCTACCCAAGCTCTTTGCAGCTAGAATCAGCAATATATCCTCTATATCCCATCTTGAGAGATATGCCTGCAGTGCTCTTAAACCATGGTCAGGTACAACCTGCACTGCAATTCTGTTCATCTCAACTATGTGCCTGTTCAAAGCTACATCGATTGAAGTGGGAGGCTTATAAACTGAGGATGCAGCCTCAATATCTTTTTTGTACCAAGTAGATGATAATGCCTCTTCTATTTCTTCTGCATCACTCATAGAGTTAAGCCTTACCATATCTTCCTTTGTAAGAAAGAGCCTGTTAAGCCTGAGGTAGTTGTTTACGGTTATCCTTCTCTGACTCTCTGAGGCCATGAGTGTGCCATGCATGCTGAACCACCTATCGAAGGTTTAAAATACGTTCATCAATATTATTATTCCAAGCACAAACCCAACTATCCAAAGCGTTTCTGGAACAACGAAGAAGAATAATACCTGCCCGAACCTTTCAGGCTTCTCTCCTATTATTCCCATTCCTGCTGCACCCATAGCCTGCTGAGCATAAGCAGTTGCTATAAGCCCAGCAGCCATTATTATAGCTGCCCCTATTATTTCAGCCACCCATACTTCTACCGGTAGAACCATTGCCCAATCACCAAATACAATTGTGGTTAGGAGAAGATAAAACACCGTCTGTTCAAAAGTATGTATTTATCATCAAATGCATGCAATCGACATTAATATACATCTTCAATAAACCCCTTCAGGATGAGCTACAAAGAACTTTTCCTTTCAACTCAGCCGAAGATAACAAACCTTCCCCCGGGAAAAGAACCGATTCTTAGCGTATTTGGCGTACCCTATGATGTGACAACCAGCTACAGGCCTGGCTGCAGGTTTGGGCCTGATGCACTTAGAGAAGCATTCTGGAAGATTGAAGTCTATGACCCTGAGTTAGATGTAAACGCAGAAGTTTTGCCTGTAGAAGACCTGGGCAATATTAATCCCATGCCGGAGCCAGAGAAGATGCTTTATGCTGTAGGAAAAGTAGTGAATGAATTACTCTCAAACAATAAGGTGCCTGCAGCAATAGGTGGCGAGCATAGCCTGACTCTAGCTGCGTTCAGCCAGATGCCTGAAGACTGCAAGCTTCTAATCTTTGACGCACACTTTGACCTTAGAGATGAGCTCTATGGCTGGAAGCTCAGCCATGGCACTTTCCTGAGGAGGCTTTCTGAAAAGATGGGATTTGAAAGGTTCGTACATATAGGTGCCAGGGCTGCCTCAAAAGAAGAATGGAAGCTCGCAGAGAAGATGAGAATTATAACATCAAAGGAGCTTAGGGAAGGAAAGGTTATAGATGAACTTATCAAAGATGAAGAAAAGCTTTACGTTTCTGTAGACCTGGATGTGATGGACCCTGCATATGCTCCTGGCGTTGGAACTCCAGAGCCAGGGGGTATAGCTTCTTCATTACTGCTTGATATGCTGAGAAAGCTAAAGGGAAAAAAGATTTTAGGGTTTGACATAGTAGAGCTCGACCCGCCCTATGATAGCTCTGGCATAACTTCCATAGCAGCTGCATCTGTATTTTCAACACTGGCTTCTCTTGTAAGCCTTTCTTTCATTTGAAGCTTTCATTCTTCTCTCTGATTTCTTCTACAAACTCACTAATCGCAACTCCATGCCTGACTTCCCCTTCTCTTGTTCTTATTGAAATTGTTTTAGATGAGATTTCTTTGCTTCCCAGGATAAGCATGTAAGGTATCTTTTCAAGTTGAGCCTTTCTGACTTTAAAATTCAATGTAGTTGTATCAAAATCATAATCCACCCTTACATGAGACTCATACAGAGCTGAATACACTTCCTTGCAATAATCTACGCTATTTTGGCTGACAGGTATTATCCTTGCCTGTATGGGAGATAGCCAGACAGGCAGTTTTCCCGAGTAATGTTCAAGCATCACACCTATGAACCTTTCGAGAGAACCATATATTGCCCTGTGTATCATTATGGGGGTATGCTCTGCGCCATCTGCACCTGTGTAAGTAGCTTTGAATCTGCTTGGAAGCTGGTAATCCAGCTGAATTGTAGCACACTGCCAGTATCTGCCTAGAGAATCCTTCACATCAACATCTATCTTTGGCCCATAAAATGCGCCTTCCTTCTCCTTTATCGTGGGCTCAATACCCTTTGACCTTAGAGCCTTTACTAGTGATTCAGTAGCTTTATCCCATTGTTCAACACTTCCTATATGCTGATCGGGCATAGTAGATACCTTAGCAACATAGCTGAGATTGAATATTCCGTATAACCAGTGCATCAGGTCAATAACTCCAACAAGCTCCTGCTCAACCTGATCTTCAGTGCATATTATGTGAGCATCGTCCTGCTGAAGACTCTTTACCCTCAGCAATCCTGTAGCAACCCCGCTCAGCTCCCTCCTGAACAACGGGTCAAAGCAAGCAACCCTTAGCGGCAAATCTCTGTAACTCCATCTCCTCGACTTGTACCAGAGAAGTGTTGAAGGACAATTCATCGGTTTAAGACTGTAATCCTCATCTCCCAGCTTTGTAATGAACATATTGTCTCTGTAGTAATCCCAGTGCCGGCTTATCTTCCATTGTATTATGTTTGCCAGGGGGGCAGTGCTTATCTCTATGTACCCTCTCTTCTTTATCTCCTTTCTGACGGTCTCTATCAAAATATTCTTCAGCGTCACCCCTCTGTCATGCCAGAAAGGCATGCTCGGAGACAATTCATAAAAGCTGAATAAATCTAGCTTCTCGCCAAGAACCCTGTGGTCGTTGTCAGGAAGACCTGAGAAGTCGCTCTTCTTCGCCCTTGAAAGCATTTCCTCTTCGCTGAGCTGCCTGACTATCTTCTTCCCCTTTACTTCTCCCTTCTCGGGGAAGCTCTTTGCCTGCTCTGCCATAGGATGTCCCTTAACTTTTATTTCGAAAGACTTGTTCCAGCCAAACGGAGCTCTCTCAACTTTGAACCCATAATCTGAGAGAGCCAACTGTAGTTTCACGATAATCATCATTGCTTTCTCAGGTTCGGCAAGTTGCTGGCTCAAGTGAGCATACGGGTAGATCAGTACGTTTTTTGCATTAATATTACTAAGAGATTTTTTCAGCTCAGATGCAGCTTCCTGTACAACAGACTCATCATCGATGTCTTCGATAGCTGTGAAGAGTACAGCCACCTCTTTGTAGCTGTACTCCTTTACTTCGCATTCCTCTGCATTAGCAATCTCTTTAGCTATAGGCTTGTAAGAGATAGAATCAGCATGCAGTTGTAGAACTTTCAAATAATCCACCCCTAATACCTGTACCTCGCCTTGTCAAGCTTTCTCTGCTCCTTTGTAAGTTTCTTGAACTCCTTGTAATGCTCTCTGCAGAGCTTGGCTCTTTTCGTTCCTGGTTTTAATTGCATGGCTGGGGGCAATCTTGAAATACTAAAAGACCTCTCAGCAATCCCAGAACATCCTGCAATCGAACAGGCTTCTTTTGACATTCCAACCGCGAGTGCTCCTGAGAAGGATGAAGATAAACTTAATACCAGGAGAATAATCGTGTAGGCCGAGACGGCAGGAGCCCAATTGCTTACAAGACTGAGGCAGATGCTGAAACCGTTTCTCAACTATCTCGGCATATATCTTTCTAAGGTTTCACCCAACCCAAATTTCTGGACCATAGTTGGGCTGATAGTCTCGTTTGCCTCCGCGTACTTTTTCTATAGATCATTCTATATACTTGCTTCGCTGTTATTGCTGTTTTCCGGTTTTATGGATATTGCAGATGGAGCTGTTGCGAAGAGCACAGGTAGAGTTACAAAGAAAGGTGGTTTCCTCGACTCAAACCTTGACAGGCTGGCTGAAGTTGCTGTCTACCTTGCTTTAGTAATCTCATCAAAATCAGTTCTCTACACTTTCTTCTCGGCTGCAGCTCTCTCGTTTTCTCTTCTCGTCAGCTATTCAAGGTCAAGGGCTGAAGCAGCTGGAATAAACGCTGAAGGTGTAGGATATGGAGAAAGGGCTGAGAGGCTAATAATTCTAGCTGTAGGAGGTATCACAGGTTATATCTACTATGCAGTCGTCCTTGTAACTATTGTTGCCTTTATAACATACCTGCAGAGGTTATATGTCTACTCATCAAGACTCAATAAGTCTTAGAGTCTCTGACAAAAGCTGAACTGCCCTCTTCAACTCTTCAAGTCCCTTCTGTGTAGCATGGTAAAGCCTCTTTCCCTGAACCCTGTCTGAAGTGACCAGACCCTCCTTCTCCATCCTGTACAGTACAAAATAAAAAGTTATTTTCGCTGCCCTCACGTTAAATCTTTCTGCAACCTTTCTCTTCAGGCTTAGGGCATAATCTGGCCCCTCTTTCAGTATGCACAGGATGTATATCCAGAGGTTCTCCTTTGTCAGCTTGGAAAAGAGTCTCTGAAATGCCAAGGCTAGAGCCTTACCTGAATCTTCTTTCTTCTCTTGCCCTGACCTTGACCACACCGAAGTGAACAGCGCACGATATGCAGTAATACTTCTGTATGGTGGATGAAGGAATGTATGCTCCAGTTCCCCTAAGCTCTTTTGCAAGAGCTGGCTCAACAAGAGTCACCCTTTGAGTAACTTTCTTTGCTTTATCCCTTGGCACAGGCCTTCCGCACTGGCTGCACTGAACATAACCGCTTGAACCCTTTCCTCCCTTCGCCCTCCCCCTGCTCTTTCTCTTCTTGGACAAACTACCTCAGCACTATGTTTGTCTTGCAGCTGAATTAAACGTTGCGCATCTTTAACCCCCATCGAAGTCTAAGGAGCAGAAGTCCCTTTCCGAAAAGGGATGAATGGCCCCTTGCTGAGTCTTTTAAGCAAGGTAAGGTCACTTCCTCTAATTGCTTTAGTCTTTGGCTTCTCGCTTTACATCTCATAAAGAATTT
>Ga0209012_1002512_pt1 | contig 15737 bp, 14 predicted proteins | sample RS3BMetagenome_FD_184735 | JGI IMG/M metagenome (GOLD analysis project Ga0209012, IMG submission 184735) | Ferric oxide microbial mat and aquatic microbial communities from Rainbow Spring, Yellowstone National Park, USA - RS3B (SPAdes) (version 3) ...
TCTGTGGAGCGTCTTTTTTCTCATTCCCACCGGGCGGGCGCGCTTACAGGACATGTTATCGCCGGAAGGTCACGAAAAGGTGCTGGAGTGGCTATACCAGTTGAGTGGAAATGTTGCGTTTGACATCAAAACAACGGAGGGGCCGCAGTACCGGAGGGTCAGAATGCAACATGCAGCTTCAGCCACGGGCAGAGGCGCAGACGCGAACGTAGCCGCAGCCTCTGCCACGGGAGCAGCCTCAGTCGCAGCTACGGGCGCAGGCGCAGTTGCAGCCATGAGCACGGCCGCAGCCTCGGGCGCAGGCGCTGCGAGACGCGGCGGAGTGCGAGATATGTCGCGCAGCATGCGGCCGGTCTGGGATGGAAACGGATTTCTTTTTGTCTCGCATGTGGGAGAGGTGTTTCCCAGCGGATTTCTGCCTCAGGTGGTCGGAAACCTGCGCCAACAACCTTTGGCGGACATCTACCGCGATTCTCCCGTTTTGCAGAATCTCCGGAATCCAGACAAATTGCGCGGCAAGTGCGGGTACTGTGAGTTTAACCGCGTCTGCGCAGGCTCCCGCGCCCGTGCGCATGCGCTGACAGACGACTACATGGAGAGCGATCCATTTTGCACGTATATTCCCGATCCGCGCCATCTGGCTGGCGTCAATTCAGCCAGCTAGGCGCAACGATCTGTCAGGTGACCGCACCTGTCGACGCGATTAGAATTCCCTGCGTCGCGTACAAACGACCACGCATAATACAGTGTTCCGTCGAGACTGCATCCGTTTACGTTGTCTCAGGCGCAAGGGAGGCTTCCGTCACAGGATGGTCCTTCAGGTTGAATACCTTCCTGCGAATCCACAGCAGCGTCTCATACGAACTCGGCACGATGATCAGCGTCAACAGCGTGGACGTGAGCAAACCCCCGATCACGACGATCGCAAGCGAGCTTGAGATGACGCCCGCTCCGGTTGAAAAGGCCAGCGGCAACAATGCGCAGATGGTGGCCGTGGCCGTCATCAGAATCGGCCGCAACCGTATGGCGCCCGCTTCGACGATCGCCTCGCGCGCCGGCATGCCCGCCATCTGATTGCGGTGCACGCGATCCATCAGCACAATCGCGTTTGTCACCACAATGCCGATGAGCATCAGAAAACCGATCATACCCGGCATACCCAGTGGTTGATGCACGATCCACAGTGCGTTCGCGCCTCCGACCAGACAGAAAGGCAGCGCCGTCAAGATGGCCAGGGGCGCGGCAAATTCACTGAAAGTCAGCAGCATGATCATGAACACCAGAACCAGGGAGGCGACCATGGCCAGCGCCAGGTTCACGAATCCGTTATTCATGGATTGCGCGGCGCCCTGTTGTTGCCAGGTGACGTCACTTGGCAATTTGAGGCTGGCGATGTCATGATTGACCTGCGACGTGACGCCGCTCGCATTGGCTGCCGTGATCTGGCCCGTCACGGCGATGTACGGATTCTGGTTGAGGCGCGTGATTTCGGTCGGTCCGGCTGCGATTGACACGGTGGCCACATCGCCCAGGCGCACAGACTTGCCCGTCATCGTGTCGATGAGCTGATTGCGGATGGCCGACAGTTGTCCGAGGCCGCCGGGCGTCTGCAGACGCAGGATGAGATCTGGTTTCGCAGATCCGAACTGCGCGTAGCCGATTTTTTGTCCGGTCACCATGGTTTCGAGTTCAGAGGCGATCATCGCGGAACTCACTCCATAGCGGGCGGCCTGCAGTGCTTTCACATTGACGACCACCTGCGGTTTGGCCGCCTGCTGCGTGGTGACGACCCCGGCCAGCCCCGGAATGCCCCGAATGGCGTTTGCAATCTGCCGACTTGCACGGGACATGTCTGCGTAATTCGCGGAATTGACCTGGATGAACAGCTGATTCTGATTGGATAGTCCACTCTGCCCCGACACGGTGATCGATTTGGCTCCGTGGACCGCTTGCAACCGTGCGCGCAGCAGCGTGGCGAAATGCGCTGGCGCGCTGTTTGTCAGTTCAACGCCAAGTGTTCCCTGAGTACCCGTGGCATAGCTGTCGAACAATTTGACGCCCGGTTGTGTCTGCACAATGTGTTCGATCTGTTGTACAATGCGTTCCGTCTGGTAGAGTCGGGCGTTGTGCGGCATTGTCACAGCGACGGAGTACGAGTTCGTCTGGCCGGAGGGCAGGAAATTAAAACCGATCTGCGTCATAAGCACCGCGCCGCTCTCCAGCAGCAGGGCGAGCGAGACGATCGCCACGAGCCACTTGCGGTGAAGGGCTCCGCGCAAAATCCGGACGTAGGCCCGCTGCAACAGATTCTGCTTGGCGGTTTGATGTTTGGTTCGCAACAGGGTCCATTTGCTGATGAGGGGCACGACGGTTACCGCCACGAGCAGCGAGAAGAGCAGCGCAACGATCACCGTCCAGGCAAACGGCGCAAAGAAATGGCCGACGATGCCCGGCACAAAAGCCATCGGCAAAAACACTGCGACCGTGGTGGCGGTTGAACTGGCGATGGCCGATCCGACTTCCGCCGTGCCCTGTCGCACCAGTTGCGCGTCATGGGTTTGCGCAGCGCGGATCCGCCTGTAGAGATTCTCAATGACGACAATGCTGTCGTCCACGACGCGCCCAATGGCCACCGCCATGCCTGAGAGTGTCATGATATTGAGCGTATAGCCGACCAGGTTCATGACGCTGACGGCTGCCAGAACAGAGAGCGGGATGGCGATGACGGCGACGATGGTGGCGCGCCAGTTGCGGAGAAACAGCAGTGTGACCAACATGGCGAACAGTGCGCCGAGCGCAGCCTCGCGCATCATGCTCTGTACGGAATCGCGGGTTTGCGTCGCCTGATCCTGTAAGGGCGTGACCACAAAATGAGGCGGCAGCGCGAGCTTGGCCAACACCCCTTTCACATTCTGCACGAGGGTCACCACATTGGCGTTGCTGGACGCCTGGATCCCCACAATCACCGCCGGCCGGCCGTCGAGTCGCGTGATGACTTGGCCTGTGGTCGGCGTGCGATACGTCACCGTTGCGATGTCGCCGAGCGTTACGGTCTTCACGCCGAGTGCAGGGGCAACCGAAGTCTGGGAACCCGTTCCCGTCTGGCCCAGAGTCGATGACGGCGATCCGGTATGGCCCGACGGCGTTCCCTGTCCTGTCGCCGCGCCGACGCTGGCCGTGACGGCGCGCAGTTTGGCTGTCAGTGTGGACTGCTCCCTTTGCAGAGCGGTCGCCCGCGCCTGCAGCGCAGCCAGTTTTGCCTGCGTCGCCCGACTCGGGGGCGATTGCTGACGGAGCATGGCCATTTGCGTCTGTACTTGCGCCAAAGCGAGCGCGAGCGAATTGAGTTGGTTGGACAGTCCAATCTCTGCCTGCAAAGCCGCGTCCATCCTGGAAAGCGATCCGAGGCCCGTCCCGAGCGCCGACATGCCCGAACGCACACCTTGAAACGCATTCTTGACACCATTCATATTTTGCGTAACTGTGATGATGGGAACGGCGCGAATTTGCGCAAGCGACGCGTACTGATTGCGCAGCACGATCGGCATCTGGACGCCGCCGATCCGCGTGTCGCCTGTGGGCGCGTTCAGTTGATTGGCCTGCAGCGCACTGGCGACATTTTGCAGGGTGATCCCGTTTGCGCGAGCCAGCGCAGGATTCACATCGATATAAACCGAGCGCTTGGCGGCGCCGCGGATGTCGACGCTGCTCACGCCGTTCACGGAGAGCAGCGCGGGTTCCACCGTCTGCTTCGCATAGTCCTGGATCGGATACAGGCTGCCTGGTGCGGACAAAGCAAACTGAAATACATCTGTGCTTCCTGGCGTGGCCTGCTGGATTTGCGCGGTCCCTGCGGCAGAAGGAAGACCGGCGCCGCCGACCGCCGTGCGGATATCGCGCAGTATAGAAGCGAGCGGTCGGTTATAGTGAAATTCGAGGCTGAAATCGACAGAACCGGCGGTGCTGAAATCGTACATATTTTTAAGGCCGCCAATGGATGCAAAAGCTTTCTCCAGCGGTCGTCCGACGTCTTGATACGCCTGTTGGGGCGTGCTTCCTGGGTAGGGGATCATGACGTTCACCCAAGGAATTGTGACATTCGGATATTCCTGCATGGGAATCGTCGAACCGGAGTAAAGCCCGACGCCGATGAGGAAAAAAACCAGGATGGCGACAACGGCCCCATTTTTCAAGGAGAATGCTGTGAATCGTGACAACAATTGGCATCCGCCGTTCCTCTGATTTTATCTATTACTAGGCAGTATAGCAGAGTACAGACAGGGCGCATCCGTCTGCGGGCGTAGTCTTGGACAAATAGTGGACCGCTCACGCGTTTGCCGGAAAAATGTCGAAAATAGCTGCTCAGTTTGCCTGGATTGCAGCGGTTGGAAGACCTCGGGGGACCTCGGAAAGTACGGAGTGGATTGGAGTTCGCTATTGGTTACCTGTGTGACGTGGGAGGAGGAGCGACATCGTTACGCAGGATGTTCGCGATCAGGAGACGGGAATCAGCTAGTTCGATTCGCTGGAATAGTGTGGGCAAGAAACCGCCATCGCCATGCCGCCCACACGGGACACGGTGGACAGAATCCAGGGCTTGATTTCGGACTCAGACAGAGGAGCTTTGGAGCCGGTTGCAGTCATCCTAAGTAAATTGAGAAACGGGTTGATTATGGTTCTCGTTGCTGCGTGACTATGCTTGGTCATCGTAGCGGCGTTGCCCGCTGTTGACGTGAGTCCGCCCGTAACGAGGCAGGCGATAGCCGCTGCTGCTGTCAGTGATCGGACTCTTGCTCTCATTGGCAACCATCCTTTTCGTTGGTCTCCCCGACATCTAGTATGCCATATTATGGTCAACGTTGTGCATAGACAGATTATAGAGGAAGGAGTCTTGCACAATGGAGGAAAGGCAAGGAGAGTTGGACCTATACCAGGAGGCGCTCTGACTGGAGCACCCCTGGTATGTCAAGTCGCGGGGGTTTGACGCGCAACAAAATCGTTTGGATATCTATATCGGGGTCTGTCACGGTTCCATAACTTGTTCATCGGGTAACGGGCCGACATGCACTTAAGACCACGAAAACTCCTTATTTCCGGCAGGCATCGGCCAACACGGGCTGCATTCTGCACCACGGTCGTCGTATCGTGCGTGAAGCAGCCGTATTGACGATCCCTTGTTGCAAATCAATCACCACCACCGCCTGGGCTGGGGATCTAACTTGGAGTTCCTCATGATCATCCCTCCCCAAAAAGTGTGATACGTAGTTTAACGCCATGAGTGTCGTGAACCCGGTGGGTTCCGCTGTCTTGCCCCTCGTTCTGCGGTTCGGACAGCGGTTGGGTTGAGATGTTCGTCATAGACATACCCGTCCACCCCGTAATTCGGAAGTGACGGCGACCACAGGGCACATGACGATGGCGAACGTGAGCGCTACCTCCAACCCGTGATGGAACGGCCCGGTCAGGAGGGCCGGGAAAAATGCCCGACCCGTTACGGAGCAGACGATGACGATGACGGAGCAGACGATGACGATGACGATGACGATGACGATGACGATGACGATGACGATGACGATGACGATGACGATGACGATGACGATGACGATGACGATGACGGAGCGGTTGTGGTCGGAACTGCCGGATTCTCGATGCTGGTTTTCACACTGTTATAGGCTGTGTCTTGAATGGAAATCGGGGCCGTCTTTGCCAGACTCGCCAACAACTCCGAAGCCGTTTGCGCCTTTTGACTCTTGATCGTGAGGATGATTTGCGCTCTCACAGAAGCCATGGACGGCTTAGAGGCAGGAGTTCTTGAGGTCACCTTCAGGATTTCCCACCCGGATGTGCTATGCACAGGCGCCCCCACACGCCCCACCGGTTGGCTAAAGGCCACTTTCGCGGTTGCTGGATTCAATTGCGAATAACTGAAGGTTCCCATCACGCCCCCTTTAGCCGCCGTGGTCTTGTCCAGCGAATACTTCTTGGCAGCAGCGGCAAAGCTATACCCGCCCTGCAACTTCGCGGCGACTGAATCCGCTGTGGCTTTGTTTTTCAGGAAGATGGCCGACAGATTCACTTCAGCAGGCACCTGGAGCGTCTTCGCATTTTTCGTGTAATACTGTGTAATCTCCGCGTTCGTTACCTTCACTTGGCTCACCGCGATTTTCTGAGTCAGCACTTGCATCTTCAGTTGAGACTGAAGTTCGGACATCGTCAAGTTGCTTTGAGCAAGCGCTTGGTTGAGTTGCGCCTGACTGGTGATGCCGTTTTGTTGTTCGAGTGAGGCGAGCGCCGCCTGAATATCCGACGAGGTCGCGACCACATGATCCTTCTTCGCCGCGTCAGTCAAAAGCAACTGGGTGATCATATTGGTCAGTGTTCCGGAGCCCACAACCTTGGCCATTTGACTGTCCCAAGCAGTGCTATGGATGGCCGTTCCTCCTACGGTTGCGATGACAGGCCCCGCTTGTCCCTGTGCTGATGCGACAACCCAGCACACGCCCACAATGGCCGCACCCAAGCATGTTCCACCGATCACAGACCCCATGCGTTGATTAGCGAATTTCAATGTGATTTGCCAACTCCTATCCACTTTGTGTAGTTACAAGACTTAGCCTATCCCTATTCCCTTGAGGTTGGCTTAAAGAGCCTGTTCAAAAAGGGGGCAGGTAAGACCCAAGCAGTGCAAGGAAGGTAGCCAAGAATGCGGATCGAGCGTACGTTTTGTGTGGAACGCTCGTGTTCGCAATCAATTTCCAGAGCTTGCCGATATCGTGACATACGGATCGTTCCGTTTGGAGGATGGGCGGCATGAAATCTGGCATCAGGGAAAACTGCTTGAACTGTCTTCGACTGAAATCACGGCCTCGTGATGAGCAAACAAATTATTCTGGAGAAAGTCTGGGGTTACGATTTTGGCGGCGAGGAAAACATCGTGGAAGTCTACGTCCGCTCCCTGTGGGAAAAATTGCAGGACAAAGAGCATAAGCTGATTCGCACCGTTCGCGGGGTGGGTTATCGGGTCCACACGGAATGAAAAATATATCCCGATTTCTCCCGCAATCTCTCCGTTTTCAATTGCTCTCCCGAGCACTCGTTCTGTTTGCTGCGCTGCTCTTGCTGATGGGCGCCATTCAGTATCTCGTGATGCGCCAATTTATGTACCACTACACCGCTTCTACCCTATCTCGACAAATCCGCACGATGTCACAACAGACTTGGGTTGGCTTGGTTCAGGACCCGAGGTCAAAGAACTAGGTGGCCAATCCGACCTCGTGGTTCTACACCGTCCAGGTCCGCCCGGAGGGCCGATTGGGATTGTGCAGATGGACACCTCGTTGCGCCCCATCCACGACATATTGCGCAGAACCTTATGGACGTACCTACTCGGCGCATCCGTAAGCTGGTGATTGGGGTCATCACGTACCTGCCATTTCTGCGCAAAACCCTATCGCCTCTGTCTAAGATGATCGCAATACTGGAGCGGGCCGATGTCGACAACTTGAGCGAACGTCTTTCAGACACCTCGGGGCCAAGCGAAGTGCGGCGCTTGGCCCGATCATATAATGAAATGCTGAGCGTATCCGAACATCGTTCACCGCTTGCTGCTCACAGCCGAAAATGATAGCCTCCGGCTCAGCGTTGAAGACAACGGATTGGGCATTCCGGCTGACCAACTCGACCGCCACGGATCGTGTGCGGACTGACCTTCTCGCGCAGTCCGCAACGATCAGCAATGCGATTGAAGTGGAACAGACTCTTTATGGCGCGAATTTTGTGACCCAAACCGGCAGGATTCAGAAGCGAATGGCCAGCCAAATGATCAAGCAGCAGAGACAGGGTCATCGCTTGAATGTCTTTGTCGGCGATGCTTCGAATATGGATTAGGATGGTATGCTGCAAGCCGTAGGATTGTATTGTATACGGAGAAAAACCCTCTTATATGGATAATGGCATGCTTCTCTTATTTATACGGAAGAGGTTTCACACGGGCGAAAATGCCGTGAATCCAAGATACCACAAGCGGCGAACGAGAAACTGTGTCGCTTGTTTGGACACTGCCGCCGCCGCGCGCTGCGTATCCCCGTCATCCCCTCCGCCGCCACCTGCAATTACTCGATTGCGGATGCGGAATCGTGAATACGGTGCGGCAGCGTCACCTGCACACAGGTGCCCCGGCCAACCGCGCTATCGACATCCACCCGTCCGCCGTGCGCGTGTACGATTTCCGCGACGATGGCCAGGCCCAGGCCCGTTCCTCCCGTGTCACGCTGGCGTGAAACATCGGCGCGATAAAACCGTTCCAGCACGTGCGGCAGGTGCTCGGCTGCAATGCCCGGCCCCTCGTCGCAGACGGTAAAGGCAACTTCTGCGGTTTCCTCCAGCAACTGCGCTGACAAGGTCATGCGGGAATCGGACTGGTTGAACCGCAGTGCGTTTGAAAGAAGGTTCAGAAGAACCTGCGTCATTCGCTGAACATCCATTTGAACATGCAACGCTGCGGGAGAAACAGTTGTCTCCACGCCAATGCGTTTGGCGTCCAGTTCAACGCGAAAGCGCTCGACAATTCCCTCCATCCATGGGCGCACCGCGACGTTTTCCGGATTCAGGACGAGTTCGCCTGCCTGCGCATCGTTTAACTGCTGCAGATCGACGAGCAGGTTTCTCATCCGCATGACTTCTTCATATAAAATGGTTACGCTCTGTTCATCAAAGGAGTACAAACCACACTGAATGGCTTCCAAGCGGGTGGCGATGATGGTCATCGGGGTGCGCAGTTCATGGTGCAAATCGGCCAGCAGCTTCTCTCGTGCAGTTCGGGCTTTCACCAGTTCCGTGCGCACCGATTCGATCGCGAGCGCGATGTCTCTCACTTCACGATCGGCCGCGGTCGGCCACGTCGCCTCGAATTCACGGTTTCTGATGTTGCGCACCGCAGATGACAGTTGCACGAGTGGTTTTAAAAATCGGCGCAGGAAGATGACGCCAACGGCAGTCGCCGACACCACAACAACGAACAGAATCAGGAGCAGCAACCTCATGGAGGAGGACTCGACCCGGTTCTGCAAGGTTTGCAGGCGGAGTGGAGTAAATTGTTGCACCTGCAATTCACCCACCGGGCGTCCCTGCGCGACAATCGGAGCCGCTTCCCATGGCCCGCGCAGCGAAACGGACGCACCATGGACAAAAATCACTCGTCCATTGACGCGAACGACAAATCGAATCGAGGTGTACAATAACCCGTCCGTCGGCAGCACACTGTTTCCGCCGGACTGCCCTGCGCCACTGTGCAAAAAGTTCCACGAATCCCCATGATCCGCATACAAGAGGCCCAGGAGCACCGCCCAATCGTGCACCTGATCCCGACGCGACTCAGCGGCGTAGGAAGCGAATCCACGTTTGAAAACCCACTGCGAACTGAAGAAATCGCCGCTGGAAACAACCAGCGCCACAATCACCAGAAGGGCTATCAGGCGCGTTCGCATCAGCCCAGTCTGTATCCGATTCCGTAGATGGTCCTGATCACCGGATCGCCCGTCGCCTGTTGAAGTTTGCGCCGCAGGTTGCTGAGGTGTGTGGTGATGTTGTGGAGATTTACGTCGCTCTTGCCCGCTTCGTTCAACCCCCTGGCCAGTTGTGTTCGAGTGAGCAGCGACTCGGGTCGCTCCATCATGTAAGCGAGCAATTTCAGTTCGGTGGGCGTCAGCGAAATCTCTTCATTTTCATATGAAACGCTGTAACTCTGCGTGTCAACTTCCAGTCTGCCGTGGCGAAGGGTCAGGGTCAGCGGCGCGACAGACTCTGCGCGCTGCACGGAGGCGCGGGTGAGTTGCCGTACCCGCGCCTCCAGTTCTCGCAGACTGAACGGTTTCACCACATAATCGTCGGCGCCCTGATCCAGACCGTATACTCGGTCATTCACGCCTGACTTTGCAGTCAAAAGAATGATCTTGGCGGCACGGCTGCGTTTGATTTGCTGACAGATTGTCAAACCGTCGATACCGGGCAGCATCCAGTCCAGGATAATCACGTCAAATGACTCGCTGAGCGCAAGACCGAGTCCTGCGTAGCCGTCATGCGAAACCTGGCAGTCGTGGCCCTGCTGCTGCATGAACAGGGATATGGTTTCGGCTGTTCGTGATTCATCTTCGACAATCAGGATCGTTGCGATGGCGGAACCCCTCCCGCGAACGAATAAATAATAGGATTGAATACATGACGATGGTTGCACAATTATCACTATATCGATCTTCTGTAACGAATAGATGAGCAAAAGGTCAGGATATTGCAAATACCTGCGCGCCGACTGCACTCCTTTACAAATCGCAGACTTTCTCTTGACTATTCCCCCATCAACTCTTAACACAATGCGGAGAGCTTCAACACCGACTCATAACCCCCGATCAGGATAATCGTCAGTAACAGCTATTTTGAGGAGGCAGTTTTGGATGGACGTAGTCAATTTGCGGGAAGTGACGAGGCAGTTTGGCGTACAATCGGCTCTGCGCGGCGTCAGTTTCGATGTCAACCAGGGTGAATTTCTCGTGATTGTTGGGCCGTCCGGGTGCGGGAAGTCCACCGTTCTCCGCATCATTGCAGGACTCGAACGACCAACAGCGGGCAGCGTTCAATTCGGCGGACGGGATGCCGCCGCATTGTCTCCTGGAGATCGCAATGTGGGCATGGTATTTCAAAACTATGCGCTGTATCCCCATCTGTCGGTGTCTGAGAATCTCGCTTTTGGTCTGAGCGCCGCCCGTGTTCCGAAGTCCAGGATACGGGAACGGGTCAAGGAAGTGGCCGCATTGCTCGAACTGGATGAAATGCTGACGAAAAAGCCAGGGCAGCTGTCGGGTGGCCAGAAACAGCGCGTCGCTCTCGGGCGCGCTCTCGTACGACAGCCGGTGATCTTTTTAATGGATGAACCGTTGTCCAATCTGGACGCCGTGCTGCGGGAAAAAATGCGGATGGATCTGCGTCGTCTGCATGAACAGACGGGAACGGCGACGGTGTACGTGACTCACGACCAGGTGGAAGCCATGACCATGGCGGATCGCATTCTGGTCATGCAGCAGGGGGAGATTCATCAGATTGGCACACCGGACGAAGTGTACCACGAACCGGCGACACTCTTTGTGGCGCGTTTTTTTGGAGCGCCGCCGATGAATACGATGAATGTGCGCGTCCGCCATCGTGAAGGCGGATGGACGATCGGATCGCCTCGCCATGGAGAACGGGCGATCATTACACATCCGGAAGCACACAAAGCGGAATGGGAGAGCTTGGTTGCCGAATCGCAATGCTGGCTCGGCTTCCGGCCGGAATTTACCGTTATGGGGCGCGCGGAAGGGGTGCAGTTTTCCGTGCGTGTGACCGATGTGGAGACACTGGGCCCGCGCAGCCATGTGCATGCGCTGTGGGGCGACGATCCATTGGTGTACGTGCTGGAGCACGGCCAGTCGACGCCGGAACGCGGCGAATCCGTCTGGCTGACGGCGCCGTTTTCCAGTCTCCACTGGTTTAATGAGCAAAATCGCCGTATGCGGTCGCTGAACAAAATCGGACATGTGCATGCTGTACCGGAAGCGGCCGGGATGACAAACAGATAGAAGGAGGCAGGACATGACCATCGCAATCGAACCGGTCGAACGTACGCGCAGTGTCTTGCGCGACAGGCTCGAACCGATCCTGGGATTTGGATTGCTGTTGCCCAGCCTGCTGGTATTTCTGGTTTTTTTCTATGCTCCGGCGGCATTTTTGGCGTATATCTCATTTTTCCACTGGAATATCTTCACTTCTCAGAGCCAGTTTATTGGCTTCGGGAATTTCGTGATCCTGTTCGCCCAACCGCTCTTTTGGCAGGCGCTGCTCACCAGTCTCTATTTTGCCGCGGTGATGGTTCCCGCTGCGACGCTGCTTTCGCTCGGGCTGGCGCTGCTGCTGCGCGAAGGCGTTCAGTCAAGGCGTGGAGGCGCGCTGCGTTCCATGGTGTTTCTGCCGCATGTGACGCCCGTCGTGGCGACCTCCATCATCTGGATCTGGCTGTTTGATCCGCAGTTCGGACTGCTGAACTCTGTGCTCGGCTTCTTCCATCTGCCGCAGCCCGGATGGCTCGCAAGTACACACTGGGCCATGCCAGCCGTCATCATTTACAGTCTATGGCACTCGCTGGGCCTGTACACCGTGCTCTTTTTGGGAGCGCTGGCCACGTTGCCGCGATCGGTGCTGGAAGCGGCCCAAGTGGACGGGGCGAAGCGCTGGTACCTGTTTCGCCGCGTGATCCTGCCGCTGGTCAGCCCCGTCACCTTTTTTGTCGTCGTTCTCGCCACCATCAATACGCTGCAGACATTTTCGCAGATCTACGCGTTGACGGGTGGTCCGCACGGCGGCGCAGGCGGTCCCGCATTCACCACGACGACAGACTCCCTGCTGGTGTACCAGACGGCGTTTCTGTATCAGCACTTTTCGCTGGCATCGGCGATGAGCTTGATGCTCTTCGTCTTGATCCTGGGACTCGCGCTCATTCAGAAAAAAGTGGCCGATCGATTTGTCTTTTATCGCTAAGGAGGAACGCGAATGGCAAAGTGGGGGATTGCAGTTGCACGCATCCTGATCGCCGTGGTGTTTGTAGCGCCTGTGTACTGGATTCTGGTGATTGCGACGGGAGTTCGGGGTTCTGCGTACAGTCTGCCGCCGGTGTTTCTTCCCGCCTTTCATTTTCATGCGCTGTGGCTGGTGCTTACCCAGACGCACTTGCTGCGTTACCTGGCCAACAGCGTCCTGATCACGTCGGTTACCATTGTCGGCGTCCTGACCAGCAGCGCTCTGGCGGGGTACGCGCTCGCCGAAGTGAGAATGCCGGGGAAACAGCTGTTCTTTTACCTCATCCTGGGTGTCATGATGTTGCCGGCCCAGGCGCTGCTTGTGCCGCAGTATGTGGTCATGTTCCACCTGCACCTGCTCAACACCTATGCAGGGCTGATCGTACCGTTTGTCGCCAGCACGTCTGGGATCTTTCTGTTCCGGCAGTATTTTATGAAACTGCCGTCCAGTTACCGCGAGATTGCGCGCATCGAAAACGTCGGCACCTGGACCTACATTCGCAGGGTTGCCGTGCCGCTTGCGCGACCAGCCGTCGCCACGGTGACGCTGCTGACGTTCATCTCGTCCTGGAACCAGTTTCAGTGGCCGCTTATCATGACCAACTCGACATCGATCGATCCGATTGAATTGGCGCTGACTCACTACATGCAGACGTACCAGGCCAACTGGAGGGAACTCGCATCGGCGGCACTGCTGGCCATTCTGCCGATCGTGATTGTGTTTTTGTTCACGCAAAAACATATCGTCGCCGCAGTGGCGGGAGGCGACCAGGGATCCAAAGAGTGACGCTGGCGATTCACAGGGGGGTGATGCGCACCGTTAAATTTTTTGCACAGACACGATGTGAGCTGGAGCAACGCCAATCATCCAAATATGGAGGGGAAAATCAATGAAACAAAAGATTCTTTGGCCCTTGGTCGCTGGTCTGGCGGGGGTTCTGGCGGCAAGCTATGCGCTGGCGGGGGCGAAGTCTGCAGCCTCGTCGGCAGCCTCGGCGCCGGTGCAGCAACTCTCGTTGTGGGAGTCGCACAACGGTGGGCCTGTCGAAAATGCAGAGGTCTATCTTGTCAACTGGTTTAACCGCACGCATCCGAGCATTCATATCACGATCGACAATACAAAGGCGAGCACGAAGGCGCTTGCCGCGCTCGCGGCCGGAAACCCGCCGATACTTGCGGAAATCAGCCATTACGACGGATCGTTTCTGAACGCGCACGCACTCCTTTCGTTGAATTCGTATCTATTGGCGAAAAATGGATTAGGGCAAAATCAATTTTATCCGAGTGTCTGGTCGAACGGCGAAGTGGGCGGTCAGCATTATCGCCTGATGGCGGACGTGAAAATATCGCAATTGACATACAATAGGAAGCTGTTTTCCGAAGCGGGAATCAAGACTCCTCCGGCGACGTGGACGCAATTGGCGGCCGATCTGGCGATCTTGAAGAAGCGGTTTCCCGCGGTGATCCCGATGGCGTACAAAGATTCGTCGGCGCACATCCTACCGCCGTTTCTCGCGAATGGCGGACAGCTGTTCACGCCCGGATCAAACGGCAAGAAGGCGGATTTCCTGAGCCCTGCAGCCACTGCGACGTTCAACTACTTTCACACCCTGTATGCGAAACACGAGATGATTTTTGCGCACGGATCGAACATTCGCGCAGACTTTGGCGCTGGCAAGATTGCCGTGGCAGACGGTACGTCGGCGGGGTACCAAAAGATTCTGGAAGCCGTCCATGGCCGCTTTCCGGTCGGCGTATTCACCTATCCGGCAGGAACTTCGGGGCACAGCGCCAACCTGGCGCAGGGTCTGGGCTTTGTGCTGATGATCGATCATACGAAGGCGCAGAACCAGGCGGGAGCGACATTCATCAAGTGGTGGTTTGGTCCGGGGCCGCAGGTCTATTGGGCCGAACATTCCGGATTTCCACCAGAGACCAGGGCGTCGGCAGCGCAGATGCCAAAAGCCTTCCTGGCGGCGCACCCTGGAACGAAAGTGTCGATGGCTACACTGGCGTCGAAGTATACGATTCCGCGCCCGAATCAGGGGGGCTATAAGGAAGTGCAGGCGGTGCTGGACGCCCAGTTTTACAAAGCGGTCACAGGTCAATTGAGTGTCCACACGGCGCTGCAACAGCTGCAACAGCAGGCGGACGCGTATTTGAGCGGCCACACAGAATTGTAACATATCAGGAAACATTTCAGGGAGGTTGACGATGGAAGTCGATCAGGCCATTCTATCCCGAGCGAGCGTAAAGAAATTCGCCGCTCGGGAAGTGCCGAAAGAGTTGATTGCAGAATGCCTTGAGTTGGCTGTGTGGGCGCCCAATCACAGGCTTACGGAACCGTGGCGATTCCGCGTGGTCGCGGATCGTGGCCGGAATACGTTCGCAGACGTCGTCTGCGACCAGATGACATCCCCCCCGGATCAAATGACGGAATCGGCCGCAGAAGAAGGCAAGGGGCTGCTCAGCGCACCGCTGCGGGTCGCAGCCACCGTCAAAACATCGATTGCCGCAGAGCAGGTGCGGCGAAAAATCATGAGCGCTCCTGCTCTAATTGTAGTATACTCTCAGCGGGCGAACGATGAGATCACTACCAGGGAAAACTTTGCGGCCACAGCGGCCGCCGTGCAGAATCTGCTGCTCGGCGCCCATCACCTTGGGCTCGCGGCGATCTGGCGTACGGCAGACTATTTTACTGGGGATAAGGCGCGCGCTTTTCTTCAGGTTCCATTTGAAACGGACTTTGTGGCAGCGGTGTATCTTGGCTTTCCGGAACAGCGGGAAACGACTCGCAAACGCACACCGGCCGAGCGCTGGACCGTCTGGTTTCAGAACTGACGAGCGGCGGCTGTCGGTCTGGCTCCCGAAAACGGGGCTTCGTGACCACAGCCGCAACTGCGTGTTTTCGCAATTCTATTCGATAGCAGGAGGGACCATGGTGAGTATGGCGCAACAGGATAGTATGATCAGCAAAACGCTGGGCGAGAGTTGGCGCAGGGAGACGGAAGCGGCCAGTTTGTACGGGCGCGCCGCCGCTCTGGAAAAGGACCCCTCCCGACGTTCGCTCCTCTTGCGTCTCGCGAATGTTGAGAAATCCCATGCGGATATATGGGCAAAGAAATTGCAAGAAGC
>Ga0209012_1002516_pt1 | contig 15718 bp, 11 predicted proteins | sample RS3BMetagenome_FD_184735 | JGI IMG/M metagenome (GOLD analysis project Ga0209012, IMG submission 184735) | Ferric oxide microbial mat and aquatic microbial communities from Rainbow Spring, Yellowstone National Park, USA - RS3B (SPAdes) (version 3) ...
ATAGCACGTTGACCAATCCCAAGGCGACCACGACGGACAAGGTCAAAGCGGTCGGGGCCTTCGCGCTCAAGAACGTCAACAACGCCCTGCAACTGGCGATGATCCTTGGGGGGCCAGAGGATGATGCAGTGGGGGTTATGGGCGATTCGCTAGTTGAAGAAGGGGCAAGCTTAGATCTAGTAGGTACTAATGAGAATCCATTCGAGGTTTTTCTACCCAGGAATAGATACCCAGAAACTGCACAACATATAGAGGATGCAATAGCATCGGGTCAACCCAGTATTCTACATTATGCTCCAGACTTAGCAGATGCGAATAGAGCTACCTCGTTGCAAGACTACCCCATTAAGCCTGGTTTGGATCGTGATGAATACCCTATGGCAATGACCCAAGAGGGAGGGGCTGGTGCAGACATCAGATACATTAATCCCTCTGATAATAGAGGGGCAGGAAGCTTTATACAGCGTCAACTCGAAGGTTTAAGCCCAGGGGATGCCTTCCGAATAATCATTATTGATGAGTGGCTTTTCTAGGACTTCTGCCTCCTAATTGCTTTCATCTACCAAATACATTCTAAATAGTGATTGCGTTTGGTAGATGAAAGTGCTAATAATTATTGGAGAAAAGAAAGCTCTTTTTGACGAGGATAGCTTTAATCCAAATCCTTGCATGAAATACAGTCAGATAGTGGTCAAGGCTAGGGAGAAGAGCTTTTTAGAGGGCCGCTAGATATTGTAGTCATCTAGTGCTTGGAGATATGCTATAATAAAGAGAAGTCAACTTTCTACGGGATTTTTAAGCTTTTTGTTTGTTTATTTTATCAGTCAAGTTAATAGCTTTTTTGAAAGAAAGGTAGAATATGCGAAATATTCGTGAAACATGGGAACACATTGAAGATTGGCTCAAGTTACACGCTCCAGAAGCGATGAGGAATTTGAATCCAGGAGCAACAAAAGAAGATATTCATCAGTTAGAAAAGAAACTAGGATACCAAATTCCAGACGATGTCAAAGAATCACTTCTTGTCCATAATGGAACCAGGGATATTTTTGCTGATATATGGCAGATTTTGGATATAGAAAATATTATCCAGCAGCAGCATATTCAAGCTGATGTGCTAAAGTCTTTCCAACAAGAAGAAAGTGACGTTGAGGACAAAGAGAGGGAAATCTGGTGGTGGCATCCTTCCTGGATTCCCATTGCGTATGACGGGAGTGGGAATCTTTTGTGTGTTGAGGCAGAGGGAACCCACTCTGGTCAGATTTTTCGTTTCGACCACGAGTTGGGCAGTAGATGGATAGCTCCCACGTTTTTGTCACTGCTAGCAACTTTTGCCGATGACTTACGGTCGGGAAAATATATTTTAAAGAAGGAAGGGAGATTACAAAGTCAAAAATTCTTGTTTGCTCGGCCTCAAGAATTTACATAAAAATGGCTTCTGAAGTAATAGAAGAAAGATAGGTGATTAGGATATGCAGATACGCACCTTGAGAGACTTAATCAACACAGTAGACCCGGCCTGGCCACTCGTGCAGGAATGGATCAGGAATGCCCGCAATCATGTGGAGGTACTGCCTGCACAACGAGAGCGCAGTGAAGCCACGTTGGTCTATTTGCAAGTGACGACCCGTTCTCCACTGGGAGCGGTAGCCCTGGAAACCGGTGGTATGTTCATCGATCATGGCTGGCTGCGTATTCTTGGCTCAGGACATCAACGGATGCAAGGGACATTGCAGACGTGGAATAGCCCTGAACATATGCCAGCAGAGGATAGGCTGAACGATGCACTGCTCATTGCCCACGATGTCGTTGGTGGTTTCTACGCACTCAATGGAGGTGCATTTGCAGGCACATTGGGCAACGTGTTCTACTTTGCCCCTGATACACTCCGATAGGAAGATGCCAAGAAAACGTATAGCGGTTTCTTGCAATGGGCACTCTCCGGTAACCTGGATTTGTTCTATGAGAACGTGCGTTGGCCTCATTGGGAACAAGACCTTGCTATGTTGAGTGGTGATCAAGGTCTATCGATCTACCCTTTTCTGTTTTTACAAAAGGACTTGCCTATGATCCAACGCTCCCGTCGCGTCGTCCCCATGCGCGAGTTGTGGTATCTTTACCGCGACCTGGCACGGCAACTCGCCCATCTTCCCCCTGGTACGCCGATCCGGTTTGTCTTTACGAACGATGAGCGGAAAGAAGTGTAATAAAAACTTCGGCGTTTTGAAGAGATAGCCGGGCCTTTGCCGCATTCTCTTCGCGTCTTGAATGAAGTGAATAAGTAGCCAGATGCCTGCACCACCTTTTCTACCACCAACGAAGAGCTTTGGAGGGACCCTCGTAATGGTTCTGGCATCTGAAGGGAATCTCAGTATCACCAAGGTATTACACTGTTTGGTAGGCGAACTGAACAGCACGTCGATGGAGTTCGTGCTGACCGATGACCTGGGCAGTGTGCGTGCTGCCATCACCAACCAGGCGGGGACAGCGACGGTGGTGGGCTACATGGGTTATGGCCCCTTTGGCTTTGTGCAGTATCACGCGGGGCAAACGGGGACGAACAAGGGCTACACGGGGCAGTACAATGATCTATTGAGTGGGCTGGACTATTATGTCGCACGCTACTATGACCCGGTGGTGGGGCTGTTCCTGTCGGCGGACACGGTGCAGAGCAACCTGAAGGGCTTTGACCCCTATGCCTACGTGGGCAACAACCCGGAGACAGTGACGGATCCGATAGGGCACTGGGGATGGAACGATACCTTGCTAACAGCATTAGCTGTAGTAACGGTAACGGCATTAGTAGTTGGTGTTGTAGTAGCAGCACCCTTAGTCGTTGGAGCAGGGGCTGCTATTATAACAGGCGATGTAATAGGTGTTGGTGTTGCTGATGCTCTTGCTGCTAGTACTGCCAGTATATGGGCTACAGCGGGAGCTACAGCCGGTGGCGCACTAGCTGGTGTAGCTACAACAGCGGTTACAGATAATGTGGTATTTCATAGGCAAATTACTCCAAACGAAATATGGGGAAGTGCCTATGTTGGTGGTATATCAGCAGGACTCATTGGTACCTGGTCGCTTGGCCTTGTGACAAAAACATTTGGTATAGCAGGAATAGGAGATTTTTTCTCAGGCTTTGGATCAACAGTATTGGGAGGGCTTACTGGGGGAAGTTGTTCTATATCTTGCACACCAGGCCCCTCACCCAGGCAACAGAACAGCAACTCGCAACAGCCTCCACAAGGGAACCCATTGCCTAAAAATCCTACTTCGTCACCTGTCAACTACTCACCGCCCACGAAAACGATTGGTTACTCGGCTCCGACGAACACTCAGCCTTCACCTCCTAGCAGATCAAACCCAGCATCGCATCCCACAACGGCACCAAGCTGGATATCCTATACTGTTGCATCAGGTGATACTCTGTGGAGCATTGCAGCGAGGTTCTATGGATCGGGTCTGGAATGGCAACGAATTTATCAAGCGAATAGAGGGGTGATTGGGAGCAATCCCAACCTAATCTTCCCAGGAGAACGACTCAAAATCCCACACTAAATAGATACCTCTTTGTAAAGAAATCGGTATCTATATAAGTTACTGATAAGAGAGTTAGGTACAAACTTTATACCTAGCTCTCTTAATCGAAGCGGGACGAACCGCATTATTCTAAAAAAGCTATAGAGATTTTCCACATACTAACAGAAGATCATTCCAAACTATAACTGCAAAAGGAGCAATTTAGAAATGAATCAGCTTGATTTAGCGCAACACACTATACAAGGCTTGCTTCGCACGGATGAACAGCTTTTGTGGTGGGAACGGCCAAAGATACGATATATAAAGAAGCCTATGACGTTGAACCGATGGATTATTTTGATAACTAACACTATTATTAGTAGTATTTTTGTATTTCTTGCATTGGTTTTATTTTTATATTTTTTAAGATTTTTATATATAGAAGAGGTAGGAAACATCATAAGATATTTCCCTTTCTTTTTGCTAGGAAGCTTTCTTGCTATACTTCCAAATTATTTGTTCTCCTTTATAGGCAATATGCCAAGATATTATAAAAGAACTCTTTATGCCATTACTAATGCTCGCATCCTTATCATTGTCACTCCGCCAGGTTCTCATCCTGTTGTCCTGGAATATTTTCCACAAGAAATTGGCCAACTGGAAAGTATTACTCGTCCTGATGGTTCTGGTATCATCATCTTTAGTACTCCCCGCCAGATGAGGCCTGGTCGGTATGGGGCCAATATTGTGCTACCAGGAAGCTTTGTGGGTATTTCCAACGTGCAGTATGTTACTGAATTACTTCTGCAGCTCAAAGCGCGAAGTGAATGAGGGGAAGCTCAGTATCACCTGGCGTACTACACTGTTTGGTAGGCGAACTGAACAGCACGGCGCTGGAGTTCGTGCTGACCGATGACCTGGGCAGTGTACGCACCGCCATCACCACTCAGGCGGGTGCAGCAACCGTAGCCGGTTACATAGGCTATGGCCCCTTTGGCTTTGTGCAGTATCACGCGGGCCAGACGGGGACGAACAAGGGCTACACGGGGCAAGACACTGACCCCTTGAGCGGGTTGGACTATATAGATGAGCATCACTGGCTCTCTAAGGCTTTGGGCAAGGGCATTCAGCGTTACGCTCTCTGGCTCTTTGCGCAAGATTAAAATTGTACATTTTCACTTCACTTTTTATAGTTACTTTTCACATCATATTGTGTGACTCAGCCTTAGCCTGGAAGGGTCTTATATATATTCCCAAAACTGGGGGATACTCATTACCATTAGGAGAGACGCCAGGGGCGATTTTGTGACCACCCCTGGGAAGCAACTCTTAATCTTGTGGGGACTAGTTAGTAAGGATCACTATGGCTCTTCCAATCTCATCGCGCAGGCACTCGTTTGCTTTCCTGCACTCATTACATCCATTAACCAACCGCAACTTTGGCATTTTTTGGACCGGCGCTTTTCTTTCCAGCATCGGCTTCTGGATTCAGAACGTCGGGCAGGGCTGGCAGGTTCTGCAACTGACCAACTCGGCCTTCTTGCTCGGCCTCGTCACCTTTGCCGCGCTGGTACCGAACATCGCTCTGTCATTGATCGGCGGTGTCATCTCGGATCGCCTGAATCGGCGCTTCCTGCTGATTCTGACCCAGACCATCTACATGCTCACGGCGCTGCTGTTAGGTATTTTTACAACGCTCCACATTATTACCGTATGGCAGATCATCCTGATGGCACTCATCAACGGCATCTTCAGTTCGGTCGGCTTTCCGGCCTGGCAGACCTTCATCGGCGATCTGGTGCCGCCCGACGAACTGAAGCAGGGTATCGCGCTGAATTCGATGCAATTCAACCTCTCGCGCGTCATTGGCCCGGCCATCGGTGGCCTCTCGGTGGGCCTGCTTGGCATTGCCGGTTCGTACTACCTGAATGCCTTGAGCTATCTGGCCGTCATTATTCCATTGTTCTTCATGAACCCGCAGACGCAGCAGAGCGAAACAGTTGAGAAGGAGCAGGCACCAGGGTTGCTCCAGGGGTTACGCGACGGTCTCCTGTATGTGAAGGCTCGACCCTTCTTACAGGTTATCCTGCTGTTGCAATTTATGATCGCTTTCTTTGTCTTCCCCTACGCGACCCTGCTGCCGATTTTCGCGGGCAATATCTTCCGCATTGGCGCAACAGGCCTGGGCATGTTGAACGCGGCGGCAGGCATCGGCGCGCTGATCGGTTCGATTATCGTTGTTTTGATCAGCGAGCGCATGGGGCCGAGGTACAGTCGCCGTCTGCTGCTCACCTACTGTATTCTTGGCGGGGCAGCCTGCATCACCTTCACGATGACGGGCAACCTGAATCTGGCGCTGCTGCTCTTAGTTGTGACCGGTGGATGTACCGTTATGTCGATGACGGTCACAAACACTACCATTCAGAGTCAGACACCGCCAGAGATGCGCGGGCGCGTCCTGAGCATCTGGATTTTGATTGTCAACGGTCTTGCCCCTTTTGGCAATCTATTGGCGGGCTGGGTCGCGCAAGGCATAGGTGCGCAACAGACACTGGCCTTTGGCAGTGCAATCTGTCTGCTCAGTGGAGTATTGGTATTGATGCTCGGTTTCTCTTCGCGCCTCTCGCTCTTGTTTGCCTGGCTTTCGCCAGGAAGGCTCCAGCGTAAACAGGCGTAAACGGTGGGGAGGGGATGTGGCAATCAACGCTTACAGGCGAGACTCATTCTCGCCCAATAATCCGCAGGGGCATGGTAGATCACGCTCCTGCGGATTATGTTCATCATACATACATTTATTTTAGACACCCATGATAACGTAAATATAGTTACGTGTTTCTGGCGGTAGACAGTTCATCCAGTTGGCCGCTCCACAGGTGTTAATGGCATATTGGACGGTACCGCTACCGGCGTTATAAGCGGCCAGAGCCATCGCGTAGTTGCCACCATACTGATTGGCGTAGGAGGCCATCAAGTGGGCCGCCGCGTTCAGCGCCTGAATCGGATTAAACGGATCGATGCCCAGACCGGCAGCGGTGCCTGGCTCGAACTGGGCGATGCCTTCGGCCCCGGCAGGCGAAACGGCATAGGGATTAAAACCGCTCTCCTGGTTGATCTGACGCACAAAATATACTGGCGAGATACCGACGGCGATAGCGTCTTGCTGCGCAATCGCCACATACTGGCTCTGCGGCAATGTGGCAGGCGGCGGAGCTGGCGTGACAGCAGGGGCCTGATTAACGACCGGCAGCGTATGCGCTAGAATATTGAGCTGCGTCTGCTGCTGTTGCACCCACTGAATCACATTCGAGGCCAGTGTCGTGTTCCCCTGCGCGTTACTGATGGGCGTTAGCGAGAGCAGTGTGATGAGCAGCACCGCAACGAGCGAGCTGAGAGTAACGATCAGGCGCACGCGGGGCGATAAACGCTTTGTTGTTGGCAATGGAGCGGTCTTTGCGCGTTTCTTCTCGGCGGGAATCACGACGACCTTGTTTCTGGGCGTCGCTGGCTGGATCGTCGATTGCAAAGCTGTGATCAGGGATTGCGTCGTCGCAACATCGTGCAACGGGCCTGAAATAACTGGCACCTGCGCCGTTTGTGGCTCTAATGACTGCGGCAACGCTGATGTCTGAGCGGTCAACGGCTCCGTCGAGAGTGGTTCGGTCATACTTTGCCGCGCCGTGAAGCCTCTGTCTGCCCATACAGGCCAGAGAGTAGTGGTATTATAGAACTGCTGTTCAGTGACTTCAACGTTATCATCGGGTTGAAATGCTGGCAGCGGTTGTCGTAGCATATCCTACCTCATTGCTAGGCGAATTTGTGTCTTGCGTTATTGACTGTACTTGAATACACAGGAGTTCGTCAATTTTTTGAGGGAAAGCAGGAAGAAATTCACACTAAAGTCCTACATCCTTAACGGTTTCTTAACTGCGGCCCAAAAAATAACTTTGTCTACCGTCTATAATGAGAGAAGTAGCAGGTGAGCATCGATCAGGAACTCTGAGCAGGGAAACAGCGTGAGGAGGGTAACACGCTTATGACTAGAACAGACGAAAGCATCATCAACCCCGATTTTCTGGCCCTGGGGCTGGGCGGGACGAATATGATGGCCATGTTGTGGACAGTGGTCATGGGCCGTCAGGCGGTCGGCGTCGAGATGCGCGGCGATCCCTTTCTCGGCGTCCACTGGAACATTCGTGAAGACCTGTATCACCAGTTTGGTCTTATTGACCAACTGATGCTGGAACGCTACGGCGAGGCGCGCATCCCGCGTCGGGGCAACGGACAGCTCTTCCGTCTCGCGGAATGCTTCTACAGTCCCTCTACTAGAGCCGGCGATATTGTTGCCGACGAAATCATCGACGGTTTCGACATCGATCAGCATATCGTGGGCACCATTCACCACGTCGAATTCATTGACGACCGCTGGCGTGATGGTCTGCCCAACCGCGTGATTACCGTCTTAGACCCACCTGTTCCACCGGATCATCCTGACCCACAAAAGATTCGCACCAATATGGTAGAGGTTCTCGATGGCCCCTCTACCTTCCAGGCCGAAGCGGCCTCTATCCAGAAACTGCTGCGCCGCTATCTGGAGCGTATCGAACAACTCGACCGGGAGAGCGGGCAGAAACCGCGTGTACGTCTGTATACGCATCATCGCGTCGTGCCGACAGAGGGTGATGGCTTCATTCGCCAGCCCGATGGCCGACTGCGTATCAGAATAGAGGCCCTCAAAGAATTCGACTTTAAAGGGCAGTTTGTGCGTGTGCGTGAGCCAGGGAGTACAGTGATTGATCTGGGGATACCCGAATTGTTCATGATTGCCGAGGGCTTCCACAGCAGCGACGCCCAACGCCTGGGCTTTCAGCAGCATGATGTCAAGATCGATCATAGGGACGGACGCGGCCCTGTAGTGGCGCAGGCGGACTTTTTAGCCGGTCTGATCGAGGTTCTGATCGGCGGTCGCCTGCGACGGCGCATCGCCTCGGCCTTCGACCGCGAGGGCCGGGAATACTGGGTGCGCCAGATCGCGGTGGGCCACGAGAATGATCCAGAGGTGGGCTGGGTGCTGGTGCAGGTACCAGATTTCCAGACCTTCGACCCCATCGAGGCCGGGCTGGTGCCACCGGACACCGATTCCGCTTCGCCCGAATTCTTCGCCGCCTACCAGCAGTTGCTCTACGACTATTACATCAAACAGGCCTCAGAGACCCTTGACATTCCGGCCCAAGAATTGACGAAGGTGCAGATGATCTACGGCCCGGTCTTGTTCAGTCTCGTCGAGCGGGTGGGCGACGACGCGCTGATTGCCCCCAACGGCGTCGTCGCGGGTGATACCTTCGGCAATGGACATTTCTTGACCAGCGGTGGGGCGATGACAGGTATGATCGGGCATAGCTTCCGCGTCTTGCAATACTGGCAGGAGCGGGATGCCGGTAGCACACCGGCAGAAGCCATTCGTCGTCTGGCAGATCACATCAAAGAAGATACCCACGCCTGGTTGCAGGTGAGTGCGACAGAATACAGTCAGGCTGCTCCCATCAACTTCGGCGCGGAACGCATTCAAAAGCTCACGAAAGCCAGCGGCATCGACGCCGACGCGCGCGCCAACCTGATTGAAGCGGCCCGTCGTCAACGTCACGCACTTATTCCTCTCGACCCTTCCAACTGGCGCAGACTCTTTGTCCGCAATGGTCGCGTTCTCTCGGCCTTGCCGGAGCTTGAAACCGACCACCCGATGCTGCGACCCGAACGCGAGGCCAGCCTGATGGCAATTATGAAAACCCTGTCGGCTACACCCGCTACGGAGCAGAAGCGGGCAGGCGATGAAAAGACCCTGCTCAAGCCCAAACCTGACGTTGCTCAACAAACAGAGGGTGAGGAGCAGACGCTCATCGACATCAAAGCCAGGATGGCCCGGCAAATGGCAAAAGACGAGCAGACTCCACTCAAACTCGACTCCACTGTGGCTCAGCAGGTGACAGAGAGCGAGCAGACCTTGCTCAGAGCCAGACCTGCTATGCCTTTACAGGCGACAGAGGGTGAGCAGACCCTTATTAGCACCAGACTGGTCATCGGGGACGTGAAACCGAAGAGCGCGACGACTTACGCCTTTCTGGAGATTCAACAGCAAGGGGGAAGGGTGCAGCGCCTCGAAATCAAAGAGAAAATAGCGATCATCGGCAGAAGCGATCTCAAGCATGGCATTAAACCTGACATTGACCTTACACCTTTCGACTCTGCCCACAGTGTCTCACGTCGGCATGCGCGCATTCACCTTGAGAAGGCCTTCTTTTACATCGAAGACCTCAAGAGCCGCAATGGAATACGCCTGGGAGAAAAGACCCTGGTTCCGTTCAAACCGGCAATGCTGCACGATGGAGATCTACTTTACTTTGGTTCGGTCAAAGCCACCTTCCGCCTGCTCGGCACGAGCGAGCTACCTGTAGCCTGGTCGCCTTCATAAGCAATAATGAATTTTAACTATCGAAATCGGCGCTCTCGTAGGGGCGTCATTCATGACGCCCTGACCCCCCGTTGATTTGCGCAAGGGGCGAGATGAATCACGCTCTGACCCCCCGTTGATTTGCGCAAGGGGCGAGATGAATCACGCCCTGACCCCCCGTTGATTTGCGCAAGGGGCGAGATGAATCACGCCCTGACCCCCGTTGATTTGCGCAAGGGGCGAGATGAATCACGCCCTGCTGGCTCGTTAAGCCCCGCTCGTTAAGCCCCCGCAGGGCGTGATGAATCACGCCCCTACGGGATGGTGCCATTGCCTGTTTCGGGTGAAAAATCATTATAAAGACTTTATATAATAAAATACTATATTTAAAGTAAGAGATATATAAAATTATCTAAAATGATTTAACAATTTTTACATATTTTTCATTGTAGAGGGACATCACGCTCGCTTTGCAAAAGATTGACAGACACCCTTACTGCTTTACTGTTCAGGGGGGTTGTGTCTTTTTCACTTTTAGGATATACTTGATATATAAGAACGTAATTTGCAATCATGAGCGTAAGAAACACAGGCTTTTTATGCAACTGGCTGTTCCTGGTAAACGGCAACGCCGCTATATACCGCGCTACTTCGTGTTTCGGGGGTTTCATCTCTCCACCTGCTACCCCTGATCCTGCCCTATCCTCTTTTTGTCTCTCGCCCACAGGACGCACTCGTAGTGTGAGTAGTGCGCGCTTTTTTACTTTTAGCTTGCCATTCAAGCTGTAGATCGCATCACCTTTATAATTGTCTTCTTTAGGGAGTTCCACTAGCCGGGTATCAAGAACGGCAGGGCGACCGCGAGGGATCGCTCCCACTCTGCCCGGATAAGGTGAGAGCGATCCCTCGCGGTCGTCTTGCTGACTTTTTACAACAAAGCTTATCTCATGGGATAAGTGACCAGATCACAGGCGAGCGGGTGACTCAGCGCTGAGTGTAACCGACGCTAAACCGGTAGGCGGGCCGGGAGTGGTTTGGCCTGACCGTCCGCATCACGAGAAAGGATGTTTATGAGTACCGATGGATTACTCAAAGCTCTCCATGATTCACAACGTTACCTGGACATCGTTCACAAGCCGCAACTGGCGCGCGATGAGGCGGAGTGGTTGATCGATACCACCGTCAACAATTTCGCCCGCTACTACAATAGCGGCTTCATCGAGTATCGTAAATCGGTCGCCGAAGCTGGCGACTTCGCCGCCGTCGAATGGACGGGGCGCGGCGCGACCTTCAGGGACGCGCTGGGGCGTGAATATATTGACTGCCTGGGCGGCTTTGGCCTCTTCAACCTGGGCTGGGCGCATCCGAAAGTCGTTGCCGCCGTACAGGCGCAGCTTGCCAAAAGCCCCTTGCCCACACAAGAGCTGCTTGATCCTCTGCGCGGTATGTTAGCGCACCTGCTGGCCGAGATTACTCCTGGTGATATTCAATACAGTTTCTTTGTCAGCAGTGGGACTGAAGCGGTTGAGGGCGCTATGAAGCTTGCCAAGCTCTACACTCGTAAGAGCGGTTTTATCGCGGCAGTGCGCGGATTTCATGGCAAGACCACCGGCTCTCTCTCTCTGACTGGCAAGGCCCTCTTCCGGCGTCCGGCCATGCCTCTCTATAATAATGTCTATCATGTCCCCTATGGTGATGCCGATGCCGTTGAGCAGCAGTTGCGTATCGCGCGCGAGGTCGGCAATGATATTGCTGCCGTTGTTATGGAGCCGGTGCAGGGCGAGGCGGGCGCAATTGTGCCGCCGGACGACTTCTGGCCCCGACTGCGCCAGCTTTGCGATGAATACGAGGTGCTACTGATCGCCGACGAGGTGCAGACCGGTATGGGACGCACCGGCAAGCTCTGGGGTGTGCAGCACTGGGATGTGACGCCCGATATCATGTGCGCTGCGAAGGCGCTCGGTGGCGGCGTAATGCCGATTGGTGCGTTTATGTCCACTCCCAAAATTTGGAGTGTCATGAACAGCAATCCTTTTATTCACACGACGACGACCGGGGGTAATCCCCTGGCTTGCGCTGCTGCCATTGCTGCCATCAACGTCACACTGGAAGAGGGGATTGTCGAGCAGGCGGCGGAGAAGGGGGCGTACTTTATCACGCAGTTGAAAGAGATTGCTGCGCGTTATCCCGACGTTTACGCAGCTATCACCGGTAAGGGCTTGCTGATCGGCCAGCATTTTGTGAACGATGATACTGGCTATGCCATTGCGTCGGGCCTGTTCCGACGAGGTGTTCTCATTTCCGGTACTCTAAACAATTCGCGCGTCGTTCGCGTTGAGCCACCATTGATTATCACACGCGAGGAGATCGATACCATCCTTAATCGCCTGGAGGATACACTGCATGAGCTGCACGCCAGCATCTCTACGCCTTCAGTCCCTGTAAAGGATACACGGGAAACGCTGGTGAAAATCAGTTCCGATACAGCTTCTGCCGTCGCATAGTAAGTGAGCGAAGGAGCGAATCCTGTGCATATCATCGTTCTTGGCGGCGCGGGTGCGATGGGGCGTGTCACGGTGCGTACTCTGAGCGAATATGACGATGTTGAGCAGATTACGCTGGCCGACTATCACGAGGAACGTGCGCGCGAAGTAGCCGCCGCGTTGCGATGTCCGAGCATCGTGGTTAAACAGATCGATGTGACCGACGAAGATGCGTTGGCACACTTGTTGCGCGGAGCCAGCGTGGTGCTGAGCGCGGTGGATTACATCTACAATCTACCGGTCTTACGAGCGTGCATTCGCGCGAAGGTGCATTATGCCGATCTGGGCGGCCTGTTCCACATGTCGCGCACGCTAATGGCGCTTGATGCTGAAGCGAAAGAGGCCGGTATCACCGCTGTGCTGGGCATGGGCGGCACGCCGGGCATTACCAACATGCTGGCGCGTCTGGCTGTTGAGTGTCTTGAGCGCGTGGAGAGTATCAAAGTGCAGTTGGGCTGTAGCGATAACACACCCTCAAGCGCGCCTCTGGTCGCACCGTATTCCATTCGCACCATCCTGGATGAGTTCACCAAAGAGCCACAGGTGTTTCAGGATGGGCAGTGGTACGCCCAGGCCCCGCTCAGCGGACAGGAAGAGATCGACTTTCCGCCACCGGTCGGGCGTGCTACCGCCATTTACTCGTTGCACTCCGAGTGTGCCACCTTCCCCGTCTCATTTCAGGATAAAGGTATCCGGTACGTCTCGTTCAAGATTGCCTTCCCCGGCGACTTTATGAGCAAGCTCAAGTTCCTGGTCGATCTCGGCTTCGGCAGCAGCGAGCCAATGACCGTGCGCGGCGTGAAGGTTGTGCCGCGCGAGGTACTGGCAACGCTGCTGGAACGTTTTCCGGCAGAGCGCGCCGAGCCGCAAGATTGTGATGTCCTGCGTGTCGTAGTTGAGGGCGAGAGCGGCGGGCAACGCCAGCAGATCATCAATCAAATGATCGTGCTGCCCTATCGGCGCTGGGGCATCAGCGCTGGTGCTTTCGATACCGGCATGCCGCTCGGCGTCGTTGGTCACATGCTTGCCAGCGGCGAAATCAGCGAGCGCGGTGCAATGGGGCCAGAACGCTGCGTTCCCGTCGCCCCTTTCTTCGCCGCTCTGGAGCGCTATGACCTGCACGTGGAAACAAAAATAACGGAAGGCAACGTGTAAAAGGGAGTGAGAATTGCACAGCCTGGATGTGATAAAATTAGAAGAAGGAATCCGCCTGTGATAAAATATTCGTAATTATTTCCCCCTGTCTGCGCGAATAAGTAACGAAACAGGTGGATCACTCTACGAAAAATTATTTGGCCAGGCAAATTTGTGAAAGGGGTCATTTATGAGCGATTACAAGCTGCTTATCAATGGCGAATTAGTTGGCAGTAGCACGGGCAAAACCTATAGCGACATCAATCCCGCGACCGGTGCTGTGATCGGGGAGATACCGGAAACCACGCTCGATGACATGAACCGCGCGGTGGCGGCGGCGCGCGCAGCTTTTGATGATGGGCGCTGGTCTGCTTTGCCGCATGCCTCACGCGCCGCTATCATGGAGAAACTGGCCTCGCTGATCGAGGAGCATTTGAGCGAGCTAGCGGTTCTCGAATCGCAGGATACCGGCAAGCCGATCAAACTGGCGCGCGATAGCGACCTGCCCTTTGCGCTCGATAACCTGCGCTTCTTCGCGGGGGCGGCACGGCACCTCTCAGGTCTTGCTGCCAGCGAGTACACGGGTGGGCATACCAGTATCATTCGCCGCGAGCCGGTGGGTGTGGTGGCCTCGGTCGCGCCCTGGAATTATCCCTTTATGATGGCGATGTGGAAGCTTGGCCCCGCGCTTGCCGCCGGTAACTGCGTCGTGTTTAAGCCCTCGCCGGAAACACCACTGACTGCGCTCAAGCTGGGCGAGCTGGCCTTAGAGGCGGGTATTCCGGCGGGTGTCCTCAACATCATTGCGGACGGCCCGGAGATCGCGCCCAGTCTGGTGAGCCATAAAGATGTCAATATGGTCTCGATTACCGGCAGCACGCGCAGTGGAAAGTATGTCATGCGTGCGGCAGCGGATACCATCAAGCGCATTCACCTGGAATTGGGCGGCAAGGCCCCCTTTATCGTGTATGACGATGCCGATATTGAGGCGGCAGCCAACGGCGCGGTTGTCGGCGGCTATGTCAACTGCGGACAGGACTGCACCGCCGCCACGCGCATCTACGTGCAGGACAGTGCCTATGACGCCTTTATACAGTCGTTCATGAGCAAGGTCAGGCAGATTCGCGTCGGCGATCCCGGTAGCGAAAGCACCGACATGGGGCCTTTAATCTCGGCACGCCAGCGCGAGCGTGTTGAGGGCTATGTCGAACGGGCATTGCGCGATGGGGCCAATATTCTGGTCGGTGGGAAACGCGCCAGCGTCCCCGGTTTCGAGCAGGGCTTTTTCTTCGAGCCAACGGTGATTGCCGAGGAGCGCAATGACGCTGAGATCATGCAAAACGAGGTCTTCGGCCCTGTCGTGGTCGTGAGCCGCTTCAAGACTGAAGAAGAGGTGCTGGCGAAGGCCAATGGTGTCGTGTACGGTCTGGCGGCCTCGGTCTGGACGCGCGATGTCTTCAAAGCCATGCGTGCGGCTAACACGCTTAAATTTGGCACCGTCTGGGTCAACGACCATTTGCCGCTAACTTCGGAGATGCCGCACGGTGGCTACAAAGAGAGCGGCATCGGCAAAGACATGTCCATGTACTCGTTCGAGGAGTATACGCAGATCAAACATGTCATGATTGAGTTGAGCGGCGAGGCGCGCAAAGGCTGGCACTACACCATCTTCGGCGACGCTGAATAGACTACAGAGGATGTGACGAACATGGAAGATACGACCTTCAGTATGCTATTTACAGGGGATAACATACTGAAGGTCATATCTTTTAGATTTGAAGCGTCTCTAGCAGCCAGCGCGCAGTCTCTTCATTGGGTGCCAGAGCCAGTTGTGTTGTGAGCAGCCCCAAACTTTTTGCATCTTTTATAACGGGTAACTTTTTTTGAGCCAGCGACTGTAATTGAGGAAAACGTACTTCGACGATATGTAAGGCGGCCTCCTGTAAGCTTGCTATTGCGGCTTGAGCAGTTCTGGCTTCTGCCTCTGCCTGAGCTTTGGCAGTTCTGGCTTCTGCCTCTGCCTGAGCTTTGGCAGTTCTGGCTTCTGCCTCTGCCTGAGCTTTGGCAGTTCTGGCTTCTG
>Ga0209012_1002520_pt1 | contig 15705 bp, 11 predicted proteins | sample RS3BMetagenome_FD_184735 | JGI IMG/M metagenome (GOLD analysis project Ga0209012, IMG submission 184735) | Ferric oxide microbial mat and aquatic microbial communities from Rainbow Spring, Yellowstone National Park, USA - RS3B (SPAdes) (version 3) ...
AAAACTCGAGATCTGCTACAAGCAAACGCTGCGAAGAACACGCGGAAGCTGTTTACGAAGAGGATCATGTTGCAAACGAACCGCAAGGCGCAGCTTCCACCCGTACACGAACCGCATCGACAATAGCCATGCAGAGCGAAATAAGGACGTTCCTGCTGCACCCCACAGGCTTCGACGGTCTGCAACGGAGCTGCAGGGAAAGAAGCGTCCGGCGTATTGAAACCGGAGATAAGAGCACCAGAAAGGATACAGTCGCATAAAATGCCCTCAAAGGCTGGTCTCGATAATGACAATCATAAGAGACCTTAACTTAAGGATACGTCTCCGAGACAGCTGAGCGGACGCGTTTCATCTAGGTCTGGTGGAAACGCAGTTTGTTGTGATCGATCTGCCGCTGTTCAGATTGGTCTTTCTATTGTGTAGGATCGTGGAAACTAGCGAATCATACCTATGTGCGCGAAGGCTATATGCATCTATTGAGGCAGCCATGATTTTACACAAGAATTGCGCGTTGCGGGAACCACCACCAAAACTTCCCTCAAGAGAATATCGATCGTTCATAAGATACTCCGAGTGCGGAGTCTGCAGTGAGCCACCAGCACAGCGCCGGAAGCTCCGATGCCGACACCATACAGAGACAGCACGGCTTTCCGATACGTTAGCCGGCGTCGGATAGAGGGCGAGTCGCATTGGCGACGACCTGTCTTCGCATCCGAATCTACGCTGATCGCGAATAGGGTCAGGCGGTCACTCGAAGGTCACCAAGATACTGTCTTGACTCAGAGTCGCGATCGCGTCGAGTCACCCTACAGAATTGTGCTAGTGTAACAGGATCAGGGCGTCGATGACAAAAAACAAACGCAGTCGGATACGCATAGGCAATCCAGTTGGAATTGTCGCTGCGCCCTAGGTCACGAAAATCCCCAGAGTCCACGCGCGGTACTAAACCTTCGTTGTATACCGCACCATCCCGTTCTGCAGCAGGCACGTGCGGCGCGCCGCTCAGATGCAAAGCCCGAATCACGGCAGTCGCGTCGATGTCGGCAATCTGCGGATGCCGAATAAAATAGTCAGCCAGCCAGTTGTCCCAGCGCCAATTGCCAATAACAAATGGTGGCATACTTTGTACAGGAAAGTCCTGCTTCCTGCAGATGAAGTAATCGAGACCCCAAGCAGCGTGCAGCTCCTCGTTATCGGACGCTCCGGGAGACAAGTTCCGGTCGTATCGACGGCCGAATACAGCAAAGGAACCCATCTGCTGCCTCGCCGCTTGAATTAATTCCCTTACCAACCCCGAAAACGCAATGTCGAAGTTTGTGTACATGATAACCTCAGTGTTCGTGTTTGCAAGACCGGTAGCTAAGAGACAAGGAACGATGGGGATACCACGGGCGCCCGAGCAACGATGCGTCACACAAAGAACATGCTTCGGGAGGCTGGTCGCTATGTCGTGACAGAAGTCGGCGCGATCAGCGATCAAGACGATTCGAGAAGCGAAGCGCAGCCAGCTTGAGATTGCTTCTTGAAATACGTCGCTCAACCGCCCGGCATGGCGCCAAGCACCGCTCGCAGGCACGCTGGTGATGAGCGTGATACCCTCCCCGGTGGAATCCTCGCCAGGCGCGGGTGTTGGCCAAACCTCGTCAGCACGGTGTGTTCTCGTGTAGCTCGTCAGTGTGGAAGCGCTGTGTCTTTGAAGCGGCGCCTTGGGCGAAACAGAGTAAAGCATAACAAGTAGTGGAAGTAGTAGCACGAGAAACGCAATCTTTCGAGTACGCAACCAGAGCCAACGGTTCGCGACTACGTGTCGTTCAGCTCGGTGCACCGGCTGCCATTCGTACCTCAACCTCCACTCCTTACCGTGGTGTCGCATGGCCAGCAGGTACGCGATTCGCCGCTACAGGAAACCTGAACAACACACGTACCGAGCTAGTAGCACAGGTCAGGTGCCTGGCTCCCATAGGCAGAACCCAGGAGCTTCCCGTCCTGCAAACTCGACGAAACGCCGCCGTCCACCAGGCTCTTGTGGACGCGCTGCGTCCACCGACGCGCACGGTACCAGGTTCCGCGCCTCTGTTTCTCCGAGGTGCAGAAGCGCTGGTCGCTTGTCAAGCTTTCAAAAGGGCTCAGGGCCGGCGCTGCGGCTCGGAACGCCTGTGTGCATTTTGGAATAACAGCGGCCGGTGCGCACCCATGACAGCGCAGTGTGTCGAAACTCCGTGACGGATGAAACAGGAACTCTGCGCTGCTTGATGTGTTCCCGCCTTGAGATGTATTTTCCGAACGTTTTCGGATGTGGTGCCTCATTCCTTATGCGTAGCAGGCTCGTATCATGCATTGTTCAAGTTTTCGATTTTCCCATTTCAAAGAAACGCATTGGCGCAGCGATTCGCGCCGCTGGATTGAAGAAGAACGAAGACTCGAAGCCGTCACTCGACGACATATTTACAAGGCTCATGGTGAACGTACACTGCACAGCGCTCGTCTACGAATCGATTCCGGTCGAAAGACAAATTCCATCTCTTTGTGGCTGCCGATAAAACGGCATTGGACGGCAGCATGATCCCGCTCGTGTGATACGCTTCCAGCGCCTCCGCTCTCTTCTGTTGGTATGTGGAAAGGGGGCGGGTCTCAGACTTCAGACACGCTAGGAATCACTTCCGGTGGAGTGCATGTCATCGCTTTGCGTGACTGGTACGTAGATGGATCGAAAATTCTGGGCTTGTTCTCCAGTCTGGATTTTCTCGTCGGGTACTTGTGCCATCGTAGGCAAAATCGCCTAACACATCTGTTTTATCGAAAGCGGCACGAGGTGCTTGCATGTGCAGCGGGCGACGTACTCGCCGAGGGGATCTTCTAGAAGACGCCCATATTTATATGGTATGCTGCCGAACGTGTATACGGGGGAGTACATCGAGGTGAGTCTTCTGCGCCTAGCAACAGCATGCACTGAGCGATGAGGCCAGCCTTCTTGAGCCATAAAGCGGATTTTGGAGAAGATGAGGCGGGCATATGGGAACACCTGGCAACTGTATAGAGTCGTCGATGCGGAGGGAGCACCGGCGCAGTACAATAAGAAGACGAGCATTGCAATCGATGCATGAATTGCAACTTCTGCCCGTGCATCAAATGGGTCGATAGCAGCAGAAAGTAGCGAAATCGGGACGCGAACGCTGCCGCCAGCATCCCTCGACTTGTGTCATCTGAGGTAGAGACAGGGAAGAGACCGGCGTGTTTAATGCCGAATATAATAAAGAGAAAACCGAAGCCACTGCATGGAAAATATCCCAAGGCTGCCCTGGGTAAGGGTATGAATATTCATGACCTGCAGTGTGTATGCCGGTGTTGGCGAATCAGCTCCTTTTTTTAGTATTTCAACTCAATGCTGTACCATCACAGCTGCGGTGTAGGACAGGAGTTCGAAATCACGATGCAGTGTACCTTATAGATCGTCAAAGAGTTGCCTGAAAGATTCAAATTCTTTACTGAATAGTAGAAGGAGGATTGTATTCCTCCTTCATATTCGTCATACCACCGTACTCGGATGTTTCAGGAACACTGAAAGAAACAAGTAGATGCGCTCTGCGCCAAAATCCTGTATTGTCATAGACTGCTAGCAGCCAATGATAGAAAACGAACCGTTGAACACCCAGCGGAAACCAAAAGCGACGATACTAGCCACCACGAGCGTCTCCGTTTCTCAACTTCTTGTTCGTATTGCCCTGAAAACACAGAGGTACAGTTGAATAAAAAAACATGGCGAGGTCATTCATCGGCCATCTTGCACCGAAATTTCAACTATAGTGTTCCTGAAACGTCACAGTGGATATGAAGCACAGGGATGTCGGTTTGTTTTTCAGTTGATGGGGCTTTATTCTTCCCCCGACGTCTGGCAACGTCCTTCAACTGGACAAGTTAGTGTTTAACCATTCTTTTTGCGTTCGAGCTTTTGTCGATTCTATCGAGTTGGTACTGCTTTTAATTCCTATGTACGCTCCACAGTTCAACCCAATTGAAGGAGTGTTTTCTATCGTGAAACGTAATCATCGCTCCACTGGGTGAATCACTGCAGATTTCAGCATGATGACACACAGAGGCACATGTCGTCTTTCCTCCGCGAGTCCTACACATCCAGTAAGGTCCTCACCTAGGGACGTAGAGAAGTGAGTTCATTTCGGAATATTAAGGGATGTACTAGGGATCATACTTGAGAGTGTCGAGACGCAGAAAAAGCTGCGGAGCGCTTCGGAGGTAGGAAAGCTGGACGATCTGACAGAGCCCCAAATTGCACACAAGGCACGAGTTCGAGGACTCGTCGCATTCATGTGCACAACCAATGGCAAGACACGTATGGAGTTCGTAAACCCCGACTTCAATGCCGCAAGTAATAGTTGAAGATTCGTAGTGCAGAAGACGGGACCCACGGAGCTGACACGATCGAACTTTATGGAATAGCCTCTCAGGGCGAGATATACAAGGAGGAACTAAAGCCGACAGCAGGGCGCCGGTCGGGAAAGGCCGGGAGATATCTGCACGTGGATATTCAGTTATTTTAAATGGTTATGGGACAATTTTGGGTTCCACTGACTGCATCTTTGCGCTCCCATATAGATATAGATATAGATTTATAGATAGCAAGCGCACACTTACACAGACGCACAGCGCCGCCTGACCAGCGCTTCTGCGCTACCGTTAGCGTCGCACGCCGGGGCGCGCGAAGCGTTCCACCTTACAGCACTGGTTCGCAGTGCTACCGCACCAGCAACCGCCTCGGGATCTGCAGGCCTTCATGCCCATATGCTCTTTGTTATTGGCGTGGCAGGGCCCTCCGCTGCGGGTAAATCCTCTGTTGTGGAGCGGATCGTGTCTGCGATCGGGTCTCACCAGTGCGCGCTGCTCTGCTTGGACTCGTTCTACCACGGCCTACCGCCGGGTTGCGATCCGCTAGAGTACGACTTTGATTCGCCAAATGCGTTTGACTTTGAGTCCTGCGCTGCGGCGATCAAGGAGCTGGCGCTGGGCAAGAGCGTGTCCCTTCAGAGCTACGACTACGTGACGCACCAGCGCTGTGGACCGGAGATCACGCTCCCCAGCGGTACAGAAGTGTTGATTCTGGAGGGAATCTTGACGTTTTATCATGAGAAAGTAAGAGAGCTGCTGCATTTAAAGGTTTTCGTCGACGAAGATGCGGATGTATGCTTGTGTCGACGAATCCAACGTGATGTTGTTCAGCGCGGTCGATCAGTCGAGTCCGTTCTTGCCCAGTATGAGAAGACTGTGAAACCAGCGCTGGACAACTTTATCAATCCACAAAAACGACTTGCCGACATCATTATACAACGCGGCGTTGAGAACGTCATTGCCATCGACCTGCTGGTGAAACATATCGCGGTAAAACTTGAACAGCGTGGACTCAATCGGTTGTACACAAACCTGCATGAGATGCCGCTGACTGGCCAGGTTCGCGCCCTGCATACGTGCTTCCGCCGTTGTGATGCTTCCAGGGACCAGTTCATCTTCTATGTCGACCGAATGATTCGCCTTTTAGTGGAGGAGGCCCTGAACATGCTGCCGTTTCAAACGAAACGAGTCACGACACCTACAGGTGAGGTTTATCAGGGGTTTTCGTTCTCAAACAGAATAGCGGCAATCAGCGTAAGCCCAGGGGGTGAGGCCATGGAGCATGGTGTTCGTGAAGTCATCCGGGAGGTTCGCATTGGAAAAGTCGCTGTCGTCGCCAGTGCAGACGGAAATCGCATGATCGAGTTTCACCGCTATCCACCAGGCGTTGCGCGTCGCAAACTCCTTATTCTGCTTCCGGTGCTGGACACTGGTGCAACGTTAAACACGGTGCTTACGGATCTGGCACGCATCGGGTGTATGCAAAGTAACATGATTGTTCTGTCGCTGATCGCCAGCCCCGAGGCTATCGCCGCGGTATGTGGCAACGGATGGACGAATGTACGCCTTGTCGTGAGCGCCGTCGATCGCGGCGTCAACGAACAGGGATTGGTGGTACCGGGTATCGGATGGTTTGCGGAGCGCTACTTTGGCACAGAACGCTTCGAGTTGTCGGAATGCTGATGGAAACGTGCCGCTGGTACCGGGCTCTGGTCTCGTTATCGTGCAGACGGGAAAAGTCGCACTGTCTGCTGTTGACCGCTGCTGGAGAGGCTGCCGGCGAAGTGGTTCACAGGGCAACTGATGGGCCCAAGGCAGCATTGACACAGCGTTCCCTCTGGATAAAGCCCAGATCACATACCGCGGCCACGACTCCGTCGCGCAGCGAGCATCGAATGCATCGTTCGAGCAGTGAATCAGCACGTTTCGCCGCTGCTGGCAGGTGCGGCACCTGCCAGTGATGCACCGCCATGCCGATGCCGTGCGTCTACGCATCGCTGGGACTCACACTCGAGGTCGTGAGCGTCGCGCGCTTCGCGGAAATGACCATGCACGCTTTGGCTCGCGCGCAAGCCATGCAGGCTCCCATGGATAGAGAATGGAGCACGCGTGTCGCTGGTAAACGCCAAATGTTTTGACGATGCCAAAAAAATCGAATACCTGATATACGCCCTTTACACGTTCCAAGCCAAAACCCCATGCACACGCACTAGTGGAGCAAGTAGTATTTTCCTCCGCCACTGCCCCAGAGACCAACACACTCCAAATCGACCCCAACCATCTTCAAAATCACAACAAACGTAACGCGTACCATCAAGTTGTCTCTTAGTAGTAGCCGCTCTTCTTCACGGGCTGCTGCGTCTTCTTCACAGGCTGCTTCACGCAGACGTTGGTCTTGATGATCTTGTATTCGATGCGGGTCTTCTGCACTGGAACCTTGCGCACCTTCTTCACTGGGATCTGCCGAGTGCGCTGCTGGGTGATGTACTCCGTATATGCAACCTGTTTCTGATGCGGCTCCTGGATGGTCACGTAGTATGGCTGCTGCTTCTGCTCCGTCCGGTACTCGGTAACCGTGTACGGGATCTGCTTCTGACGCTCCTCCTTCTGGTACTCAGTCACCTCATAGGAGACGTTCTTGTATGCAGTGTAGGGCACAAGCTTGTATTTGACAACCTTGAACGGCACCTTCACGTAGTACGTCTCCGTCTTGAACTTCTGCACTTGGTACGGAACTTTGACCTCGTACTGCTTGTAGCGCACCTCCTTCACCGGCTCGTAGTAGGTCACGTTCTTGTACTTGGTGATTGGAACCTTGACCTCATATTTCTGTTGCTCGTACACCGTGTATTCCTGGTTCTCGTACACAGTGTATGTCTGCTTGATCGGCTGTTTGGTAGTCTCCTCGTGGCACTGCTGCTGGTACACTACCGGAGGCGGCGTTGTAGTCCAGGCATGTGCTCCACTCGCCACGGCGAAGATCGCCACAAAGAAAGCAAAGATCAGCAAAGTGCGGTGCATTGGGTATTCGTCCAGTTTTCTATTCAACTTGTTCGAAAGCTTTCGTAGACTTGCGGCTCTCGTTCTTCTTGTCAAGCGATAACAACGACAAAGCCAATGCAATTTTATGATCGTGCGGAGGATCGTGTGAAACCTAGCCTGTGCTGGGCTGGATCTATCAAAATGCTCTCGGACGGGCCTCTGTTTTCGACAATCGACGGCATCTGTTGATCTCGATACCTCGCTGCCGCTCAACAGAACTGCGAGTGAGCCTGCGGCGCTGTTCTTGAGCGAATCAGAGCCACAGAATGCATGGCGGCGGATTTCACACGAGCGTTGTCGACGCGTCATCTGCCGATCCGAATCGAGCTCCGAACTCATTTTGGCCAGCGTCGTGTCCGTAGGACGTGTGCACTGTTGCTGGCGGTTTTCATGTGCGGCGCTGGTGCCGAGACCGCCACGAGATGGGCAACTTGCGGCGACTGGCTGGCTTCACAAGCGCGATCGCGTGTCTTTTTGGCTCTCTCGCAGCGAAGCCAGAGTCAACGACGCTGCAGCGCCCTGGCCGTGGTCCAGCGCGCGATGCCGCTGGCCCTCGCGGTGACGCGCGCATCTCGCGCGACCCGGGTGCGGTCCTGCCGGGCAGGGCCAACAAGGCAGCGCGCCCTGGACCGAATGGAATTAGTACGAAACGATTTTTTATATCTATTTTGGTATACGAATGGATTTTTATGTACAATGCGGCAGGACGGCCTTGCGTAAGCAAATATGTCTTCGTACAGTCGATACACGTCTAACCGGACCTTAGTTTCGCAGGCTCTTGCCTCTGGGTGCCTTTTATTGCATAGAAACGATACAGAGAAGTGAAATCTGTGAAATAGACGAGTCAAACCGTGCTGGGATCCAGGAGAGGGGTTTTCTCGCCGCGGTTGGCGCGGAAATGAACACACTGCTCAGAGCGACACGCGCCTTGCTTGCGAGCTACCGACGTCCACACCGGACCAGCGCAGAGACAAACTGGTTACGAGATAACGCCCCATATGTGCCTCCTGACAACACGCTCCCGCGCTATCCTAAACGAAAGAACCCTGTCAAACGTGCCAAATCGCTGCTTCAAACCCTGCAGCAGGAAGAGTGCACGCGGCTTGTGAACAGTGGCGAGGCGCGGCACGGCGACTTGCTCAGGAACATCCAAGCGGGCGACGTTGTGGAGCTCAAACTTCGTACAAGTATGACGGATCCGGGCGCCCCACTTCGTACGCTAGTGGGTCTCTGCATAGCCGCCCGACATCGGAGTGTGAACTCGAGTTTTCTTATTCGCAACGTCTACGACGGTGTCGCTGTGGAGCACTCTATCATGGCGTATTCGCCATGGATTCAGAGTGCACGCATTCTAGAACAACGAAAATACAATCGGAACAAACTGTATTATTTACGTTCGCGACCGCTCCGTGAGTCTTTGGTGCGAATCGGAGCAAGCAGCACTGACTCCACCTCGACAGCTAACGAGGATACACCCTAGAATATTCATGAAGCTCTGCGCCCTGCGTACGCAGTGTGCGCTTGTCATGGATTTGCTGGATACAAGATGTATGCTGAGTGTGGAAGAACGCAGAGAGCGGCTGTCAAGGCTCCCATGCGGAATTTTTTCACAGCAGTTTCCGTCGTGATCGGAAGCAAGCAGTAACATACCCAACAGAGCTATTTTGGCATTCTCTGCGAGATTGGAGCCCGGACTGACGGAAACAACTGCGCGCAAAGGACATCGTAGCGGTAGATCCACGCTCTGGTATGACCTCGCTTGCTCCATGGGACTAGGCGAGGCATATCTATGTAATCGTACTTGGTGCGGGATTCACACCCGCGATGCACCTACACTGGTGACTACCGGGTGTAATGCGCGATACCGATGCGTTCGCGAGCAACACACCAGTCGCTTCATGCTTGCCTTTAGCACTGGGTGACGTAGGGTGCGCAGGCCTTGCGAGACAGAATTCATGCCTGCACGGATGGCCTGCAGCTCGGGATGCTGCGTTTGCACCCGCTCACATCGTGATGCGCCGTATGCTGCTCAGCGTTGCGCCAATACGGATCGTTGTCGATGTGCTTTAAGCGCCCGGTCAAATGCTGGCTGTAGTGCTTCTTCAGTGAGAGATTCCAGCTGAACCAGCGGCGCTTTGCCCGTGCTGCGTAAACAATTCAACAGCCGCATGTACAATCGCTTCTTATGACATCTCCAAGGGAATGACGACACCACACTGCACGGCCGAGGACGTCTTTGGGCTTCTGTCTTGCTTTGTTTGTTGACGCGTCGAGAATAACAACCTGATCAGAAAAGATTTTGAGTGGCTATGGTTGCAAGCGCAGCATGCGGCCCCTGGTACCTCTGCACGGCAGCCGCTAATGGACCTCCAGTTTACCGATACGCTAAAATCGCTTTGCATTAGCGTTTCGAAACGGAGACATCGACCTTGGAAACGGCAGTGTCCAGGTTGCGCATTGCGTCTGATATCCCGTTTAAGGCTCTGTATTTTGTGATGGATCTTTGTGGCATTCTGGAGATATCCATTTCAGAAAACGTTGCCGACCGTCGCTGTGTTTACGAATTGCTCTGCGTTCAAAGAATGACCGCCCGCCACGCATTCGTGGATCATCATTGTTGACATGGCAATCTGTCATGTCGTGGCGCCATTCCCACGAAAGCGAAGCTTTCCGAGCCTGCTCGCAGCAAATCTGAAGCATGCACGACCGCAAAGTGGTTAACAGCTAACCCTCAGCTATAAAAAAGCTGCGCAAAGCCTACGTAGACGCTTGGGAATTGTGCTAACGAGAAAGCGTTTGGCGTCGCGTCAGTGCGGGATTCTGCACCTGTGTTAGAATCAGCAGCATCACTAAATTGACCGCTGCGTTCCTGCCTTGCGGATGTTTCCGAAATTTTCTCCAGCTCTGCACCCAAGATATATTGGGAATGAAAAAAATAAGGGGCTTTTGTATCCATTCGGAGTTTTAGGATTCTCCGTCTGCTTTTCTGGGTGCCTCTTCCAATGCTTTGCATCGAGAGTGCGTTACGTGACCGGAAGCAAACTGATTCGTTACGCCCGCGAACAGACTTTTCTTACATTATCGATACCATCCCGACAATTCATACGTACAGTCAACCATTCGCCTCGTTTCCTGATACAGAGCTTGCGCGAATCACGCATGCTTCAAGTTTTTGAAGTTTCCGCTCCGAGGGCGCTCATGGACACTGCTATTCGTGCTGGTGCAATGACGGGCAAAACAGGCTCGATGATGCCAATTGGCGGCACGATCTGCGGCCCTTTTCGAGACAGAACTGAATCCCTCACACGAAACATCTTATTTACATCAAAAGACAAGCAATCCTATGTTTGAGGCAATCGACGAAGCAGCACTTGGTAGCAGCTTGATACCTCTCATGGGGTATGCTCCCGGAGGCTCCCGTGTCTCCTATTTGCACCAAAGCGGGTCATGCGTTTGCAACTGCATCATCGCAGGTATCGCTTGTAGTGCAGAGTACGGTACCGCTCTGCGCGGGTCAGGGATGTACACGGATCGAGATCTCTCAGCTTCTTCTCCAGCCTGACTTTCTCTTCACGTACGTATTTCATCACAGCGAACATCGCGTTCCGAAAAACCTCCTTTGAAGGCAGCAGTGCGCGCTTGGCCATGCAGCTGACAGCGCTCTCGTCGAGGGAACCTCCTAGACGATGCTCGTGAACGGCGAGTACGGCACCGGGCGCGGAAACGGAGGAGGGTATCGAGCGACGTCTCCCGAGCACGTCAAGGGCACGTACAGGCCAGCAAAGCAAGCCTCTAGGCGTCGCAGTGCAGTGTATGGAGGAGATACTAATGGTCACATTATAAAACTCGAGATCTGCTACAAGCAAACGCTGCGAAGAACACGCGGAAGCTGTTTAGGAAGAGGATCATGTTGCAAACGAACCGCAAGGCGCAGCTTCCACCCGTACACGAACCGCATCGACAATAGCCATGCAGAGCGAAATAAGGACGTTCCTGCTGCACCCCACAGGCTTCGACGGCCTGCAACGGAGCTGCAGGGAAAGAAGCGTCCGGCGTATTGAAACCGGAGATAAGAGCACCAGAAAGGATACAATCGCATAAAATGCCCTCAAAGGCTGGTCTCGATAAGGACAATCATAAGAGACCCAAACTTTAAGATATACGCGCGAGTAGATGTTCCGGTCCAGCGTAGTCTGCCGTGGGCATAGAAGCTGGGCCAGCTGCTGCCAACAGAGCTGCCACCTGTGCCAGCGCTCGTGGAAACAGTAGCGTCGTACGTCGACGAACAGAGCTAAACACCCTGCAGTTCTTGCATAGCTCCGCAGCGACAAGAATATCCTTGACAAGGTCCGCTGGACACCTTCGACGTTGACGCACTTTGCGCCAAGCTGGGGGTAGCGGAACTCGCAGAGCAGCCACCAGCGCGCTTCTTAACTTCCCACGGACGCCCTGTGCTGCAACGAAGTTGGACGCTAGCGCCCGCACGAGCCATTCGCCACTGAAGAGGCGAGCTTCCTACTCTGGTAGCCGGAATCAGCCTTGCGTCCCAGAAAACTCAGTTCGATGCCTGAGCCTCGCCACGCGAGTTGATAACATCCCCCCCGCATTTCGTTACGCGGAGCTTTCGCAAACGCAACGACGCCCTGCCTTATTCGAACGAGTGGCATTGGCGCAGGTACAGCGCCGTGCACCTCGCAACCTTTCCCCTAAATAAGCACACAAACTGGTGTGCCAACGGCAGTTCGAGTCTCGGAAATGGCACCCAAGAAAAGGACAGATGAAGGGGAAAGACGGCCTATTCTTGGTCGATTCTCCCACAACCTGAAGATGGGCATCGTCGGCTTGCCAAACGTGGGAAAGTCGACATTCTTCAACACGCTCTCTAAACTGAACGTTGCTGCGGAAAACTATCCGTTTTGCACAATCGAACCAAACGAGGCTCGAGTACCGCTCCCAGACGAGCGCTACGATTGGCTCTGTGAGCTCTATCGACCCACGAGTCGCGTTCCGGCCTTTTTAGAGGTTTGGGATATCGCTGGGCTGGTGCGTGGGGCCCACGAGGGCCAGGGCCTCGGCAACGCCTTCCTGTCCAATATCCAGGCCGTCGACGGCATCTACCATGTATGCCGTGCCTTCGACGATGATGAGGTTATTCATGTCGAAGGTGCGATCGATCCTGTGAGAGATCTCCGCATCGTGGCCGACGAGCTCCGCTTCAAGGACCTGGAACGCGCAAAACGCTTACTTACGGACGTACAAGCGCGTCTCACGCGCGCTGGGCAACAGGCACCCAAGGAACTTCGTATCGAAGAGGAAACGCTGCACAAAGTCATCGAGCTCCTCGAGAAACAGGAACAGGCAGTGCGACACGGACACTGGAGCAACGCCGAAATCGACGTGCTCAACCGGCATCTGTTCCTCACCGCCAAACCCGTTGTGTACCTGGTCAACCTGAGTGAGCACGATTACATTCGAAAGAAGAACAAATGGTTGCGCGCCATCAAGGAATATGCCGGCGACGAACCCGTCATTCCATTCAGTGCCTCACTCGAGGCGCGTCTGGTGGATTTGGAGCTCAACGAAGGCAAGCAGGCCGTCGATGCCTACCTAGCGCAGCACGAGACCCAATCGGCATTGCCGAAAATCATCCGCGGCGGATACCAGGCTCTGAATCTGATCAACTTTTTCACCGTTGGAGCTGACGAGGTACGCTCCTGGACAATCCGACGAGGGACACTCGCTCCTCAGGCTGCTGGAACGATTCATTCCGACTTTGAACGAGGTTTCATTTGCGCTGAAGTGATGCACTATGATGATCTTCGAGGTGCAGGCTCTGAGAGTGCTTTAAAGGCAACTGGCAAGTATCGGCAACAGGGCAAGACGTACGAGGTACTGGATGGTGATATTTTGTTGGTCAAATTCAACGTCACGAGCCAAGGCGTCAAGAAAAAGACTTAGAGACGCGTGGTGTATCGGAAAGGTGACTGCGGACCGAGGGCAAAGGAAACGCCCGCAAGCAAGCATGCAAGCAAGGAGCGTTTACTCAGTGTCCAGAACAGGCGCTGGGAGGACTCTGGGCCTCCCCGACGTCGCCATTGCCATGGGATTCCTGCGGACGGCCGCTGCCGCTTCATGCACCGCCGGAGGCAAGTTCCGGGTTGCGCAATGCATACAAACGATGTGCGTCAGCGCGCACTGCAGATACGAGGAGGTGCTTTAGTGGCGAACGGGCTATCGTCCTCGTGTCGAATGGCACAGACTGGATGCGTTTCGCGTATCGTATGATAATTTCGTCACGCGCATGTCCGAGCAGCGCCCAGGGTGCGAAGCACTCTGGCATCGTATTCACGATCCACTCGGCATAAAGTTCCGTGGTTGCGGTGCTGGATGCTAGAACGGGGTAAATGAATTGCATCCGACCTGGAGACGAGATGGCTGCGCATACAATTGAGTATGAAGTGTTCCGGGCCAGGTACCAGGTCGTATGACAGACAGGACCCGCGCATCTGTGTCCATGCGGAGTATGCTTCATCAAAGTCGTCATCAACAGGTCTACGAATCCGTTGGTAATCGGCTGTATCGATGTGTCCGTCACAGCGTATTATGAAAGTTGGAGCATCATGCACTTGAAATGGGACGCGCCAATAATCGCAGCTACTCTGCGAGACATCCGGTTCGCGTTGCCCCGTCTCTGGACTCGCTGAAGCGTGCCAGGAGCGCCAAGGCGAAATGGCTAACGAGCCGATCCCTTGTTCGACGACACGAAGCACCCGATTTCCAGTTAAGGTCTTGGAGTCAGGAATCCAGCGATATCGAAGAATGAACTGGTATCATCGTTCAACGCTTGTCCGGAAAGGTCGTTCCACGTGCATGGATACGGTGCTCGAGGCACACTGGATCGCTGAACGGTACCGCATCAATGCGTGGCTCCAAGCGAGCATCTAGTTATGCTCCATTGACCACTGATTTTTTCATCGTAAGTAGTCCGTGTTTCAACGCAATGCGCATACCGAGTCCTGACCGATGCCCGTGAACGTTCGCCCCGACACGAGGCCGATGGCGGATTAGGCAGCACAAGACATTTCCGAATGTGCATCGAGACGTTCTCAGGTCTCTGTGCAGAGAGTGCTTGCGAGTGCATGGTTGCTGGTAGCAGCACACCATGACGAGCATCTGACTTTTGATATACTCGTCATCTGAAGGTCGGCGGTCAGCTTCACGCCCAGCATCTAGTGGATAGGGATTCGTTTCGCGCTCTTCTTCTCTTCACGTTTCAGCATACACCCGTGCTCGTGATGCGACAATAGCATCCTGAACGCATCAACAGAAATCGTATAGAATCAATTTCTGCATCGCGTGTACGCTTCACTCAAAGGAGCAGGTGTGCAGCGTTTGCATGAACCAGCGGGGTCACCGCCAGCGGTTACCAGGAAATCGCACGACGTTCGATTGATTTACCTTTTTCCTTCGCTTTGAGCGAGTTGGCTCATGCACGATTCTGGGTTGCGTACGGATGTAACCAGTGGCGATTTCAACGCAATCCCGTGGACTCCTGCCATAATTTGTCCGCGAAAGTCATCTGGACGTTGATCAACACTCGAAAGCGATGCATCCCTTCTATAAGTCCGCGCTTTTGCCGGCCAATGAAGTTCGGATACTAGACCTCCAGAGGACGATTCAGGAAGCGCTCGACATTGACCCGTCTAGGGTATTGGTTTTCGACGTTTTTTGATGCTTTTTCGATATACACTGTAGTTGCTCCGATCGCCGACGGGTAGCGGCGACACGCCAAAGTACGCTGAGAAGCGGATGTGCAAATCCCTGATCCTACAATCAGACAGCACTGTGCCGTCTATCCCGGACATGACCCTTGTTGTCGGACGATGATTTCATCGAAAGAGTACCGAAGAAACGTGGACAGCTGGTGGCAGAGCGTTCGGCACTTGTGTGAAGAGATGCTTCGCGAGGTGTGTCAGCGCGAGGGGAAAGCGGCGAGCCGTCCTCGTGTAGGAAGCCAAGCGATCCCCATTGGTATCCAGCATCTCACTTTACGCAAGACTCGGCTCGTCGATGTGCTCAAGGATGGAGGCCTTGGCAACGGTTTCAGAGAGATGTGTCCGCTCCAGATGCCTCTTTCGCTCTCGGCCGTACACGTCCGCCCGTCGGGAGCATCTTGCTCTTCATTGCCGTGCAGTTCCGTCTTGTTCTCCGCTGTTTGGCTGTGCGGCTTGGATGTGGTGATGGTACGCCACATTCGTTTGT
>Ga0209012_1002522_pt1 | contig 15701 bp, 20 predicted proteins | sample RS3BMetagenome_FD_184735 | JGI IMG/M metagenome (GOLD analysis project Ga0209012, IMG submission 184735) | Ferric oxide microbial mat and aquatic microbial communities from Rainbow Spring, Yellowstone National Park, USA - RS3B (SPAdes) (version 3) ...
CCCAGCTGCACCGTCACGAGTTCCACGGCGACTGGAACTACACGCTCACCGCCGACCACACTGCGACACGCCCAACAGAACCCACCTAATTACTGCGCGCTCTCTAAGTCTCGGTCGTCCTGATGGCACAGATACGGCCTGAACAACACCTCGTAGAACCCACGGTTCTCCAGTGCGAACCTCACGTACTCCAAACCGCCGGAAAGGAACCCCCGATCACCAGACGCGGCTGGCCTGATCGCCTCCGCCATCCGTCTAAATCCTTCTGCGGCGACGGCGGTAAACAGACCGGTTTTGTCGGCGAAGTGATGAGCAAGGGCCGCGTGTGTCACGCCCGCCCTTCGTGCGATTCGGCGCATCGAAGCTGCCGAAATCCCCACTTCCTCGACCTCGGCGACCGCCGCGGCGACGGCCGCCGCTCGGAGGTCACCGTGGTGGTATTGCCGGTGCTCGCCAGCTTCAGACACTGCTGCAGGATACTGCGCAGACGATTTAGCCATTGATAAGTTCGCAGATCATCGCTACTTTTACCATTGGTAAGTTCGTCAGGCGAGCCGCGCGGAGAATGTGTATGGAATCGTTCGACGTGGTCGTGGTGGGTGCCCGTTGTGCTGGTTCAGCGCTCGCCATCTACTTGGCGCGGGCCGGCATGCGGGTCTGCCTTGTCGATAAGGCCGCCTTTCCGAGCGAGACACCGTCCACCCATGTAATACAGCCCCGAGGCGTGGCGATCCTCGACGAACTAGACGTATTGGAGCCGCTGCTGGCTCACAGCGCGGCCCAGTTGGACCGCTTCAGCGTCGTGATCGACGACATCCGCATCGACGGTGTCCTCGACGGCGGATACACCCATCCAGGACTGAACGTGCGCCGGACGATCCTCGATCAGGCGTTGCAGCAAGCAGCCAGGAATGCGGGTGCCGATGTGCGAACCAGATGCCGCGTCACCGGCGTCCGCAGAGCCGGTAAGAGAGTCATCGGTGTCGACACCGCGGACGGACCACTCGATGCTGGTCTGGTGGTCGGGGCCGACGGCCGCGGGTCGGTGGTTGCCGACGCGGTTGGCGCGCGCAAGTACCTGGCAAAACCTGCCGGCCGCATCCCTGTATGGGGCTACTTTGCAACCGGCCCGCACGAACCCCGACTGCGTATCGGCCGAAAGGGCGACCTGGCTTTCCTGGCCAGCCCGACAGACTCGGGCCTTTACATGGCGACGGTCGCTGTCGACCAAAGCGGTGCGCGCAATTTCCACCGGGATCGAGAAACCAACTTCCGCGAGGCAATTCGTGTCTGGCCTGAACTCGATGACATCGTGGGCGACGCCGAGCGTGACGGGCCGTTGCGGGTAATGGCGAACTGGCACAGCTACTTTCGGGAGTCGGCCGGACCGGGTTGGGTACTTATCGGCGATGCCGGGCATTTCAAGGACTTCACCCCCGGTCAGGGCATCTCCGACGCGCTTTGCCAAGCCAAGGCACTGTCGATGGCCATTAGCGCATCGACCGGCTCGGCGGTCGCACGAGACGAGGCGATGAAACGCTGGTGGCATCACCGCGACCGCAGCTCCTACGACATGTACTGGTTCGCCATGCAGATGGCCCCACCAGGTGCCCCTTCACCGCTGGTCACCGAACTTCTCCGACGGATTGCAAACGACCCGGACGGCGCGGCCACCCTGCTGCACGTAATCAACCGAGACCTTCCGTCAACCAAGCTGATGGCCCCCTCGCGACTCCTTGCCGCAGCCTGCGCCGCACTCCTCAACCACCCGGACCAACGAGCAACTACGTTCGCCGAGATCAGGGGCCAACTCGGAACGGAGATTGAAAAGTTCCGCGCCAGAATAAGTTCCGCACGAGGCCGCAATCATCGCATCGGACGGCGCGACTAGGCTTGGTGCACAAACCATTCCGCATACGGCTGGTCCCCGTTAGGGCAGCGCGCGCAGGAGGCGCTGGAGCAAAAGCAGGGCGCATTGCGAGCCGAGCGTGACCTGTGGGCCCAGCGACTGGACACCGCCCACGAGTGGGCCATCGCCCGCAACCACTGCAGCGAGTACGAAGACATCATGGACGTGCTGGGCTTGCCCGGCCGCGAACGCGACTTCGGCCTCTAGGTGTTTCCTCGTAGCGTGCGAGGTTGAGCGCAGCGTTGTCGTCACGCTGATGGACAGGTGCCGAACACGCATCGCATTGCCAGTGTTCGGCCCAGCCGATGTCCTGAACATGCCCACATCGGTGGCAGGTTTTCGACGGCGGGAACCAGCCCTGAAATCGCCGGACAAGTCGACTGGACCGGGGCAGCCGACCGCGAATACGCGGTCACTGAAATCACCGACATCTTCCTGTCCTGACGCCCGCATCCCCCGAGTTCGAATACCGGAGCCGGCAGGCCGGCGAAACAGCAGCAGCTCCGTGGGATTGGCCCGGCGCGGAGAACTGCCGGGCAGATTTCGGGTGACGTGAATACACACCGGTGGCCCCGCGTCCTAACCGTGACCGTCTAGCCACCGGCGGCCGACGAGATCCGGACGATGAGTCGGGTGTGTGCCTGATAATTGGAGGTATGGATCTTTTCGATTTGGCTTACTCGGTGGTTGATACCGGGCTTTGGTTGGTGGCGTTCGCCACGGCCGGCCTGGTGGCGTTCGGTGTCTGGGGATGGCTGCGTTGGGGCGGCCCGGGTCCGCGGGCGGGTTGGACTGCGGCGGCGTTCGTCGTGTCGTTGGTCGTGATGGCGGGGATGGTACGGCCCGCGTTAGAGGGGCCGCCTGCACACCCACGACACCAGCCCAACAGTCATTACACGCGGTAGCTTCGGCGCGGCCCGGCGGCTATGGCAGCCGGTTGAAGGCGTTGACCAGCTCGGCGATCAGGGCGCCGAGCGCACGGCCGACGTCGACGAGGCCGGCCGTCGTGCCGGTCGTGTGCACGATGTAGCCGAACAACCGCGCAGAAGATGCCGGCCAGGGCGATGATGACGATGAGAACGGGTGTGGTCAATGGTGGGTGCGCCTTTCGGTGGTGCGTCAGTCCGGGGCCTGTGCCCCAATAACACCCCGCGTGGGGGGGGGTCTGCGCACTCAGAGGCCGAAACAACAGGACCGAAGCCGCCGGCATTACCCCGAGGTATATGCCAGGCCAATCCGGCGAGCCGGTCACGGGTAAGCCCGTCCATATCAGCGGGCCTGGACTCAAGCAGTCCCCTCGGCGCGGTTACCGATGCGCTCAGATGCCAGTATGCGTGCATCCCGGATTTCGGGAGACGCCGAACCCATTGCGGGAGCCCGCTTACGGGCATTCATGGACAGGAGACTGATGTCAGCCAACACGACGATCGAAACGTTCCTCGGTGTCGATATTCGCGTAGGGCGTGTGATGCAAGCCGAAGAGTTCCCGCGTGCCCGCAAGCCCGCCTACAAGTTGTGGATCGATTTCGGTGACCTCGGCATACGCGCGTCCAGCGCCCAGATCACCGACCTGTACGCCACCGGTGAGCTCGTGGGCCGGTTGGTGCTGGCCGTGGTCAACCTGCCGCCGCGCCAAGTCGCCGATTTCATCTCAGAAGTCCTCGTACTGGGAGTGCCCACCGACGGCGAGCGTGCTGTGGCATTGGTGGGCCCGGATCGGGAGATACCGCTAGGCCTTCGGCTGCTCTAACCTACGTGGGCCAACCGAGCGCACGACACCGAGTATTATTGCCCCGCAACGATATACGTGCCATGTCCTTCGACCACCACGTCGCCGCTGAACCGCAGTACTTCGCTCACCAGTCCACCGTCTTGATTACGGTAGACGATGACCACAGTGTCAACGCCCTGATAGACGGCCACAACGACGAACCGAAGATTCGCGATGCGCTGCACTGCCTGAGTCCAGTACCGGCGCAGCGCCGGCTTCCCACGAACAACGCCCGCCGTCTCCGGCAAAATCGTCGCGGCTACCGGAGAGGTAAACAACACATCGTCGTGAAACTGCGCAAGGACTGCCTCCACATCGTGAGCATTCCATGCTTCGACCCACTGCTTACTGAACGCGACCGCATCAAGGTCCACCAGGGCACAGTAACGGCGACGCTGCCAGCGGCTCAACGGCTTTTCGTGGCGGTCGATGTGGGGTGGCCCTGCTCCGGGTCGCCACGTCCCAGTTGTGACTGACTCCTACGCCGCCCCACCCAGTGAAATCGGAAATGCCTTGGCGCCGTCAAATAGCTGGCGCGCCTGCAAGCAGTAATAGAGCTGGCCCAGGAGTTTGTTAAAGAGGTTCCGGTTGGCGGCCGATCGGCTTCCATTCTTACTAGCCCGCCCGGAAGTGATCCCGAGATGCAGCGAAGATTGACAAGAATCGTCCGGGCTACACACTGACAAACTCTCGGCATAGTGGCTTTACGGCTCTCGCGCGACGATGGTCATCATCCTCGGCTGTCGCCGTGGTTGTTGTGATGCGTCACGACGCGGTGCTGCCGGGGAATTGCTGCCAGTGTTGTTCGAGCAGCGGGATGAGCTCGTCGGCTCGTTCGTCGGGGAAGAACAGGCGTGCCCCGGCGATGGTCGCGACTTGTGTGGTGCTGGGAATGAGGTCGGCCAGTTGGTGTGCCCATTTGATGGAAAAGAAGATGTCGCCGGTGCCCCAGACTATCAGGGTAGGTGCACGTAACTGCTGCAGCTGGGGTCGGACCGCGGTCAGATCATCGGTGTTCAGGGATGCCAACAGATGGGCGAACGCCGCGGCTGCGGTGCGCGTACCGAGCACGGGACGCCAGAACGCGTCGAGGACATCGGGTGGGAGGTGGTGGGCGTTCTGGTAGCCCGCTACTGACACCCACCGCATGACGGCCGGGTGGCTGACCAACCACGGGCCGAGCACCTCGAAGATTCGCGGCCAGCGTGCCGCTGCAACAACGGGTTTGAACATTCGCGGTGGCATATTGGGCTCGGTGTCACAGTTGGTCAAGGTCAGTGTCGTCAATCTGTCGCCGAGGCGTGCGGCGGCGATTTGTGCGACTGCTCCGCCGGTGTCGTTGGCCACCAAGTCAACCTGCTGCAGGTTGAGGTGATCGCACAAATCGATGACGCGCTGAGCAAGTCCCGCCAGCGACACGTCGGCATCCCGAGTGGCCGGGGGTGTGTGACCATGACCGGGGAGGTCCACCGCGATGCAGCGTCGCTGCTCTGAGGCGACCGCGCCGACGACGTGGCGCCACAACATGCTGTTGGTGATGACGCCGTGGATGAAGACTGCGGTCCGGCCTTGGCCGACGTCGAGGAAACTGATCGGGCCTGATGGGGCCGTGACGTGGTGGCGGTGTGTTTCGAGAGTGGCGATGTCCATAGATGGCCCCTGCAATTGCGTGGATACTCTGGGATTCTCACATACGGTGAGTAGGTTGCCTACTTAGCGACTATGCTCTTCGGTGTGGATGGTGTCAAGAGTCGCCGCGAGCAGTACGCCGAGCAGACGCGGCAAGCGTTGCTGGATGCCGCTGCCGCCGCGTTCGCCGAGCGCGGCTTTGCGGCCACTTCGATTGCGGATATTGCTGCATCCGCTCTGGTCACCAAAGGTGCTGTCTATCATCATTTTCCGGACAAGCGGGCTGTATTTGAAGCGGTGCTGAACCGGTGTGACGAGGCGGCACAGGCACAAGTCTTCGACGCTGTCGCGCGCTACCCCGGCGATCTGTGGGCCGGTATCATGGCGGCGCTTGAAGTCACCCTGAACGCGTGTGCCGATCCGATCGTCGGCCGGCTCATTTATGTGGAAGGCCCCATCGCACTGGGCTGGACGCGTTGGCGGGAATGCGAAGACCAATACATCTACCGTAACGTCCGACTGCTAGTCACCAGCGCAATGCAGGCAGGATTCTTCCCCCCAGACATCGCCGTCAACGCTATCGCCCAATTACTTTCCGGAATGATCACCCACGCCGGGATCGCCCTCGCCGAAGCGCCACAGTCTAAACGCAAGAAACTGCGAAGCGAGATCTTCACCGAAATACAGCGCCTGCTCACCGGGTTGAGAACGCAGTGACTCCTTCAAATCAGTCCGGCGCGGATCAGCTCGTGTTGAGCGACGCTGTGGGTGAGCACGACGGGGTCGTGGCGCGTCACGTGAGTTGAGGACGGTCCGGGCTGGGGGTGTCGGGCGGGTCGGGCGTGAGTGGTGGCGTCACCGCGAGGACGGCCGGTCTACGGTTCGGGTGATCTTGAAAATCGACGACCCTTCCCACGGGCTTTGGCAGGACTGCGGGAAGGGCCGTCCGAACACGCCCGGAGGCGCAGTGCTCAGTGTAGGAGCAGATCCCGTTGTGGTTGAACGCCAGTTGTGCTCGGGCGGGCTGGGGTGCCCGCAGTGCGGGGGGCGGCTGGCGCCGTGGGGGTATGCCGCGCCACGGTTTGTGCGTCGGGCCGCGGCGGTGGTGGCCCGGATTCGGCCGCGGCGGGCGATCTGTTCGAGCGCGGCAGGCTGTGGCCGCTCGCACGTGTTGTTGCCCCGGCTCTGCCTGGGACGACGGGTCGATCCGGTGGCGGTGATCTGGGCGGCGCTGTTGGCCCGGGCGTCGGGTTGGGGGTGGCGGCGGATCTGTGCGGCGGCGGGTCGTCCGGCCTCGACAGTGCGGGGCTGGCTGTCGCGGTTCGCCGAGCATGCCGAGCCGATCCGGGTGGGGTTCGCGCGGCTGGAACACCTGGCCAACACCGGCGCGGACATGGCTCGTCTGGAACCGACGGCAAGCCCGCTGGCTGATGCGGTCTCCCAGATCGGGGTGGCGTGCGCGGCGGTGCGCCGGATGGCCGGTTCGGTGGTGTTCGAGGTGTCGGCGGCGGAGTTGGTGGCGGCGTGCTCGGGTGGCTGGCTGTTGGGGATGCGGCCGCCGACGGTCGCGGTGTTGCCGATCAACACAAGCTCGCATCTGTGACTAGCCGCCGTGATGGGTCAGGGTCGACCGCGTCACTGCCGTCGAGCATGGAAAGCGTTGAGGTGTGGAAACAATGCCAACTCCGAAGAAGACACGGGCGGATCGAGCGCGTGATATCGCTCTGTATCGGTACTCGCTGATCCGGCCGCTGGCCGATCCGAACCTGTCTGCGACTGAACGAGGCCGGCTGGTGCGGGATATGGCCGCCCAAGTCCATATCGGGCCGTTCGGGCAGCCGGTGGAGGTGTCGCGGGCCAGCCTGGACCGCTGGATTCGGGCGTGGCGGGCCGGCGGGTTCGACGCGCTGCTCCCAGCGCAGCGCCAGATCACCCCGCGCACCGAGGCTGAGGTGCTGGAGCTGGCGGCGCGGCTCAAGGCCGAACACCCCGCACGCACTGCGGCCCATATCGCCCGGATCGTTGAGGCCGAGCAGGGCTGGGCGCCCTCGGCGCGGACCCTGCAACGCCACTTCGCCCGCCTAGATCCTAGAGCTCAACACCCGCCCGGACGGCAACCCGCCGGCGGCGTTCGGCCGGTTCGAGGCCACCGAACCCGACGAGATGTGGATCAGCGACGGCCTGCACGGCCCGATCATCGACGGGAAACGGGCGGTGCTGTTCGCCCTGCTCGACGACCACTCCCGCTATGTGCCCGGCCACCGGTGGGGCCACGGCGAGGACACCCTGGGCATGCAGGCCGCGCTGCACGACGCGGTCAAGACCCACGGCCGCCCGCGAAACCTATACTGTGACAACGGCTCTGCGTATTCCTCGAATCAACTGGCTTGGTCGGTGGCGGTGCTGGATATCCGGCTGGTGCACAGCAGGCCGGGCAGACCGCAGGGTCGCGGGAAAATCGAGAGATGGAACCGCACCGTGCGCGACCAATTCCTGGTCGAGATCGAAGCCGCCGGCGGAGTCGATTCGCTCGATGAGCTGAACCGGTTGTTCACCGCATGGTGGATAGCGTCCCGTGGAGTGGTGGACTTCGGATCAGGCGAGACGATGCGCAACCCTCGCGAGCCGCTCCCCCAACCGGGGGACTGCTGCCCGATGTCTCGTGTTCACAGGGTTAGACGGGCTGCGTGAATGCTGTTTGGCCTGCGACCGAGGCCATGTGAGAGTTCAAGGCCCGTTCAGGGATCAAGGTGGTCGCGTAGCTGGCTGCAATGCTTAAGGCGGTGGGCCGCAGGTTGACCAGGGTTCCGATGACGGCTGACTCGCGGACTAGTCGCGCGATTCGCCGTCGGCGGAACGCGGTGAAATCTGCGAAGGCGGTTGGTAAGTCGGGTGTGCGGCTCGCGAACGCCGCGAGGAGTGCAGCGTCCTCGATCGCTTGACAGCCGCCTTGTCCGAGGTGTGGCCGCATGGGGTGGGCCGCGTCGCCGACGAGCACAATTGGCCCCTGTGACCAGCGTTTGGCGGGCTGGCGGTCGTAGAGGTCATCACGCAGCACGTCATGCTCTTCGGTCGCGGCAAGAAGGCTTGGCATGGGTTCGGCCCACCGCGCCAGTTTGCGCTGGAGGTACTGCAACTCGCCGTGGTCTGCTCGGTGGCCTTCGGGTGCGCGTTCTGTGGCGAACCAGTAGGTCAGGCCTTCGCCCATTGGTACGTGGCCGGTTTCAACGCCAGGGCCTAGTGTCTGGCCGGCGAGCTGCGGGTCCAAGGTGTGGCGTGCGATCCCCCGCCAGCTGGTGTATCCGACGTAACGGTTGGTGAGGGGACCGTTGAGGTGACGCGCGATCAGCGAGTGGGTTCCGTCGGCGCCGATGACCGCGGAGGCGTCGCATACCGAGGTGTCCGAGAGACGCACTTGCAGTGTGTCAGCGCGGCGGGTGACGCCACTGGCGGTGATGCCGTTTTCGATGGTGCCTGTCGGTAGGGCGTCGGTGAGTAGATCGCGTAGCGCGGATCGCTGGATCACCACGAGCGATTCGCCGAGTGCTCGGATGAACCGCTCGCCAGTTGGTCGGCGTAGCCAGGTGCCGTTTCTCCAGCGCACGGCGCCTGCGGTGACGCGCCCGCCGGCATCCCGCACGCGGTTTCCGACTCCTAACTGGTCGAGGGCGGCTAATGCGTTGGGCCAGATGCTGATTCCCGCGCCCGCTGATGTGTCGGTGCGCCTTTCGAGGACGGTGACATCGTAGCCGCGCTGATGTAGACCGATCGCTGTTGCCAGGCCCGCAATTCCGGCGCCGACGATGACGACGCGTTCGCTCACGCTTGTGAACCTAACTCGTCGTCATGTCGTGCGGTGCGACGTGCTGCGATCGGGGCGTGGGTGGGTCGCCGCTGCACTGGCGATCAGTGCGCTGTTGATGGAAACCTCGGCCAGCAGTCCCGGGGCGGCGACCATGTCTCCGATGAGGTAGCGGTGGTCGCCGCGCGAGATTTTGGGCCGATCACGCCATGTTGTTCCTGGTAGGTCGAGCGCACCTGTCCGGTGCTGCGCGTTTTGCTGCCGCCGCCAGGTCACACGGCCGCGCCAATCCGGAAAAGAGACATCGAACAGTGCCTCTAGGCGTGCGATCCCCGATGCTTTGGTCTCGTCGGGCCGTATCGGGATCTCACCTTGGATCAGTGAGTGCAGCGCCGGAGCTAGCGACGGGTCCTGGCTGGTGAAGCGTTCGACGAAACCGCCTTCGTCGAGGTCGAACACCGCGAACGGGTCGCTGCGGTGTTGATGTACCCCGATGTCGAGCAGCGCGGCGTTGCCACTTTCCCACTGTAATGAGTTGTCGTCGAGCAGGTTTCGGGCCGCCGGCAGCGAGGTAGCCACGATTACCGGGCCGTCTTCGGGCAGCGCTGTAATCCGCGAGTTCGTCTCAACGACCACACCGAGACCGCGTGCGTGCGCCGCCATCTGAGACACCACTGCGCCCCAGCCTCCGGGGGGGTAACGGGTCGCCGGCGGATATGACGGTGTGGTGACCCGCAACAGCCGCTCGAATGCAAACGCTGCTGACAGTCTGCCGGGGTCGGCGTCATACAGCGCCGGACCCAACAAGCCGGCCGCGGCGGCGAACGCTTGATCGCCGAACTCCACGCTCGCCCACTCTCGAAAGCTCCGATCGACCGGGGCCTGTCGCCGCCGCCCGAAGCACACCATTGCGGTCAGCGCGCGGGGCGGAAGGCGGCGCAGCTGTCCGCGGTGACGCATGCGGACACCCGCTAGCTGCCGAATGCCGAGACGCTCGACCGTCCCCGTCAGATCACGCGCAACCAGCCACCGCCAGGGCTCCCCCTGGTAGAAGGCGTGCGTGCCATCGTTGGCCACATACGGTGCCGGCGAAGATTTCGCTCGCCCGCCAAGGGCCGAGTGCGCTTCGTGGACGGTGACAACCGCGCCACGCTCAGCACAGGCGATCGCGGCGGTCAAGCCGGCCAGACCGCCGCCGACGACGGTCACTGAAATGGGCTGCGCCATCGCACTCTCCGGTGAGCGCTCCGAATCGACCATCCACAGCACCGGGTCTGACGAAGCACTCAATAGTAGGTCTTATTGAAAGACCTACTATTGCAGCTGATGAACCCAAAGACAAGATCCAAATGCACCCACCCGCCTATCGCTCGAGCCCGGAACCTGCACTTCTTAAGCGGCCCCGAGTCAGAAGTTCACGAAACATACTGGTGGAAAACTTATCCCCAGATACGCCCGGCTCCACGGCACAGATTCACCAGCAGTGTTCTGATGCCAGCGATGTCGACCGTCACGGACGTAGGATGGTCTTATACGAAGACCGAAGGGCACCCCCGGCAAGTGGCACCTGACACCCCGAATCGCCAAGACGACGATCCCGCGCTGGCCACCTGGGCCACCGCCGGCGACCGATGGACGCTGCTCATCCTGCGCGAGGTGTACTTCGGAGTGCACCGCTTCAACGACATCCGGCGAAACCTGGCGATCGCACGAACTCCGCTCAGTGAACGTCTCTCGCGCCTAGTCGATGCCGGCGTGATGGAACGAGTGCAATATCAACGCAAACCCGTCCGTCTCGAGTACCGACTCACCCCACGCGGGAAGGACCTGTTTCCAGTCATCGTCGCGCTGTTTCGGTTTGGCGAACGCTGGGTGCCGACGAGTAACACCGTCGAGCTGCGTCATCGCGACTGCGGAGGTGCCGTCATCGTCGACGTCCACTGCGCTGAGTGCGGAAAGCCCGTCAAAGCCGACGAAACCGACTACCAACGCTAGAGCCCTGCGGCCCTCCCCGAACAAGCCGACCTACGGCGATGCTGTCGGGAGGAATATGCACGAATCGAATATGGAGGATTACCATGCTCAGGATGATTTCGGCGTGGCGGTGGCGGCGAAATCGCTCCTCGATCATCGCGTCGGTGTCGCCGATTTCGGTGTCGAGGGCCATCACCTCCTCGGCCAGGCGGGTGTTCCTGCGCACGCCAGTCGCGCCGCCTGCCTCACCGGCACACCGTCATCCGAGTGATCCAATGTTCACCTCGCGGATGGGGTGGGTTCCCCATTTTGAGAACCCGCCGGTGGGTCCGGAACCGATCATGTCGCCGAGTTTGATTGTGACGAAGGGGTTGTGGTCGTCGCTGGGGTTATGGCCCCAGGGGTTGCGCAGGGTCACTTCGGCGTCACCGCCTGTGCCGTTTATGCTTTGGACGACGTAGGTGTGTTTGGGAATCAGCGACCCGCTCTGCTCCGTGGTTGAGACCGTGACGGGTTGATGGTTGGCTAATGCTTGGGAGATGTGCTGATCGATGTGCTCATTGGTCCACCACACCCCGGGCGGGTCGATGCTGGTCCCCTGGTTGCCCGTCAGCGCTTCCATTGCCGCTGGCCCGTATCCCCCGTTGATTTCGAGCGCTTGCCCCAAGCTCATGTCGGGGCAGTGGTACTTCGCGTAGGCCGATTCGATGACGCTTGGCCAGATGGCGGCATTGGCTTGGCCGTCGTCGCGGGCGCTGGCGCCGTGATGGGCGACATTGGTCGAAACGTCGGCCTGGCTCACTGGAACATGCTGCCAGTCATGGCCATTCCAGAGTGTCACGTCGAAGTCGCCGGACTCGGGGTCGAATTTGATGCGGTCTTTGATCCACTGCGGATTGGCGGTGGCGATCGCGCCCATCGAGGCATCGAGGTAGCAGTCACCGATCGAGTCCTGGTGGACGTCACCGGCGTTGGGATCGTGCGGGTAAAGATCGTTTTCGGTGAATTGATGGTTGGGGACTGCGGTGAACTTGCCGTCCGGTAGGGGCGTGCCGGCCGACCCGCCCGCCTTGGGCGGTGAGTCGTCGCGAGGTCCCACTATTGGATCTGATTCTGTTCTCGCGGCCGGGATGCCAGGGGCGTCCGCGGTGACGATCGCGTTGCGAATGGCGTGGTGCCGGACGTCGAAGGCTTCACGAGCGGCGTGAACTCTGCCCTGGGCGGCGGCAACCGCGGCGTCTTTCTCGGCGCGTAGCCGCTGCTGTGGCCACGTTTCGTCGCGCGCTCGCCGGCAGAGGTCGTCGTAGGTGTCGTGGTATTCAATGACGATCCGATTCATCGCCGCTTTGGTGCGGCTGATGTTGTCGGCGCCGCGGTCCAGCCACGAGGCGACGTCGTTATGTCGGGCCTGGTCGGCGGACAGGGTCTGGTGGTGTTCGGACAGTGTGGTCGCCAGCGCGGCGCCGGCCCGGCCGCGGAACGCGGGATCGGTGTAGCGCGCTGCTGACATCGCGACGTCGCCGGCGTCGGCCGCGCTCTGGGCAGAGCTGCGTTGCTGGCCGGCCTCACGTGAATACGCGGTCTCGTCGTAGGTGGGGAAGTTCTCTCCGACGATCAGCGGGGATTCCGGCAGATCGATCAGTTTCTGGGCGCCCATCCTGCCCTCCAAATGGTCTCGATACGGGTTGCGGCGCCATCCGGCACAGTTCGGCGTAACCAGCCGTCAGCGGCCCGATGAGAGATCGCTTCGGCGCAGCTCACGTCCATTCTCAACCCCGGCATTGTGTCGATGTCAGATCTCCAGTGTCCGGCGGCCCGATCACCGCACCGTCGGTGACACGTTATGGGCAGCGCCTTTTTCCCTAGGTGCGTGAGTCGGTAACGGATTTCTCGGGTGGGCGGGTGGATCTGTCCAGTTCGGAAGCCATCAGGCGTTGATTGACCCCCCATTGGAGTGGTCGGGCGGGGCGCATTCTCTGGTTGGAAGCGGGTCCGCGGCCGAAACTGGCCGCGCACGAGCTCTTCAGCAGGTCGCGACCTGTGTTGCGATGCTGTAGGAGAACAGCTTTCGCAGGTTGTGGCAGGCGGCGAGCAGGCGCCATTCAGCGCGGGCGTGATCGTGGCCGCGCAGCAGGATCCGACCCGCCCCCTGGGTGGTCTTCATCTGTCCGAACACCGGCTCGACGATTACTTTGCGCCGCGAATAGGCGGCCTTGCCCTTCTTGGTGCGAAGCTTGCGGGCCATCCGCTCTGTGGGTGTGGCATCTTCGGGTATCCGCCCCCGAGGAGCGTCGGGAACCTGTTCGCCGTGGGTGAGCCGGCCGGTCGCGATCAACGGATCGGTTCCGGCGGCGTGGGCGGCATCGATGTTGTCGCTGCTGAAATATCCGGCGTCGGCGAGCGTCTGGCGCGGTGTGGTCGCGGTGTTGGCGATGGTCTGGGCGAGCATGTCGCCGAACGCGGGGTTATCGGCGCCAGATTCGGCGAAGTCGGTCGCAACGATCACCTGATGTTGTTCATCGACGACGGCTTGGGCGTTGTAGCAGTAATGAAAGCTGCCGTCGGCGGTCTTCATGATCCGGGCGTCAGGGTCGGTGAAGTTGCGCTGCGCCTTCGGCTTGACGGTCGCGCACTGCGCTGCCTGTTCGGCGGCCTGCGCGACCGCGTCATCATCATGACCGGCGTTCTGCGCCTTTGCCCGGGCCTTGTCCGCGGCCTGGTCTTTGGCGTGTTGTTCCAACTCGGCCTTGGCCTTGCGGATCTTGGCCAGCCGGGTTTCACGGCGGGCCAACTCACCCTGCAAATCACCGCCACGATTGTCCGGGCCGTGGGCGGCGTCCTCGTCGCTATCGACGCGTTCGGCCTCACCCATGATCTGTTCGATCTGCGCTTGCAGGGCCGGCTCGGCCGCACACATCCGGTCATAGCTCATCGCCTTGTGCCGCGACGCATTGGCCTTGACCTTGGTGCCATCAAGGGCCACCCGGCCCATCGTGACCATGCCCGCCTGCTGGCACAGGGTCAGCGCCTGCAAAAACAGGGCTTCAAGCGCGACCAGGTGACGGCGCCGGAACCGGGCGATGGACCGAAAGTCCGGTGCGGTGTTGGCGGCCAGGTACCGAAACGCCACATCGTCGTGACAGCGGGTTTCGATCTTGCGGGATGAACGAACCCCGCTGGTGTACCCGTAGAGCAGCAGCTTGAGCATCAACCGCGGGTGATACGGCGGAAAGCCCCGAACCTCGGTGTAGGAAGCGAAAAACGCTGTCAGATCCAGCACCTCGTCGACCAACTCCGAGACAAACAACGCCAGGTGATCATCGGGCAACCAGTCCCGCAACGACGGCGGCATCAAAAACGACTGATCCTGGTCATAGGCCCGAAACGTCTTGTCCACCGAAACATCCCCCGGTGACGACGACGGTCGCGGCTGCGCGGACTTGGTCTCAAACAGCTGATCCTGCGCCATCACCGATTCCATGGACACAGTTTTCCCGACCCTTCACACCGGCCATCGCATGACACACCGGCAACTCGCTGATACTGACCCACCCACCTAGGTGCGCGCGAGGATCACGCGGAGATGCGCAAGATTGAATGGATGCGAGGATTATCTGGAGGAGGCGCCCTCGGTGGAGTCCTTGACCTGCGACTTACCCGTCACGGACATGTCCATTTTCGAGGCTTGGGAGAGTGAACGATGAATCAGGCCGACGCGTTTCGGGAGACGGTCAGGATCGCAGAACAGCGCGGCATGCCAGAAATGCCCGGCAGCGACTGGGGCCTTCATCACCTGCGATCCATGCTCGCAACTGTCAACCGATCGAAGTTCCCGGACGAGAAGTTAGGCCGATGGCTCGGCTGGGCGCAATGCGCGCTCGTCGCGGCTAATGTAGGCGTGACTCTCGACGATATGAAGGCACTGAATTCCCGGCATTTAGACCGAAATTCGGTCGTCCCACACTGCCTGATCTGCGAACGTAAGAACTGCTATCACATGGGATTTGGACTGGCATGAGCGGTGAATTTGAACCGCGTTGCTTGGTGGTTGCCTGCCAGCAGGACTGGGACTTAATCAACCAGGCGCTCAACGCGCGCGATATCTCTAGGTGGCCCGTGCGTGGAGTCGACGTCGACCACGGGCCCACACCGAAGCGTCCGCCCGTCGTCGTGGACGCATTATCTCTAGGAAGTCGTTGAGGGCGGCGCTGCTCGTGTTCAGTCGCGTCGAGCGCTTTAAGATTTCGACGAATTGCGGCTATCGCGTGGCCTCGTCGGCCTTTGGAGGACCAGCGACCAGCCTGGCAAGGAGTTCGACTCCGCGGAGGATGTCTCCGGACGGTCGATCGGCGAGGTTCTCGGTCGCCAGGAGGGTCGCGTAGCCGTGAGACATCGACCAGCCGGCGATGACGAGGCTCGCAACGTCGGCATCGGTGACGGCATCGGCATTGCAAACACTGATCAGGCTTCGCCGGGCGGTTCCGTACAGGATGTCGAAGGCCGCCGTCCGAGCCTGCGCTAAGGACTCGCGCAGTAATTGATTAGGTTTTTCGGTTTGGTTTGTCCACACTTGTGGTATGACGCTGCCTGCTGTGGACTCCGATCCGGTCGCCGCC
>Ga0209012_1002528_pt1 | contig 15686 bp, 13 predicted proteins | sample RS3BMetagenome_FD_184735 | JGI IMG/M metagenome (GOLD analysis project Ga0209012, IMG submission 184735) | Ferric oxide microbial mat and aquatic microbial communities from Rainbow Spring, Yellowstone National Park, USA - RS3B (SPAdes) (version 3) ...
CGCCGCGCCGGACGCCACGGAATCCACGTCGGTGCCTGCGCCGCACATGGGATCAGCACAGGGCCAGGAGGGGCCGGCTGCCACCACCGCGGAGGTTCATCCTCGACCGGGTGGGGACTCCGCCCCCGCGGCCGACTGCCCAGTGCCTCGCGGCCCGGCACCAGCCACCCGCCCCCAGACCCCCGTCGCCACGGGGACGGCTGCGGCCCCAACCGTCGGCTCGCCCCGCCGGTCCCGCGGACCTGCCACCTCCGCTCCTCGCCCGGCCGGGCGAGGAGCGTTGCCGAGAGCATTCGGCCATCCCCTCGTGCCTCGGAACGCATCCCCATAGGCGCATCCGGGGGCCGTCCGTCGGATGGCCCCCCCGGCGCTCCCCCTGACAACCCATCCCCGTCCCCTCCGCGCGCGGCGTGATGCCTGCGTCTACCTCGGTGTCTCCTCCTGCCGTGAGACCCTACCGCACTGCCCCGGGTGCCCTCCTCTAACTCGTGCCCAGCCCGGCGACAGCCGCAGGGCATATCAGCCCTGCGGCAGGGGCCCGGGCCTGGTCAGACCGCTTCGCCTCCACGCTCTACCCCTGGGCCGCGCCGGCCATCACCCACGGCGCCATGCCACGACTCTCGGTTCTCACCCGCTCCAGGGGACATCCCGGCCCCGTCCCAGAGCCCCCCCCTGACGCTTACCGATACGTTGCTGCCGGCAGCTGGCTGCGCGGCGTCAAGCCCGTCCAGCCACACGACTGCGACCGGATCGAGGACGTCGGCGCGTGTTCGGGTCAAGTGCTTGAGGGCACCGCCGCCTGTCCCGGCTGGGCGGGTTGCCCCCACTGCGTGCGCGTCGCCAGCAAGCGGGGCGCCGCAGCCGCGATAGCGGATGCGTAACGCATCCCAAGCGGTTCATGTCGTTTGTCCCGGCCCCGGATGGTGACCGCGCGCGTCGGCGTGGTACACGTGAGCGCCGGTGTTTGCGAGCAGGATGACACAGGTCTCTGCGAGTGTCGAGGACGACGGCGATTCTTCCGGCGGCGCCCGCTGACGCGCCGCGTCAACGTGAACCGGTATGGGGTCAGACCCGTGCTTGGGCTGGCAGTCTCCCTCGCATTGCTCCTCGCGGGATGTGCCTCCCAAACGTCGCGACGTGCAGGCAGTCTGCCGGAGATCCCGGGTTGCATCCCGCCCGCGGGGGCGCCGGCAGCAAGACCATCAGCCAAGGTCGCGCTGGAGGTGCCCGCTCCGCAAGTTGCTGTACACCACCAACGGAGCGCACGGCGCGACGAGCGCGATCTACGTCCTCAACACCAGAACCGGACGCGACATAGCCGTTCGGGGTATTGCTCCAGGAGCCGCCTGGGCGGCGATCGGCTTCGCGGGCGCCAACGCCATCGTGGTCCGTGGCGGACCGAGCGGGAGCGTCCAGGGGCATGACCTGTTGCTGTCTGCCGATGCTCCTGATATATCCGCGCCCCTGGTATCCGCGCCCGCGACCAGCACAACACCTGCGGCTGGCGCAGGCTTCCTCGTGGAATACAGCCCCTCCAGGGACGCGACGGTGGTGTATCCGATCCACGGCATGCCCTACACCATCTCGCAAGGGATGCTTCAACCCGTCCATGGCGGGGCGGGGTTTGTGGTCAGGTCGGGCTGCAACGGATTCGTCATGTACCCGAGGCTCGGTGCGCGGGGCTTGGCTGTCGCAGCGCCGGCAGCTTCCCCGTTCACTGACTTGGCGAACGCTACGCACCGCAGCGCCATCGTCGACGAGTCCGTCACCTGCGTGTGGAAGGGGTTTCCCGATGGGACCTTCCGCCCGGATGCGCCATTGACCCGTGCAGAGTTGGCGGCGATCCTGACGCGGGTCGGTCACCTGGCGCCCCCAGCCGGACGGGACTGCCAGCTGGTCGACGTGTCACCGAGCGCGTGGGCGCACCAGGATGAGTGCGCAGTGGTCGCCGACGGGCTCATGGGTGTCGGAGGGCTCTCCGGAACTCCGGGAACGTTTGGTCCGCAGGACGCCCCGGTGACCATGCAGGACTTTGCCGTTGCCGTGGCGCGTTCGCGAAAGTGGGTGCCCGCCAAGGGAGGCGCGCCCGCGGCGGTCCAGGCGCTCAAGGCGCACGGAGTTTGGATCGGCACGACTTCGAGCCGGCACACCGTCAGCCGGGCGGAGGCGGCTGATTGTTGAAGCCGTATGCGTCTGGCGAAGGTGCGGCGCGCCTCCCCGTGGTCGAGTCAAGCGATTCGACCCCTTGAGCCGCGCTCACCAGCGTTCGATCGGTAGCCCACGCCATGCCGAATGCCTGCCCCAGCGTATCGCCACAAGCGTTTGGCACGTCAGTCCGCGCGCGTGGCACTACGCCTGGCTTCCCGCGTTTTCCACCATGAAACAGGTCTACCCACCGGCTTCCCAAAATCCGTCTCGGCGCGCTGTGGCTGGCGAGAGCGGGATCACACGGGCGCCCTGCCGGGGGGATGACGCGTGATAGAGGTGCGCCGAATCCGGGCGGGAGAGGGACCCGCGCTCAGGAGCCTTCGCCTCAAGGCACTCGCCGATGCACCCGAGGCGTTCAGCACCACGCTCGAGCAAGGCTTGCAGCTCTCCGATGCAGTGTGGGAAGAGCGGGCGGATAGGGGTGCCGAATCGAGCGCAACCGCCTATTTCCTTGCGGTGGATGGCGGTCGATTTTGCGGCATGGTCGGGGTCTACGCCCCCGAAGGGAGCCGCGTCGAGATCGAGTTGATTTCACTCTGGGTGGATCCTGCCCACCGGCGCACGGGGATCGCCAGGGCACTGATCCACGCTGCGGAGAATCCAGATGTGGGAGGCCCGGCCATGATCGTCAATCCGTTGTGCGCCAAGGGTTTTTGGTGCGAGAGGGGGGACTTGAACCCCCACGGCTTGCGCCACACGCCCCTCAAACTTGAGGCTTGCGTGTCGAACCCGCAAGCCCTAGGGCAACAAAGGATTCCGGTCGTTTTGGGCAGCGAAACCGACGCCGAACGCCAAACGTCAGAAGAGTACGGGTAGCCTGCGCCACCCGTCCATGAAAGAATTGGACACTTGCGTACAATCTCCTCCCGCACCCTCCGCATGGCAAGCGCCCAGATATGGTCGTGTGAGAGCCGCTGTTGCAAGGAAGCCCGATGCGCGCGGATGTTGGCGACGATGCACCTGCCCTGAAGGATGGTCTCCACGGTGCAACGAAGCCGCGGCGACGCCGCGGATGTGAGCGGCGCGACGGTGCAGTCCCAGATCACCGACTCGCGGCTGCAATGAAGCCGCGGCGACGCCGCGGATGTGAGGGCAGACCGGGGACATCCTGGGCGCCGAGGGCTTCAAGGTCAGTAGCAAGCGGTGCGTGCCTGCCGGTATGAGACGTGGGTCCGCAGGGTGGGCGGCGGACGGATACGCCTATCGCGCCAAACTCTGCGAGCGCCCCATGGTCCGAATTGGTTGTCAAGGTGCTCGCAGTCGCCCATCGGTAAGCTGTTCGGGTACGGCGCGGTCAGCGGAAATGCCGACGAGTCCGGCAGTTCGTCGGTCAACCCCCCGGCGCCTGGTGGTGTGGTGCCAAGAGCGGCAATTGAGCCGCGGCAATGCCGCGGATGGGCGGGTGCACTCTGTGTACGCCGCCACGTTCCACTGGTCGCTGCAATGAAGCCGCGGCATCGCCGCGGATGTGAGGTCGCCGCGACCTTCTCGTCGGTCAGGTCCCACTCCGTGCTGCAATGAAGCCGCGGCATCGCCGCGGATGTGAGGCGGCGCCACGCTCGGGAGCAACGGTGCGGCGTACATGCTGCAATGAAGCCGCGGCATCGCCGCGGATGTGAGGTGCTCTCGGCTGATCTCAATCAGAGGCGCTACGCGACGCTGCAATGAAGCCGCGGCATCGCCGCGGATGTGAGGAGGACCCGGACTATGAGAACGCGCCGCTCCTCGACTAGCTGCAATGAAGCCGCGGCATCGCCGCGGATGTGAGGGCGTCACCGTCACCGGCAGCCCGAACGCCCATGCGCTGCAATGAAGCCGCGGCATCGCCGCGGATGTGAGGTCCACGTCACGTTGCGGGACCCCTGGGGCTGCAGGGTGCTGCAATGAAGCCGCGGCATCGCCGCGGATGTGAGGCGCGGCTACGGCGGCGACTTCGACCAGGGCGCCTTGCTGCAATGAAGCCGCGGCATCGCCGCGGATGTGAGATGACCCAGCCGGTCACCGCCATGGTGTCCATCTTCCGGCTGCAATGAAGCCGCGGCATCGCCGCGGATGTGAGATACTTCGGGACCCGTACCGCCATGCCGATTCCGACGCTGCAATGAAGCCGCGGCATCGCCGCGGATGTGAGGGCAAGTCAGGGACATCCTGGGCGCCAAGGGCTTGAGGGATAGTTCGCGAGCGGTGCGTGCCTGCCCAAGATGAGACGAGGGGACACCGGGCGGGTGGCGGGCGGGCACGCTTACAGCGCCAAGCTTTGCGAGCGCCCTCCAGTCCTAATAGGTTGTCAAGGTGCTCGCAATCAAGGATCCGCCGCTGTCTGGCAGTTCGTCGGGCAACCCCTCGGCGCCTGGTAGTTTGCCACGAGCGGAATTGAAGCCCCGGGCATGCCGTGGATGTGAGGTCGCTGTCCCGGTCGTGCACGATGGCGTGGTCGTCACTGCAAGGAAGCCGCGGCGTCGCCGCGGATGCGAGGGCAGGTCGGGGACATCCTGGGCGCCAAGGGTTCCAAGGTCAGTTCGCGAGCGGTGCGTGCCTGCCGATATAAGACCAGGGGGCGCAGGGTGGGTAGCAAGCGCGCACGCTGACACCGCCAAGCTTTGCGAGCGCCCCCCAGTCCTAATGGGTTGTCAAGGTGCTCGCAGTCGCCCGTCGGTAGGGGGGTCCGAGGACGGCGGAGTGAGCGGAAATGCCGTCGAGTCCGTCAATTCGTCGATCAACCCGTCGGCGCCTGGTGATACGTCAAGAGCGGTTGAGCCACGGCGATGCCGCAGAGGGGAGGGGACCGTCGCGACCGGTGCCCAGGTCTACTTCCTGCTGCCATGAAGCCGCGGTGATGGGGCGGGATGTCAGGCGACCCGACGGTGACCGACGATAACGGGTACACGGTGCTGGAATGGAGCCGCGGCGTTGCCACGGATATGGGGCGGTGGCTGCCCTTGGACTCGTGGACGGCGGTCTTCCTGCAATGAAGCCGCGGGGATGCCGCGGATGTAAGCAGCGTCCAACCGGGCTTGCCCCAGAGGGTGTTGTTGCTGCAATGGAGCCGCGGCAATGCCGCGGATGTGGGGGTTGTCCAACGCATCCTCCTGTTCGCCTACGTCGACCTGCAATGAAGCCGCGGGCATGCCGCGGATGTAAGCAGCGTCCAACCGGGCTTGCCCCAGAGGGTGTTGTTGCTGCAATGGAGCCGCGGCGACGCCGCGGATGTGAGCGAGGTCCACCGCCAGTACCTACCCGATCTCGGGTGGGTGCTGCAATGAAGCCGCGGCGGTGCCGACCCGGCGCGGAGGTGAGATCCAACCCCGCGAATCGTCGTCACCGTCCACGTGCTGGATTGGAGCCACGCGTGCCGCGGATGAGAGGTGCCGACCTTTCTGGCTGGCGATCCAGTCTCCGCCCCGATGCTGCAATGGAGCCGTGGCGATGCCGCGGATGTGAGCAAGAGCGACGGAATCGCGATCGCGTCGGTGATGGTGCTGCAATGAAGCCGCGGCGACGCCGCGGATGTCACGAAACCACGCAGATGAAGCCGTCCGCGATGCCCGCGCTGCAATAAAGCCCCGGCGATGCCGCGGATGTGAGTCGACCCGACGGTGACCGACGACAACGGGTACACGGTGCTAAAACGGAGCCGCGGCGATACCGCGGATATTGATTCTCGTTCTCGCCGTAATTCTCGGGATTCTCGTGCTTCTACGATGGAGCCATGGCGGTGTCGATCCCGCGGATGTGCGGCTGTCTGGACCAACTCCAGGATTCCGTTCACGCCGTTGCCGCAGTGAAGCCGCGGCGATTGTGCGGCAACGCTGGGACATCCTGGGCGAGGCAAGGGTTTCAAGGTCAGTTCGCGAGCGGTGCGTGCCTGCCAACATGAGACCGGGGGCGCACAGGGTTGGGTGGCGGGCGGGCAGCGCCCCCTAGTCCTAATGGGTTGTCAAGGTGCTCGCAGGCGCCCATCGGTAGCTTGTCCGGGTACGGCGAAGTTCGTCGATCAACCGATCGGCGCCTCCCAGGGGAAGCGGCAATTGAGCCGCGGCGATGCCGCGGATGTGAGGGCTTCGGCGTGGTGCTCGCCATCGCTCTGTACTATCTGCAATGAAGCCGCGGTAGCGCCGCGGATGTGAGGCATCGCGATTCCGAGGATGGTGGTCACGGTCCACATGCTGCAATGAAGCCGCGGCGATGCCGCGGATGTGAGGTTGTACTCGCGCACGGCAGCGCGATCTTCCCAGCGGCTGCCATGAAGCAGCGGCATCGCCGCGGATGTGAGGATGGCGCTGCCCGCGTTGGGCGGCGCGACCGTCAGGCTGCAATGAAGCCGCGGCATCGCCGCGGATGTGAGCCTGTCCGCGCAGAACAACACCGGGGCGAACATCAGGCTGCAATGAAGCCGCGGCATCGCCGCGGATGTGAGTCGCCACCGGGACCGGCGTCGTCCCCGCCGGCACGTAGCTGCAATGAAGCCGCGGCATCGCCGCGGATGTGAGGGCAGGTCAGGGACATCCTGGGCGCCAAGGGTTTCAAGGTCAGTTCGCGAGGGGTGCGCGCCTACGACGATGATACCAGGGGGACACAGGTCGGGTGGCGGGCAGGCACGCTTACAGCGCCAAGCGTTGCGAGCGCCCCCCAGTCCTAATGGGTTGTCAAGGTGCTCGCAGTCGCCCACCGCCGAGGTCCGGCTGCGGCGGATTGCGCGGACATGCCGACCAGTCCGTCAGTTCGTTGATCAACCCTCTGGCGCCTGTCGGGGTGGGCGTCTAACGCTGCCATGGTGCACCCCGCCACCGAGGCGTCTGATCGCATGCAGCGGTGGGGCTGTACAGTCGTAAATATGTCCTTCGTGCTGCCAGGAGTTGGACCGACTTCGGTGAACACTTTGTCGCCCAATTCGCCACCGGTCGACATCCACTCTACCCAGGGGGGCTGGCATTGTGACAGACGCGGAAGCCTTTGGATGGCTGGAAAGCGGGTGCCGGGACGTCGATGCGACAACGGCGGCACCATGGAACGCGATCACTCGATCCATGACGCTGATCCCAGTTAATGGTGAGGGGCAAAAGGTCTTTCCCCCAACCTACCCAGGAGCCAGAAATCGCAGCACTTACGTGCGGGAGCAGCGACGGCGCGACGGGACCGACGAATCCTGGGTGCTTCTGGATTCTGTGCAGTCCCACGCAAACCGCCTGGAGATGGTCCTGGAGCGGTATGGGAAGGATTTGTGTCTCCCCCACGTTTCTGTGACCGTGCCTGGGCACGGCGCGATCAGCGCCATCCGGGCACCGCATCGGATTTACGACGCCATCTTCCGCGCATCCCTGGATCGCAGCGGGAAGCCATTTCTAGAGACCGACCTCGGTCGCGCGGTGGCAGCCAGCTCCGCGGACAACGCTCAGGCGTTGCTCGAATACTGCCCGACTGCTCTCTTGTTCGGGGGGTGGGATTCGCACGGTGCGTTGGGAGGCGGGGGCACCAAAGTCCCGCGCGCTGTGGTCGCCGAGATGTCTGCGTTGGAAGTGGGCAAAGGAGCGAAGGTTGGAAGCCGAATCGATTCGCTCGGCATCCGTTGGAACGCAGGGGTGGTTTATCGCTCCGCTGAGGACTCCATCGGTTGGACGCTCGACCCCGGCGCCGCAGAGAAGGATGAGAAGAACAAACCAGTTCCAGTGGGAAAGGGAACGAAGGCAGGCAGACCATCGGTGGTCGGGCTCGGGAACGTGACGCCTACCATTGACGGAAACACCGGCGGGGTATACGTCTCGCACGCGGTCCAGTCATTCACCCTGTCCCTGGTGCAAATCCGTCAACTCCAATTCCCCGCCCCAGACCCTGCTGCTACAGCTCAGCGCAACGCTGCCGGACGGCTACTCCTCTGCTGTCTGGCACTCTACGCATTGCTCCGGCTGGACGCCGACGGTTACTTGCTCCGTTCCCGTTGCCACCTTGTTCCCACGGCAGCCGTCCCCTTCACCCTGATCGGTCCAACAGCGGAGAGCCGCTCAACTTTCGAGATCGACCTCAAGACGGCGATGGACTGGGTGAAGGTGGCGCGGCAACAGGCGGAGGCGGTTGGGTTCCGTTGGGGCTTGCGCGAAGATCTCCTGCCTTCGCCTCAATTGCTCACCCTGGTTCGGAATAGTGACGCCATCGCGCGCGCTACTGCCGTGGCTGGAGTTGACGCCGATCCCGATGAGGGGCGGGATGCGGACGCGGGCGAGGAGGCGTGAGCGATGCTGGCAATAGCCGTGCACTTTCTCACCGGTCGGTATTATGCCAGCGACTTTCGCGACCGGTCAGCGCCCGAGACGGTGCCCCACCCGGATCGCCTGTTCTCCGCCCTCGTCGCCGCGCACCACGCCGGTGATGCTCCCCAGGATGAGAGGGCTGCCCTCCTCTGGCTGGAGCAACAGGAGCCTCCTGCCCTCGCCGTACCTGAGGGAATCGCGCCTCGCCGGATGCCAGCAATGGTCCCGATCAACGACCCCTACGGTGACAAGAAGATGACGCGGCTCAACGCGCAGATTCTGCCCGCGATACGCAGCGTACACGGGCGAAAGCCCAGGCATTTCCCATCGGTGGAGGTTCCTGGTAGGTGCATCCACTTTGTTTGGCAGGCTGCAGAACCATCTGCAGGGGTGCGGAGGGCGCTCGGACAAATAGCGTCCCGAGTGGCTCGACTCGGCAGTGCCGCATCCCTCGTCGCGCTTGAGGTCGTAGATGCTCCACCGGTCCCGACGCTGCAACCGGACGCCGCAGGCGCCCAAGTCTTGCGAGTACCCGCCCCTGGTCGCCTGCTCCAACTGGAAGCGCGCTTCACAGTCGGGCTGCGCCCCGCTCCCGGTCGGCAGGTGCGGTACGGTCCAGTGGTAGCGGCATTGACGCCCAGCCCGCCGCCAAGGAGCACCTTCGGTGAACTGATCCCCGTCATGCTGGCTGGTGCGATCCAGCCGGACATCACCGCAACCATCCACCTCACCAGGAGCTTGCGCGCGGCACTGCTGTCATGCGCCGATGAACCCGTTGCGTCCGTGCTGCATGGACATGACCCCGAACCGCACTGCGCCTTCCTGGCTCTACCGTTCGTCGGTTCCCCGTACGTCGATGACCCCGCGCGGATTTTGGGGCTCGGCGTCATTCTGCCGGAGAATGTCGCCCCGGCTGGTCGGAACGCCGTCCTGGTGGCGCTCGCACGCCTGGCGCAGCAGGACCTCCGCACACCTCTCGGGACCTTCCGCGTGCAGCCGGTAGGGACGTATGCCGGGATGCCGATCTCATTGCAGGCACGGCGTTGGTCCAGCCCATCTCGGGTATGGACATCGGTCACACCCGTGGTGTTTGATCGATTTCCCAAGCCAGGTAAGCGCGGTGCGGATGCTGGCGACGTGATGGCATTCAGTTGTGCCGCCATCGGGTTGCCCGCTCCGATCGGTGTGGCGGTCTCAGGCTTCTCCGGGGTGCAGGGGGTTCCCCCCTCACGCCGATTCCAGACCGCGAGGAACAACGGCACGCATCACTACGTTTCCCACGTCACCGTCCACTTCGCCCAACCCATCCTCGGTCCGGTGGTTCTGGGAGCCGGACGTCATTTCGGGCTCGGGCTTTGCGTGCCATTGGACGAGGACACCCAAGCCGGGGACGGGGCAGATCGGGTCCATGTGGAGAGGGGCGCCTGGTCATGACACCGCACGATTTTGCTCCGTTCTTCCGTGCGGTGCATGGCATCGACCCATTCCCGTGGCAAGAGCGGATGGCAGCGCAGGTCACCGGACACGGGTGGATGCCCCGCGTGGAACTGCCCACGGGCTCCGGTAAGAGCGCCGTGATTGATGTCGCCGTGTTCGCACTCGCCTGCCAAGCAGGATGGTCGCCGAAAGACCGAACAGCAGCACTGCGTACGTTCTTTGTTGTGGATCGTCGCGTTGTGGTCCAACAGGCAACGCTGCGCGCCCGGAAGCTAGCCGAAGCCCTATCCGTCGCCCAGGGCGGCATATTGGCAGAGGTGGCAGACCGCCTGCGCTCCTTCGGTGGCGAGGTCCCCCTCCTGGTTCGGGAATTGAGGGGCGGCATGTACGCCGCGGCGCGCGGTGTTGACCGCCCAGATCAGCCCCTCGTCACCGTGACGACTGTGGATCAGATCGGGTCCAGGCTGCTTTTCCGTGGCTACGGCGTTTCGCCAAAGATGCGCCCGGTGCATGCGGCGCTCGGGTGTCTGGACGCCCTGTACCTGCTCGATGAGGCGCAGTTGTCGTGGGTGTTCGCCTCGACCATCGGCTCAGTCGCCAAATACGCGGCTTGGGGAGAGGAATTCCTTCTGCCCGTGCCCCGCGTGGTCACGATGTCCGCCACGTTGCCACAAGCGGCTGGCGAGTCGTTCCGTCTGGATGCGAACGACGTGGCACACGAGGAGTTAGGGCGGCGGCTGCGCGCCGGTAAGCGGGCGACGCTGGTCGAATTGGACGAGACGCGCGAATCTCTTGAGGCGTCGGTGGTGCGGCAGGCGCAGAGCTTCGCCGCTCCGGGTGCCGTGATTGGGGTGGTGGTCAGTCGTGTGGCGGTCGCTCGCCGCATCTTCGAGTCGCTGCGCTCTGTAGGGCAGCACGCCGTTCTGCTGACCGGACGTAGTCGCCCCTATGATCGGGACGGGATTTTGCGCCGCTACGAAAGCAGATTGTTTGCGGAAAGTCGCGACCGCAGCCAGGCGGACTGCCTGTTTGTGGTCGCGACTCAGACCGTCGAGGTGGGAGCAGACTTCGACTTCGACGCGCTGGTCACCGATCTGGCGCCCCTGCCCGCCATTCTTCAGCGATTCGGCAGGCTCAACCGTCGCGGTCGTCTGGAGACGGCATCCGCAGCCATTGTCCGCCAGAAGGATCCTGGGGTCTACGACGCGGACAGCCTCAAGACGTGTTGGTCGTGGCTCCGGCAGCATGCGGAAGGCAGGGGCAGCAAGGCTGCGGTGGACATGTCTGCCCTCCGACTGGAGCAACTGCGCCTCGAAGGGCAGATGCCCAGCGACGCACTGCCCAGAGCACCGGCTATCCCGCCCCGTTTTGTGGAACTCTGGGCGCACACCAGCGCGCCTGCTCCCCATCCCGATCCCGACATTTCTCCGTACCTGCATGGGGACGTCCCGCCGTCTGCGGACGTTTCCATCGTCTGGCGTGCGGACATCACCGCGGCGGAGTTGCGTGCCGCCCTGATCTCAACTGAGTGGTTGGCGCATTGCACGCTGAAGGTGTCACTGTCGCCTCCTCGGAGCGCCGAAGCCATTCAGGTGCCGATCTGGGAGGTGCGCGCGTGGCTCGCAAACGTCCCGTCCGCCGCACCCCTCGGGGACGTTGAAGGAGCGGCGGCGGCGGAATCGGATGGGAACGAGACGACCGGCGAAGACAAGCCGGTGCTGTGTTGGCGGGGCGACCATGACAGCAGAGTCGTGACCGTCGCCGCGGTCCGCCCAGGGGACGTGCTAGTCGTACCGGTGGGATATGGAGGTGCCGACGAGTTCGGCTGGCGTGGAGCAGCCGCAGCGCCAGCGGCGGTGACGGACATAGCAGATGCTGTTGCCACCGCCAGCAGGCGACCGCGTGTCCGCCTACATCCGGCACTCCTCGGTCAACTGCTCGGAGCCACCGCCGGTGGGATGCAAGTCCGGCTGAGGGAGACTCTCGACGCTTGGAACGAGGTTACGACGCGGGAGAGGGCAGCCTTGTTGGACGACCTCCTCGCGGACCCCAATGTGCGGATGGATCTGCGGTCGACGGATGCGACAGGGGGCTTTCTTCCGGAAGAGGTGCCACGCGTGGTGGCATACCCGGTGCCGCCGGGCGGGAACGCGCCCGAGGGGTTACTGCTCTGGTCGCCGCGGGAGAGCACTTTACCGCGGACCGCCGAAGAGGGTGACCCAGACCTGAGCGACGCGGCGGGCAAGCCGCTCACGTTGCGCCGACATACGCACCACGTAATGCGTTGGACTCGGCAGTTGGCGCGTGCTGCTGGGCTGCCGCCTCGGCTGATTCGCGATGTTCGGCTCGCCGCCCTCCTGCACGACATCGGCAAAGCAGAGCCTCGGTTTCAGGTCATGCTCCACGGCGGGGATCCATTCGCAGTTGCCGTCGCGCCCCAGCCCATCGCCAAATCGGGAATGGACCCTCGGGACCACGCCGCGCGTCACCGGGCGTGGCGCGCTTCAGGGCTACCGCTCGGTCTTCGGCATGAGTTTGTCTCAGCCAGTATGCTGTCCGGCGGGTCCCCGGCGCTCCGCAATGCTGCAGATCCTGATCTGGTGATCTACCTCATCGGGACCCATCACGGGTACGGGCGTCCCTTCCCTCCCGTGGTCGATGACGCCACGCCGACGAGCGCGAAGGTGCGTTTGGGTGCCCTGTCCCTTGAGGGCTCTACTGATTCGGGACTTGAACGGATTGGATCCGGCTGGGTGGAACGCTTCTGGCGGCTCAACCGGCGGTACGGCTTTTGGGGCTTGGCGCTACTGGAAACCATCCTGCGCACCGCTGACTGGCAGGCTTCCCGCGAAGAGGGCGGCGAATGGTGAGCGAACTGATCTGCTCGGGATTGCGCGAAGAGTACTTTCCACTGGCAGCTCTCGCCGCATACGGGCTATTGCAGACCTGTACCGAGGACCTGGAACTCCCTGGTTGTCGCCTTTCCTGGCGCCGCCTCCCGCAGTGGACGGCGGTCATCGATTTGCCGGAGGGCATCGACACTGACCAACTGCTACCTCTGCTTGCCCAGAGTGCACCGCAACTGCGGTTGAGCAGCCCGTGGCGGCAACTCCCCGTCACGTTTCCCCAGATGCTGCTTGAGCCTTTCGCTGCCGCCTTTAGCGACGCCGCTGTCAACGCGACTGCCGACGATCGACGGCGTGCCGACGCCCTGGTCGCCGCCGGTACCGACTTGGTGGCGAACTCGAAGAAAAGGGTGCAGGCATCCCCCTTGTGTATGCCTCAAAGTGGAAACTCGCCTTGGGCGAAACGCGTCTGGGAACTGGAAGACCTGCTGGCACACGATGCTGCGACCGCCGCCGACCTGTTTAGGGAAGCAATCCTGGGTCCCTGGCTGTACAGGGAGGAGCAGAGTTCGCTGGGGCTGGACCCATCCACAGTTCGGCTCCACGCCTACCGGGCACGAAACCCCGTGCCGGAAGGGACTGCGCATGGAGTCCCGGGCGCTATCTGGTTGGCGCTTCAAGCGTTCGTACTCTTTCCGTGTGCTTGCGACCGACGGCACGTCGAGACCGCCGCCATCGCGGCTGATGTCACCCACGGCACCGATGCGCTGTTGCTCCCGATCTGGACGGACCCCATTGGGCTGGATACCCTCCGGTCGCTACTCTCAATGGTCGGCGGTGTTGATGGGCGGAGACGGCATGACCTCACGCGGCGGGGCGTAGAGGCGGTGTTTTCGTCGACGCGGCGCCCCAGGGAGCGTGGCACCTATGCGCTTGCGCCATCTGTGATGGACTCCGATGAGTGAGTCTCCGTAGGAGCGCAAGCCGGTTGATGCACCAGCCCCCCCTTTTTTTGGATTCGGGGCGGAACGCCCTGCGGACGACCCGGCGTCGCGATCGTCCCCGCGCAGCCTTCTCCGGGCGGGGGAGGTCAGCGCTGAGGGCTGTAACCCATCCGCCAGTTGCTCGAACGCCGCCGGGGTTTCGCGTCCTCGTCCCAGTAGTCATAGCCCATCGTGTCGCCCTGGAAGCGCATCTGGTGAACGCTCAGGTGTTTCCCGACGTCCCGGTCCCAGGGCAGTGACTGCAGGGGTGTTCCGTCGATAGGGTCCTTGTGCCACCAATGATGGAACAACTCTCGCTGCTCGGGCGTCAGCGACTCATAGTACCTGACGACGAGTGGCGTCATCGGCTCCCGAAGTACCCGCTCTCGCCGACTCAAGTTGAGGTCATCGCGGGGCTCGTCAACCGCCTCATGGTCGACCTTGTGATCACGCGGAGGCGGGGGCGTATGGAGGGGCGGGGGCGCATGGAGGGGCGCAGGCGTTTGCCGGGACCGTTGGGGAGGTACCCGCGCCGGACTAGTCGTCTCCGGGGTTTTGCTGCCCGGTCTGACTTGGGCGGGGATGTAGTGGTAGCCGACCTGAATGCGAGAGTGACCACAAGCCGACATGGCGATCTTCCGGGCGAAGAGGTCCCCTGCGCGATTATCCCCCAGCGCTTCCGCCACGTCCCGGGCGTAGATGGTGTGCTGGCGGATGTAGTGGTAGATCTCCAGTGCGTACGTCTTGCGGAGGTGGTGCTGGGACCGGTACGTGATCAGAGCGTCCGCGCATGACTTCTTCAAAATGTTCCTGATCGCATGCTCCGAACACCCCCTCTCGAAGACACGCTCCTGCTCGTCGCGGTCTTGGATCACGTCCTGGATTACCGGGATCCACTTGTTGGCGACCGGCACGTCGCGCCAGCGCCCCCCCTTCCCCTTTAGGCGAACCACTGCGCCAAACCCTTCGGGGAGAGGCATGGCGATTTCTCGGTTGCCGTCCCTGCTGGGAAGAGTCGCCAGCCACGTCGCGTTCGGGTCGATGGTGATGCTGCGGACCAACAGCGTCTCGTCGAGCTCAAAATTCCGAAGCCCCAGCCCAACCATGAGTGCAATGCGCTTCCAGGCGTCTCGCGCGCGAGCGTCCTTCTCCCAATGCTCCTTGGCAGCCTCGATGAGGCGACGCACCTCATCGGGCGTGTACGCACTCTTGTCTTTTCCATTCGTGCCTCGGCGGATGTCCCTGAGGTGGCGCGGTGCCTCCTTGTGGAGGTCAAAGCCATCGAGCCAGCCGAGCGTCGGCTTGCCCATCGCTACGTGCATGGCGTGTTCGTACTTCTTGAGTGCCGCAACGCGGATCCGAATGGTGTACGGGCTCCATCCCGCAGCCTGTCCCGCCCGGATCCATTGCTCCGGGAGTCTTTTCCATTTCCTGGAGCCATCGGCAAGATCGGAGGGCAGGGGCAAGCCTTCGTCCTTTGCCCACTTCAAAAAGGTGGTAACATGCTTCACGTAGTTCTTCATGGTCTTGCCGGACGTGATCGGCGCCGCCACTCCGAGACCCTTGACCACGTGGCGCTTCGTGCCCAGCGCGTAAACTTTCCTCAGGATCCAAAGAGCTTCTTGGGACGGAGACCACTGCTTGCGTCTTGACCTCGGTTGGTCAGCTTGGTTTGCCATATTATAGTATGGCACCTCATTTCTCCCATGACAAGGGACTTGCGGCGATTTTGATGAACCACTCTGGCGCCGATCCGGAACAATGGCTTACCACGCCGTCCGTCGCCAACTGCTTGCGGCACAACGGCTCAGCCTCGGTGCTGTCGCCGCACCCTTCGGCGTCGCGACCTGCGGGGTCGGTGTGTACCCGTGGCGGATTCTTGCAAGCATGGATTTTGCCGGAACAATCATTCCCGATATCCGGATCGCGCGATCTCCCCATGGCGATGGGGGTGTGGGGGCGGCGCG
>Ga0209012_1002530_pt1 | contig 15645 bp, 12 predicted proteins | sample RS3BMetagenome_FD_184735 | JGI IMG/M metagenome (GOLD analysis project Ga0209012, IMG submission 184735) | Ferric oxide microbial mat and aquatic microbial communities from Rainbow Spring, Yellowstone National Park, USA - RS3B (SPAdes) (version 3) ...
CCAAGTGGATCACGAGACACGCGTGGTCTTGGAGAAAAAAGTCGGCAAGCCCAAGGAGGGGTGGACTTATCAAACCATTCTCGTGGCCATTGCCAAGCTCGGCGGGTATATTGGCCGCCGCAGCGACAGCCCTCCGGGCTGGCAAACTATCTGGCGCGGTTGGCAGCGACTGCTGCTACTGGTCGAGGGATTCCGCCTCGCCGCTGACGGGTAAAAAGATGTGGGTAAAGTTAAGTGCATAGGGGAACAGCAACCTGTGAGAAAACGCTTGATTTGCAGGCCAATACCGATGCATGCAGTTGCTTGCATACCAGTGAAGTGCCCGGCAGGACTCGAACCTGCAACCTCGTGGTCCAAGGCCGTTTTTCAGACAGACAATGGTTTGTGGAGTTATGCACCGCGCGTTATGATATGACTTGGTAAATGTTACGAGGTGTATTATGACCAAGAGTGCCGGGCCACGGGGGGTTGATGTTGATTTGAGCCGCGAAGATCTCAACAAGATTATGCCGATCATCAATAAGGCCATGTCCTACAGTGGCGGGCAGAAGCAAGATGGGCACCTGTCGTTTACCGAGTTGGAATCCGCTATCGGGGCCTTGGTAACCGGCCAGCTTTTCGGATACCGCGTGCTCGAACTGGTGCATTCTTTCTACACCCGGAAAAAGTATTGTGCAATCCTGGGCATCGAATCCTTCCGGGATGTATGTCCGGCGCACGGGCCGTATTCCGATCGGCATTATCTTTACCGTGCCATGAGCAAGGTCACAGATTGGTACAGGGGACGCTACGGAGCCGATGGCGTGATCTCCATTGCGGACAAACGGAAACGCGTGGTGGTGGATGATGGGGCATAATGCTGTGACTTGCACGTAAGTATTTGACATTACACATTGCCCTTGCTAAACTTCTTAAGTCGCGTCGGGTGCCTGTTGCATTTGAGCGGCTTGGCTCCATTTTGGGAGCCTTTACGGGAATCCGTCAGCGTACAATAAGGAACCAGTGGCGGGCACCATGATGTTAGCGGGTTTTGTGAGATGGTAAGATGATTGTGAAAAATGACAATTTCAGTGGCGGATCGGGGCCTTCGGGTATGCTCAAACGAACGCAGGTGGCACTACGGCTGGGTGTCTGCGAGCGGACGGTTAGCCGCATGGTGGCGGCGGGCGAATTTCCCCGGCCGGTCAAGGTGCGACGGGCGGCGCGTTGGCCAGAGTCGGATGTGGATTGGTTTCTTGGCAGATCGCGGGGTGAATTATGATTGAGCGTGTTGTAAAGGTTGCCGCATGGGGTGGGGAATATCAGGGCGTCTATCGCTTGCCGGGTGCTAAGCTGGTGCGGGTGCGTCTGCACACGCGAGACAAGATCATAGCGCAGCGGCGCTTACGCGGGATCGTGGCGGAAGCGGAGAGCGAGTCGGTGGGGCTTATTCCGCCAGCGGTACAGCGGCAGTCGCAAGGGCGGCCTTTGACGGATCATCTGGCGGAGTTCACGGCCGAACTTCGGTCGGTCGGGCGGGATGGGGATTACGTCGATACTATCGGTTGGGTGATGCGAAAGCTATTCCGGCAGTGTTCCTGGGTAGTGCTGTCGGATATTACCGCATCAGGATTCATACAATGGCGGAGCGGATGTGGGCTATCACCCAAGAGTTGCAATGATTATCTTGCGAATTTACGCCAGTTTGTGGGCTGGCTGGTAAAAGCTGGCCGAGTGGGTGTGGATCCGCTGGGATCTATCGAACGGGTGGATATGTCCCGGCGGGAGCAATACCGCCGGGCCTTCACACCGGATGAGTTGCGGCGTCTGCTGGCGGTGGCCGGTGATCGCGCGGTGGCGTATCTAGTGGCGGCCCTGACCGGCCTGCGTCGCAAGGAGTTGGGCGCATTACGGTGGGATGATGTGATACTCGGCGTTGGCAGTGCGTACATTGTTGTGCGGGCATCCATTGCCAAGAATGCCCGGCGTGCCCGGATTGATCTGCAGCAGGACGCGGCCGCGACTTTGACCGCGTGGCGTTCGCGCAGTACCGGGCCATTGGTATTCGGTGCTGCGGGCCTGCCGGACGTTGCCACACTGAAAGCGGACCTTGCCGTGGCGGAGATTGCGTTCAAGGATGAATCTGGCCGCCGTCTGGATTTTCATTCCTTCCGTGGCACCTTTGCCACAATGCTGGCGGCCGTTCTTGCACCGGTTCCGCTGACCCAGCAACTCATGCGCCATTCGGATTACAAGATGACACTGGGTTATTACATAGATGGTGGACAGTTTCCGGCGACGGCGGTGCTTCAATGTCTGCCGCGGTTTTCGGTCGGCATCGACCCCAACTTCTGTAACCTCTTGCCGCCCCCAACGGGTCAAAAGCAGTCTTTCGCGGTCCCCTCGCGTCCCAACGGAAAAGATGAGCAAACTCTTTCCAGCGGCGGAGATTGTCACGCCTTGACACCGGCGGTCATAAGAGGTCACAATGGGGCAGAAACTGCATCAGCTAGGACAGGCTCCTAGGCTGAAGATCTACCGCACCGGCTGCGCCGTTGATTGGGTCGCGGCTGACGGTTTTTTCGTTTGCAATTTTTTGATCAAAACGTGCATGCGGCCTGCTGGTATGGCGATGGGGGGAATGGCCAGACCGGGTGGATGGATGACACCGGGTGGGCCGGCGGCAGGTTTATTGGATCCCGGTTGAATGGGTGGAACCGGCGCTATGCCGCGTTGTTTCCAGAATTTCAGCATGGCTTTGATGGTGGTTTCTTCCTGCACCTGAGTATTAAAAAGCCAACTGCCGCCATACAACGCCGATTTGAAAAAATGATAATGCTGCGGCTTATGCCCGGAGAGCAATACCAGCAGGTACAACGGAATGGTGCGATTATCCCAATGTACGCTTTGGCCGTTAAATACGAAATTAATCTGATTGGTCTGAGGCCGGCAAATTAAGTTCAGCAGGTAGGGCGCTGCCAGCAGCGGTTTATATTGTGAAAATAGCTCAATAAAATTGCGTCCCTGCAACATGCTGGGATTCTGGAGTATATCATTGGCCCCGGTCTGCCGCGCCATTTTTTCCGTGAAGTTAACCAGCATGGATTTCAGATGATCCGGATGCCAATGCTCCAATAATTGTGCCGCATATTGGCCATCCTGCGCCTGCTGCCAGTAATTCACGAAGTGCATAATATAAATTGGCTGACCGTTAAAATGCACCACCTGCCGCGTGGTGGCTCCGCTGTACATCGTCATGTTGCCCACCGCCCGATGAAATACAATTTGCACCATTTTTGCCGAGGGCTTGCGGTCCCAAAGTGCCGCCATGGTTGAAAGATACACCACGCGCCGCTGATCGCCCAATAGTCGATCCAGTATCCAATTGCTGTTGCTTCCTGATATTTTTGCCAACCCCTCTGCCGATGATGCCCGGACGACGGCCCGTCGCGCAAAGGCGGCCCCCACCAGCGGCAGCACCGCGGGCTGAATCCCCCAGTTAAACATGGCCATGCGCTTTTCCTGCGGCAGCTTGATAACCGCCATGGTCCAGCGATCCAGATTGATATTAAAATCCAGTAATTTAATCAGCCGCGTTGCCTGTTCCGGGCCGCCGGCGTTGACAATGGCTTGAAGCTGCATACCCAGTGCAGTTTGGATAATTTTCGTGGCGCGCTGCCGAATCGCATAGCGTTCAGAAGATAAATCTTTCAGTCCCTTCGCCAGCAAGGCTGACGCGCGGGCCGAAGTAGCAACAGATGGTGCCGCCGCGGAAGTCTGCGCCTGACTCTGGTATCCACTAAAGAATGGCACAAGCCCCGCCGCCACAGTTGCAGCACAGGCCAAGGCCTTAAAAAGTGATGGTTGAATCCTGCGTGCCATTGGTCATTTCACCATATCAAAACAGTCGCCTACAAGCTTTTTATCGCCCGGAGCGAAGAAATTCATTACATTATTTATACCCATTAGCGATCAAAGAAAGAAACGTGCCATCGCCCCCTGGCCATCCGCCAACCCTAATATGTAGGCGTGGCAGAGCGTTAGGTTTGCACGCGTGCACCCAGCGCATCAAGCACGCTCATATAATTCATGTATGCGTCATACGGCGATTCATACATGCTGAAACTCGGTGTATTGACATCGCCAAAAAATCGGGTGTTCATATACAAAAAGTGATCGCTGGAGCTTAGTTTCCGCCAGGTGGCTAATAATGCCGAATCGGCGGAGTCTTTAATCGGCTGTTCCAGCCGATAGAGTTCCTGCAGTGCGTTGGCCTGCATGGCATTGCCCAGCCAGGGCGATAAATCCCGTTGCACATCGGTCCAGCAGATATTCCGTGGAATGCTTAATTCCGCCACCGGCTCGTTGTGTGCGATAACTTCCGAAGGCGTGCTGAAGCGGTCCCCATTTTCCAGCACAAACCGCGGTAACGCCCGCAGGAAATCAAATATGCCGCTTGCGGCGCAATGCCGCTCGCCAAATGTTTCGTAATCCATGCCCAGCAGGCAGTATTCTCCCTCCGCACCGGTGCCATGCAACCAGCGGGCATATTTATCCGCCATCAGCGGCCAGTTGACCCAATCCTGGGCGGAGAAACGCAGTGATAAATCATCACTCAAGCGATAGTGCCGCAGCAATAGTTTCAACCGCTCACGGGCAGCTTTGTATACATGTCCCGGGCTGCGATTTCCCAGCGCTCCTTCCCACCCTTCGGTAATGGCAGCCTGATAGTTTAGTGCGGCCACCAGTCGCCCCACCTCATTGGAGTAAATAAGATTGGTGTTTCGGAAAATGGTTGGCTTGTGTCCAAAAAAATGCTCAATGGTCCGCCTGTGCAAATGGACCTGTGCGGCAAATTCGTCCGGTGAATAAAGACACGCCAAACTATGGTGGGACGTTTCCCCAAGAAATTCCACACACCCCGTTGCCGAAAGTTCTTTTAACAAGGCGACCGCTTCCGGGGCATCATCAGCGAGTTGTTCCAACGCGGTGTTGGTTACACCCATTGCCACCCGAAATGCCGCGCCATATTGGTGCGCCAGTTCCAGGAGCACTTTGGTGGCGGGAATATAACTGCGATGGGCAATTTCCCGGGTGTAGCGGCGGTTGGCCTGCGTTTCAAAATAGTCCGAATCAGAATCAAAGATGCTATAACGTCGAAGGCGGTATGGCTGATGAACCTGAAAATATAAAACCACGGCAACCATTGGGTGTGTCCTGTTCTGACGCACTTCACCAAAGCAAATCGATTATAACCAAACCGGGCCAAGTCTGGGACGTTTTGCGCCGAATTTAAACGCCGCGGCTTATTGGTCGCCCCATTGATGCTGGGCAATGGCCGTGGTAATGCGCGTGGCGACATCGACGGCGAATGCTCCGTCTTCACCGGTTACGGCCGGCCGCGTGCGGTTGCGTACCGCGTGTAAAAATGATTGCAATTGCAATTTCAGCGGTTCCTGATCATCGATTTCCAACTGATCCACATGTACCAGTTCGGTGTAATCCAGATTGGACAAATCAGGGGTTTCTTCCGCGGCAAGTTTTTGTTGCAGAATATCAAGTTGCGCCTGATTGGCGGTTTTTGTAATGACCACACCGGCCTTTTTCTGATAATCCACACTCACATACGCATCCGGGCTGAAGAGCCTCATGCGGCGTTCGGTTTTCATCGCCAGGCGCGATGCGGTAATGTTGGCCACGCAGCCGTTGGCAAAAACGATGCGGGCATTGGCCACATCTTCATGCTGTCCAATAACCGCCACGCCAACAGCGGCAATGGACGCCACGGGTGAATGCACAAAATGATGCACAATATCAATATCATGGATCATCAAATCCAGTACCACGCCGATATCCACACTGCGGAAGCGCATGGGGCTGATGCGATGAACTTCAATAAACCGTGGCTCAAGTGTGTGCTTGCCCAAAGCCCGAACCACCGGATTAAAACGTTCGGAATGGCCCACCTGCAATATACATGCGTGCTTCCGCGCCAAAGCCACCAGCGCCTCGGCATCGGCCAGCGTTGGTGCCAGCGGTTTTTCGATGAGTGTATCAATGTGCTGACTCAGCAGCGTTTGAGCCAGGGCGCGATGGTAAATGGTGGGCGTGGAAATGCTGGTGGCTTTGAGTTTTGGAAAGGCTTGCAGCAATGCTTCCACAGAGGTGAAGGCCTGGCAGTTGTATGGTTGTGCCAGCGTTTGGGCGCGCGATAAATCAGTATCCACAATACCGACGAGCTTCGCCTCCGGCAAAGAAGCATAAATGCGCGCATGATGGCCACCCATCCGGCCCGCACCGACCACGGCAACTTGTAGTGGCGTTTGCAAATTATCTTCTGTGGCCATCGCGCATCCTTTCACCTGTCCTCGTGCACCAAAGCTAAAACCTTAACCGCCACAGCGCACAGCGGGTATTGTCCCCAAGTTCACCGGAATCGCCAAGCGCAGGCGCCGCCTGCCGCCGCCGCGGTGATAGGTTACTGGTGACGGGTTACGGGTTACAGGGGCTTTTGTCAACGTGGCGAAGGGCAACGAAACGCTGCGCTCAACGAACAACTGGCGGGGAGTTCTTTTACAGTATTGATCAGTAATTTCAGTATTGGTCAGTATTGAGCGCTGCGCTCAGTGAACAATGGGTAATGAGATCCCGGCGCGCCGGGACGGCGGCCTTAATGAGACGCGGTGCCTGCGCACCGCTTAAAAGTTTTGGAGCGCTGCGGCGGCGGCAATTTTCACGGATCACGGATCAAATTGGGTTACAGGTTACAGGTGACGGGTTACAGGGGCTTTTGTCAATGTGGTAACGAACAACCCCGATACGCGATTTCAAATCGCATCGGGACCGCGGTTTACGGGGCTTCGGGATTCCGCCGGGCAAGCCCGGGGCTATTTGGGTAATTGGGATGGTGTATGACATGTTGGGCGGGGATCGGGTATTATTTTGGGGCTGACGGTGCAGGTTTTGTGTTCAAGGCGAATGGTTTAAATGCCGGGAAGTCCAGAACAGATTGCTCGGGAGCGCATTGACCGGATGCTGGTGCAGTGCGGGTGGGTGGTTCAGGATTATGCGCAGATGAATATTTCCGCCGGTGCGGGTGTGGCGATTCGGGAATTTCCGTTGCAGACGGGGTTTGCGGATTATCTGCTTTATGCTGATGGGAAGGCCATTGGTGTGGTTGAAGCCAAACCGGAAAACCACACGCTGATGGGGGTAGAGACACAATCCGCCAAATACACCAGCGGCCTGCCGGGAAACTTTCCGGCATGGCGGCTGCCGCTGCCGTTTGCTTATGAATCCACAGGTATCCTGACCCGGTTTACCAATAACCTTGATCCGCAGCCATGCAGCCGGGAGGTATTTTCCTTTCACCGCCCGGCGGAACTTATCCGTTTGGCAGAGTTGAACAGCCAACTGCGGGCGGGTTTGCAGCACTTGCCGCCGCTGGATCATGGGCGACTGTGGCGGGTGCAGGTGGAAGCAATTGAGAATCTGGAAAAGTCACTGGCGAGTAATCATCCGCGGGCATTGATTCAAATGGCGACCGGATCGGGCAAAACTTTCACCGCGTGCAATCTGGTGTACCGGCTGATTAAATTTGCGCAGGCGAAGCGGGTTTTATTTTTAGTGGATCGCAATAATCTGGGGCGGCAGACGCTGGCGGAATTCCAGCAGTTTGTCGGCCCCGGCACGCCTTATAAATTCACGGAAGAATTTAATGTTCAACGCCTGAAAAACAATGCCATCGATCCGTCATGCAAGGTTTGCATTACCACGATTCAGCGGCTTTATTCGATTCTCAAGGGGGAACCGGAATTTGATGAATCCGCGGAGGAAATTTCCCAATTTGAATGGGCGAATGCCCTGGCGTCCGGACCGTTGCCGGTGGTTTATAACGCCACAATACCCATTGAGACATTTGATTTTATTATCATTGATGAATGCCACCGGAGCATTTACAACCTCTGGCGGCAGGTGCTGGAATATTTTGACGCCTTTCTGATCGGCCTGACGGCGACGCCGAGCAAACAGACGATTGGCTTTTTTGATAGCAATCTGGTGCAGGAATACACGCATGAAAAGGCGGTGATTGACGGCGTGAATGTGGGCTACGAGGTATTCCGTATTGAGACGCAGATAACCAAAGACGGTGCGAAGCTGGCCAAAGCCCCGGATTATTTTGTGCCGCGCCGGGATCGCAGCACGCGGCAGAAGCGCTTTGCGCAGTTGGATGATGACCTGATTTATACGGGCAATCAGTTGGATCGGGATGTGGTCAGTGAAAGTCAGATACGCCTGGTGCTTTCCACGTTCCGTGATTGTTTGCCGCAGATTCTTCCGCTGCGCACGGATGTGCCTAAAACGCTGATCTTTGCCAAGAACGATTTACATGCCGATGACATAACCCGCATTGCGCGGGAAGTGTTTGGCAAAGGCAATGATTTCTGCCAGAAGATCACCAGCAAAACCACGGGCCGAAAGCCGGAAGACCTGCTGGCCGAGTTTCGTAATTCTTTTAACCCGCGCATTGCGGTTACGGTGGATATGATTGCCACCGGCACGGATGTTAAGCCGCTGGAATGTCTGCTGTTTATGCGGAACATCAATTCCGCCGGTTATTTTGAGCAGATGAAGGGGCGCGGCTGCCGGGTAATTCCATCCGATGATCTGCGGGGCGTGACACCGGATGCAAAGGGCAAGACGCATTTTGTTATTGTGGATGCGGTGGGTGTTACGGAAAGCGGTAAGACTTTCTCCCAGCCGCTGGATCGCAAGCCATCGGTGGCGTTTCATAAAATTCTTAATACGGTGGCGGCGGGCGTGGTGGATGTGGATGTGGTTTCCACACTGGCGGCGCGGTTGATCCGCCTGGATCGGCAACTCGATGAAAGCCAGCGGGGGCAGATTGCCGCGGAATCCGGCGGGAAAACACCCGCCAATTTGGCCAGCGACCTGCTGGGAAGTATTGAGCCGGATAAACTCACTGCCTTGGCCATGGAAAAATTCAGCCTGCCGCCGGATACCGAGCCGACGGAAAGCCAGATAACGGCCATGGAGCAGCAAACCATGGCGGCGGCGCTGAAGCCGTTTCATAATCCCAAACTGCGGGATGCCATTATGCGGGTTAAAACGCAGAATGATCAGATTATTGATGAAATCAATCAGGATTCGCTGGTGCGTGCGGGCTTTGATGCCGCGGCACTGGAAAAAGCAAAATCTGTTATAAAGAGCTTCATGGAGTTTATTGAAACCAATAAAGATGAAATTGAAGCCGTCCGTGTGCTGTACAGCCGACCATTTCGGCTGGGATTGCGGTATCGGCAGGTGCGGGAATTGGCGCAGAAACTGACGGCGGCACCCTTTTTTGTAGACCCCAGAAAGCCCGAAAGCGTGGAGCGGCTCTGGCAGGCGTATCAGGCGGTGGAGCCGCAAAAGGTACGGGGCGCGGGCCGACATTTGGTGGATCTTATTGCGCTGGTGAAACATGCCATTACGCCGGATTCGCCGTTGGTACCCATCGCGGCGGTGGTGGAGGAGCGGTATGGCCAATGGCTGGGGGAGAAGGAAGCGGCTGGGGCAACATTTACTGCGGAACAGCGACGGTGGCTGGTGGCCATTAAGGATCATATTGCCAATTCGCTGGCCATTGAGCAGGAAGATTTACAGGAAATACCGTTCAATCAACTTGGCGGCATGGGGAGAGCCTATGAGTTATTTGGTGATACGCTGCCGGCGCTGCTGGAAGAGTTGAATGGGAGGCTGGTGGCATGAAAGATGAGGGAATAGATTCACTTCCGTCCGGCTGGATTGAAGAGGAACTTGCCGAAGTCGCCGATGTGAAGATGGGGCAAAGCCCGCCGTCGGAGGCATATAACCGGGACGGCAGGGGGCTGCCTTTTTTTCAAGGGAAGGCGGATTTTTCTGACTTGTACGCCTCGCCGCGCGTCTGGTGCGCGGCGGCAGGCAAGACCGCCGAGGCGGACGACATTCTGCTTTCCGTTCGGGCCCCCGTCGGTCCGACGAATCTGGCTCCGGCCAAGTGCGTGATCGGGAGAGGACTCGCCGCGATCCGTCCGATTTACCCGTTTCACTACAAATATTTCATCTACGCCCTCCGGCGGTTTGCCAACGATTTAGCGAGGCTGGGGACTGGAACGACCTTTCAGGCGGTTTCCGGGAAGCAAGTGCGGGCAATGGAAATTCCCATTGCTCCGATGGCGGAGCAGCGGCGGATTGTGGCGAAGATTGAGGAGTTGTTTTCAGATTTGGATGCGGGCGTGGCGGCGTTGGAGCGGGTGAAAGCAAATTTGAAGCGTTACCGTGCGGCGGTGCTGAAGGCGGCGGTGGAGGGAAAACTGACCGCCGAATGGCGGAAGAAAAATCCCGCAACGGAAACTGGGGAGCAATTGCTAAAACGCATTCTGGCCGAGCGGCAAAAGAAATGGGAAGAGGACCAACTGAAAAAATTTACGGAGAAGCGGAAAGTGCCGCCGAGCGGCTGGAAGGAGAAATACCAGGAGCCGGAATCGCCGGATGTGGCGGGGTTGGCGGAGTTGCCGGAGGGGTGGATGATTGCGCAATTGAAAGTGGTAGCGGAAATCAACCCCACAAATGACTCGTTGGACCTTGCGCCCGATGCGCCTGTACATTTCATTCCCATGCGGGATGTCGCGGAGGAGTTTGGTGGCGTCGATACCTCGCGGATGCGGCCGCTTGTTGAGGTGCGTCGGGGATACACCCAATTCCGATCTGGTGACGTTATTTTCGCAAAGATTACACCTTGCATGGAAAACGGAAAACTTGCGATCGTCCCCAGCTTGAAAAGCCCCGTCGGATACGGCTCGACCGAGTTCCATGTTATTCGCCCTCCGACGGTATCGCTTGGCCGGTGGATTGCCCGCATCCTTTCGCAAGAGTCGGTGCGGAAAGATGCCCGTGGTAGCTTCAAAGGCACGGCCGGGCAATTGCGCGTGCCCACCTCGTGGCTTGAGGTGCTTCGTATCCCTATTCCCCCGGCGGACGAACTGGCCAGCCTGCTTCTGGAGGTTGAGCGGCGGCTTTCGGTTGCGGATGCGGTTGCCGTCCAAGTTGAACATTCGCTGAAACGCGCGGCGCGGCTGCGGCAATCCATTTTAAAGCGGGCCTTTGAGGGCAAACTGGTGGCGCAGAATCCCGCCGATGAGCCAGCGTCGGTTCTGCTGGAACGCATTAAGGCTCAACGGGCGGTGGTGCCGGAGCGGCCGGCCACAGGGCAGAAGCGGGTGGGGACACCCGCGCTCCAAGGGAGGGGCGGACATGTTACTCAACCGGTGGCGCGGCCAACGCAGCCGACACGAAAAGAGCGGAAACTTTCACGGAAGATATGGCTGGCCCGGGCCACGATTGCCGCATATGGCGTACAGGCATTGGCGGATCAGCCCACGTTCGGCCGGGTGCAGTTGCAGAAATTCCTGTATTTGGCGCAAGCGCATATCGGATTGGACTTGCAGTTTGAATTTGAGAAACAGGCCGCCGGGCCGTTTGATAGGGACATTTATACGGTTGAATCCAATGCGGTGAAGCAGGGATGGTTTTATTTCACCGGCGCTCGCGGCGATGCCACGCACTATCAACCTGGCGTGGAAATTAAAGATCGGCTGGAGTGGGCTGGTCGCATGTTCAAAAAGCAGTTACCCGCGATTGATAAGTTGATTGGCCATTTCCGCGAAATGAATACAGATCAGGCCGAACTATTTGCCACTATTCATGCGGTGTGGAGTGAGTTAGTGAAGGACGGCAAGCCGTGCGGCGAAGAAGAGATTGTTAAGGGCGTGTACGCCTGGCATGAAAGTAAGAAGCGGTTTACACCCGGTGTTATTCGTGCAAGGGTAAAGTGGATGCGGGAGAATGGGTATGGGGTGGATGGGCCGAATGAGAACGTGAAAGGACGACGATAGATGAAGCAACTTCCACCTCTGAACGACACAATTGTTATCGCGGTTTCCCGCTTGGTTGATGATGCTCAGCAAAAGCCATCTCGTGAACCGAGTCATTCGGATATTGAATTCTGTGTCACGAAATGCAAACTGCAGGCAGGTGATCCAAAATTTCAGGGCCAGTTGGTCGGTAAAGCGAAACGCGTGCGCGGAATCCTGAATTGGGCTATAGATGGCCCGTTTGACAATGGGCGTGAGTTCGTTGTACAGCTCCTCTGCATGATTCGGGGTTGCGGAGGTTTTCGCCCCGAATCTCCGAATTACGCCGGTGCGGATGCAATTGCTGATTTGTTAGGAGCGATGAGATCGGAGGGATTTCTTCTCACAACTGATGGAGAACTGCACCCGGCGGTTCTGGAGCCACTTTCGGGTGCCGAACTTACCGAGGCGCTTGAGGGATATGTCCGCAGGGCACAACGGTGTGCCGAAGACGCGGCACTGATTATTGGAACCGGTAAGGATCTCTTGGAGGCGACTGCGGCTCATGTCCTTCGCGAACTGTGGAATGATCAGAATCCACCGCATAATTTTCCGACGTTGCTGGGACAAGCCTTTACAGCTCTTGGCCTTAAAACAACTGTCGACAGCCCATCGCAGGGTGAGCCACCGCAATGCCGCCTGCAACGTGCCCTTTATCAGGCGGCGTGTGCCGTAAATACCCTGCGCAACAAGGAAGGGGTGGGGCACGGGCATCCTTGGTTGCCCAGCGTGGGAGTCGACGAGGCTCGCCATGCGACCCAGTTAATGGTTGTTGTCAGCGATTTGCTTTTGCGAGGATTGAAGCAAAAGCGATGATGCGAAGCGGTCGAGGCGGCTGTGGCGTGCAACGATCTTGAATGAGAAGGGGAAACCCATATGAGAAAGCGAAAGCTCTGGTCGGTGAAGCGAGGTAATTCAGGGATGCGGGTGCTCTTGGACGCGAATGTGTGGCGCCATGTTTCTGATGCGGGTGCTGGCAACCGTCTGGCGAACCTCGCAACGGAAAAAGGCCTCCGTATTGTGGTCGCGCCGAGTGTGGTTTACGAAGCGTTGAGGTGCAAGGATGCCCAGCTGCGTCGGAGGCTTGTTGGCCTTTTGGTTAGCCAAGAATGGGAACGGCTAATGCCCGAGGCCTACTCTGAAAGCGTGGAGCTGCGCGGCGAGATGGGGCGCCTCCGGCCATCCTGGAAGCGCCCCGCCGCATATCAGCGGAGATTCGAGAGACTCCGCGAGGACTGGTCGTGCCGGGAGGGGGGATTTTGGTCACGAGCAGGCGATCAATCAGGCACAGAGGCCGCGAAGATAAGATTTCATGGAGATGCCGATCTGTCGTTAGCCCGGCGCGAAAGCGAGTTTAGGCGCCGTAATATGCGCTCCTGCCAATTTCCTGAGTCGGCCCCGATCGGCAGCATCACTGTGCCTTTGCTACCGCCAATTGTCGGCTGGGATGGCACACCGGTGGCACCCTGGCGGTTGGCTGGGATGGCGTCTACTCGCCGAGCATTCGGGCAGCGAACGCACCCATACGTCGAGTGGCTGAGTCCATTTTTCTGCTTGGAAAAAGCGGTGGACGATAAGTTGCAGTGGAACCGGTTTTGGCTTCACGATATTTCGGAGGAAAAGATGCGACGGTTCTGGATACGGTGGGCTTTTGAGTGGCTGATGAGCTTTCGAAAGGTGACCGATGGGACACCGTGTGACATACAACTTGCAACCCACCTCATTGAGGCGGATCTTTTCGCATCGGCCGATAAGGCCTTCATTACAACAGCAGAGCGGTGCCGCCGCGAGGTGCCATTTCCCATGGCGCGCACATGCCTTGTTCCGGGCGACGATGGCGCGGTAGACACTCTCTTCGAGCGCCTGTCGGATGCGGAATCCGCGACCTCAAGTTGACGCGTTTTGTATTTGCCCCGGAGTAGGGGTTCCGTTCGCCGGTGTTGGACCCGCCGACGAGTGCGATTTTCTAACGGGACTGTTTCCGTCCATTGAGGCTAATAATTGTCGTTCTCAAAGCCATCAATCTTGAACCCCAACTCCGATAAATATGACGTAAAGGTATGGCACACCTTGTGGTTCGCGTTCGGGTTTAGAAACGCGAATGCCTCGACGTTCTGTTTGGATGGATCCTTTGCCGTTATGGACTGGTCGTCGATAAACAGCGCGCCGGAGAGATGTTTTGTGGCACAGTGTGCTGACATAGTATTCGGCAATTTGTCGTAGATTTCGTTGGCTGTCCTCGAATCCTTGGAATATTGGCAAAAGAATCTTCTGGAAAGCGATCGAAAGAAAATTTCACGGCAGCCTGCCAGAGCGGGCAGAGGCTCGCTGAACCACGGAAAGACTACGAAAACAATAAGACTTGGATTGGTTTTGGAAAATTTCTTGGCGTGTTTGAAGAGCAGCGTGTGGTGGTTTCGGGCATGCAGGTACGGATCGTATGTGCTGGCGGCGGTGAGAATTCCAGATCCACGCAAGAGCTTGTAACTTAGGCCACCCACGATAGCACTATCGACGGTGGACTGGGGGTTCGATGTGATTGCGTTCTTAAGCTCCTGAAGAAGTGCGTTCCGGTTATTTTGCAGTGTCGTGAAGTCCATATCAAGTGGGTATTCCGGGATTATGGAAAGCTCCGCTGCTCTTGCCGCTTTTATTGCATCTGCGATTATTCCTTGCAGGATGTCTTTCGATTTGTCGGAAAGCGTCTTTATGTCAAAATATGTATTGAAACAGTCGTAGAAACCATCGAAATTTGCGTTCTGATTACCGAGTTCGCCCGTAAGGGCTTCGGACGCCTTAATCGTTTGGTTTAGGCTTATTCCTCCCCAATTTGTGTCGGGCCATAAAAAATCGTAGGCGACCAGCTCGGCGTGTGCGCCCTCCCAGTTATTCTGGTTTGCCAGGTCCCGAAGTGCCTTCTCGATCTGAGTCCGGTTCTGGCCGTTAGGGTATTTTTTCGAGAGCCTTCCTAACCTTTGCTCGAAAGCCGCTTCGAATTCGCCAAATTGCGCGTTGCCAAGTGCACCTGTTATGTTATTGGTTGCGGTTCCGACGCCTTTCCATTTCACATTTTGAAAATATTTGGCCACCAACTGCTTGTATTCGTGAGGGTCGTTCATGCCGTTATTATAACTCTACGCGATGTCTGCCCAAACTGGCCGTCGAGTTATCCGGTTCTCGCCACGGCCGATGTTTGGGGATTGGGCTGAATGCAGCTCGCATTTGGGCGGGCGATTTACGGCCGACGGGGAATTGTGGGCCACGCCCGCAATGTTTGTTTTCCGCCGACGAGTCGGCGGCTATTTGGGGCGTGGTTTTTGCGGTTCATTGATCAATGTTTTTGGCGGTGTTGGTTCGCGGTGCGTATCGGGTGGTGGAGGATTGGGGTTCCGGCGGTGCGTTGGGGGTGTTCGGCGGGGCTGGACCGTTGGCGGACGTTTTTTTATAACACCGATCCCGGCGCACCGTGATGGATATGTGCGACGGTGTTGGGTGTTACCACCGGTCCCGGCGCGGGGCCTGTTGATTTAGTCGCGAAAAGCTTGATATCCAAATTTTCCCCGGATGTCGCTTCGGGTTAAAATGAAAACACCTCCGATCACACCGGGGTACTATTTTTTCCGAATGCGGCACACCTTCGCCTTCCGCACCGGTTTTTCAGTCTTTTTCGCTCTGGCGTGGGCCTCGGGCACACCGGCACCAGGGCTTATTC
>Ga0209012_1002534_pt1 | contig 15633 bp, 18 predicted proteins | sample RS3BMetagenome_FD_184735 | JGI IMG/M metagenome (GOLD analysis project Ga0209012, IMG submission 184735) | Ferric oxide microbial mat and aquatic microbial communities from Rainbow Spring, Yellowstone National Park, USA - RS3B (SPAdes) (version 3) ...
GAATAAGCCCTGGTGCCGGTGTGCCCGAGGCCCACGCCAGAGCGAAAAAGACTGAAAAACCGGTGCGGAAGGCGAAGGTGTGCCGCATTCGGAAAAAATAGTACCCCGGTGTGATCGGAGGTGTTTTTATTTTAACCCGAAGCGACATCCGGGGAAAATTTGGATATCACGTTTTTCACGACTAAATCAACAGGCCCCGCGCCGGGAGATTATCATCCGGTGCTCGGAAACCTTATTTTCATTACCCGCGTAAAGCGTCACGCACCCCTTGCTGAGCCGTGCGGCGGGGTGTGGCTTTGCAATTTACCGAGGCGATGCCATGATGGCGGGGATGAAAAATAGGTCGCCATGGATTCGTATTCGTCTGGCCTATCCGCGCGTGCTCCATGCGTCGGATGCCCAGAGGCGTTTATTGGCCCCGCGGCTGGTAATTGGTGTGGCGGCTCTGGTGCTGGCGGCGCTGGTATTTGCCGGGCGGCTATTAGGGCATATCACGCCCGGCGGCACGCCGCCATCGGTGGGACCGCAATGGATTATTCCCTTTGCGGCGCTGCTTATCGGCATCGCCCTGATCCCCGGCATATTTCCGCATTGGTGGGAAAAGTTTTATGCGTGGTTTTGTCTGGGTATCGGCATTGTTGCGGCGTTGTGGTATCTGTGGCGATTTGGCGGTTCCGCGCGGTCGGAATTGGCGGGCAGCCTAACAACCTACACCGATTTTATTGTGCTGCTGGGGGCGCTATTTATTATCGCGTCCGGCATTGTCGTGCGTGTTGCAAAGCCCGCCACACCCGCCTTCAATGCGTTGGTTTTACTGCTGGCGGCCATTTTAGCCAATGTATTTGGCAGTATGGGGGCATCGGTCCTCTTGGCGCGGCCATTCTTTCGGATGAATCGGTCGCATATCAGGCCATTTCATGTCGTATTTTTCGTTCTCATTGTCGCCAATGTGGGCGCATCACTGACCGCATTGGGTGATCCGCCGCTGCTGTTGGGATTTCTCACCGGCGTGCCATTCTGGTGGATCACCATTCATGCGTGGAAAGTCTGGCTGCTGGCCGTCGGGCTGCTGCTGGGGATGTTTTACATTCTGGATCGGCGGCATCGCGGGTTATTGCCGGACCGTGCACCCATCACGCAAGAGTTGGAGAATGTCCCGGTCATTGATATTGATGGTTTCGAGCAATTGCTGCTTTTGCTGGCCGCCCTGGCGGCATTGTTTCTTGCTCCGCCATGGCGGGACGCCGTTATGGTTCTGGCCGCGGCCATTTCATTGTTAATTTGTCCGGCGGAACTGCGGCATGAGAATCGCTTTAACTTCCAGCCGATCGGGGAAATAGGCATTTTGTTCCTCGCCATTTTTTTAACCATGACGCCGGTGCTGAATCTTCTAACCAATCAGGCGCGAGCTGGCCAATTGGCCAATTGGCTTGGCACTCCTGGCAAATGCTTTTTTACCGCAGGAGCGCTGTCATCGGTTTTGGATAATGCGCCAACGTATCTGGCGGTTCTACAAGCCAAATTAGCCGAGACCTCCCCAGGTCATACTTTGGCAGTGCCGGTTCGCAAGGCCATATCTGTTTCAATAGAAGCGGGAACAAATCCAGATGCTGGGACGGCCAATGCAAGAGCACTGCTGCGCCAGAAGCTTACCGATCCGGACATCTCACTGGCCGTATTGGCTATATCCCTTGGATCGGTATTCTTTGGTGGATTAACGTGGATCGGAAATGGCCCGAATCTGATGATCCGTGCCATTGCGCAACAGGAACATATCGTATGTCCCGGCTTTGTCGGCTATATCTTCCGCTACGCGCTGCCGGTGCTGTTGCCGGTGCTGATTCTCATCTGGTTGATATTTTTTTGGTAACAGGACGGTTGCAACGAAATAACTCCGGGATTTTTTTAATGACTCATTGCAAACTCACGGTTCATATTCAGGCTGTCCACAATACCGTTGATCCAATGCGGATCCTGGAGGTATTGGCATCTCAGCGTGGAGATATAGCCATGCTGCACAGCGGTAACAATGGCAATGCGGTATTGGCCATAAGACCCATTGGTGGTGTTTTGCTTAACGTGCACAAAGGACAAATCAGGCTGCACACCACGGGAATAGCCGCGAATGCGGATGGTCGCAGCGAAGCAATCAGTTCGTGGGCCAATGCGTGGCAGCGGTGGGGGGAAATTCTATCCGGTATTTCATTTTCCCGGCCAGTGCCGGAGATGCTGGGCTGGCTGGGATTTATCAGCTACCAAGCCGGTGTGATGGCCGAACTTCCTGGGCTGTATGACTTGGATAACGCTGAAATTCCATTGGCACATTGGCAAATATTTGAACGCTATTTTATTTTTAACACCCCTGCGCAACAGTGGTATCTGGCAGCAGTGCATGGAGAGTCTGGATCGCATTGCGATATGATCGCCGATATGCAAGCCCTTCTTCACACGGCGGAGACTTCCGCGCTACCAAGCAAACCGCCAGGCAAATCAACACTGCTGCAGCAGCCCGATGCCGGTGCATTTAAGGATGCGGTACGCCGATGCCGAGAATATATTGCCGCCGGGGATATTTATCAGGCCAATATTTCCGCGTTATGGACAGTGCGCGTGGCGGAGCAGGGGCATAAGATATTCACGCGATTGGCGAAAAATAATCCGGCCCAATATGCGGCGTTCATACGGTACGGCGAAGATGAAATTATCTGCGCGTCGCCGGAATTATTTCTTAAACGCAGTGGCACAACGCTGGAAACCCGCCCCATCAAAGGCACCCGCCCACGTGACATTCATAGTTCAATGTCTGATCAGCAACGCTGCGACGAATTACTCAACAGCGAAAAAGACCGCGCGGAACTGGCCATGATTGTGGATTTGCTGCGGAATGATCTCGGGCGCGTATGCACGCATGTGCGCGTCGAAAAAGTCAGGGAAATTGAAAAATTGCCCACACTCTGGCACACCTATGGAATTGTTACCGGTGAACTTCCGCCGCAGGTGAACACTGGATGGGGAGACATCATCACTGCGATGTGTCCCGGCGGCTCGATTACCGGTGTGCCTAAAATCAGGGCCATGGAGATTATCCATGAATTGGAAGCGCAGAGTCGCGGCATATATTGCGGCAACATCGGATGGATCAGCCCAGGTGGTCCGGGAGCATTGAATATTGCCATTCGCACCATCCATCTTGCCAATGGGATTGCGAAAATTCGGTCCGGTGCCGGTATTACCGCGGACAGTAATCCAGATGAAGAATATGCGGAAATCCTCGTTAAAGCCGCCGCTCTGCTGCGTGCAATAATTCAAGTGCAGTGAAGCGCCGGGGGCCAAGCATACATTTTCAATCAGCGTGGCTAAAATATGTTCACGGGCAGCGGGCACTATTGCCGGGCACGATTTCCCGGTGGTACCAATGTTGCAATCCATTGGGACCATGTATGTTGGTACCAGCACGTATGCCGCCGGTTGTTTTCGGTACGCAATAGCGCCGCATGAAGGCTGCATTGAGGTTCGTTGGCGCGTGAGCGTGAATATCGGGTAGAATGAATCACAGGTGGGCTTATGAAGCAAAAACGCATACCGGAGGTGATGGATTCACCAGATATTTCTCCGGAATCTCACCATCGGGCCTTGGCCGGGCTGGCGCGCATCAATTCCTGGAGCAACAGCGCCGGCATTGTCTGGAGTCACATTGAACCCCTGCTGGAATCGGATCAGACGCTGCGCGTGTTGGATGTCGCCACCGGCGGGGGAGACGTTCCCATTGCCCTGTGGAAATTGAGCCGCCATGCGGGTGGCAAACTGGAGATATCCGGTTGTGATAAAAGTCCGGTTGCCATTGAACATGCCAAAGTTAATGCGGAAAAGCATGGTGCGGCCATCCGCTGGTTTACCTGGAATCTTTTCACCGACCCTGTTCCGCAAGGCTATGATGTCATTGTGAGTTCTTTGTTTATGCACCATCTGGATTCGGATCAGGCGGTTGAATTTTTAAAAAAATTAGCTGCCGGGGCCGCATCGCGCTTGATTGTCAATGATTTGCGGCGCTCGACCGGGGGTTGGCTTTTGGCGCTAAGCGCCGCGAGTGTGTTACGTTCGCGCGTGGTTTTTATTGATGGTCCAAGATCGGTTCGCGCGGCATATACGATGCCGGAAGCGGCCGAACTGGCGGCCCGGGCGGGTTTGAAAAACACCAGAATTGAACCACGTTTTCCATTTCGATTTGTCATGACGTGGAGCCGGACATGATATGCGCCGCTGCGATCAATAACGTAGATCGCGTATGGGATGTGCTGATCGTCGGTGCCGGTGTTGCCGGGGCCATGGCTGCGTGCCGCGCGGCGCAGATGGGATTAAGTGTGTTATTCATTGATAAAGCTGCATTTCCGCGCGGCAAAGCCTGTGGTTGCTGTTTGAATCAGGCGGCGGTGGGGTTGCTTAATGATGCGGGATTAGACGTTGCTACTTTGGGCGCTATTCCGATAGACCGCTTTGAATTTGCGTGCGGCGGTACAACAGTGAAGATCCCGACGCCGGCAGGTATGGCCGTATCACGGGAAATTCTGGATGTGGCATTGATTCGTCATGCACAAAAGGCCGGTGCCGTATTCATGTCGGGAACCGCGGCATTGTCGACGCAAGCTTTTCCGGATTATCGCGTGGTTGGTGCGCGGCAAAACGGAATGGCAACTTCCTTTCGGGCCAGAGTTGTGCTGGTGGCCGATGGATTGGGCGGGCGGCTGCTGCGTGAATCTGGCGGGGTGCAAATTGCCGCGCGGTCGCGCGTGGGTCTGGCGGGAACATTGGAAAATACGACGGATCTCTACACCCCCGGAATTATCTACATGGCCTGTGGCAAGCGCGGATATGCCGGACTCGTGAGAGTGGAGAACGGACGCTTGCATATTGCGGCGGCATTGGATTTATATGCCGCACGTCATGCTTCAGGGGCCGGCACTGCGGTGGCGGAAATTATCCGCGAATCAGGATTGCCTGTGCCTGCGGGTTTGGATATTTGCCGCTGGTATGGGGCACCGGCGTTGACCCGGCGGCGTAAAACACTTTTTGATCCGCGACTTTTTATCATCGGAGACGCGGCAGGATATGTCGAACCATTTTCCGGTGAGGGCATGGCTTGGGCCTTGGCAAGTGCCAATCGTGTCCTGCCGCTGGTGGAGCAGGGCGTGAAAGCGTGGCTGCCGGAGTTGGGGCGGCAGTGGGAAGTGCAACACCGTGCACTTATTGGATCGCGGCAGCGCACATGCCGGGCGGTCACGTTACTGTTGCGCAATCAGGGCCTTACGCGCATAGCTGTTGAGGCACTGAAATGTTCGCCGACATTGGCAACGCCCCTTGTGCGGCGAATAAATCGACCATTTATTTTGGCTTAATTTCGGAGTTCAAATGGGTTGGCATATAGATGGAATGGGAACCGCACTTCCCGATCATGGCATCAGCCAGGAACGGGCCTGCGCTATTGCCCAAAAAGGACTGACGGAAAAGCAGTCCCGACTCCTGGCGACTATTTATCGCAAATCCACCATTAAACGCCGTCATACCGTTCTTTTGGACCAGGAGGATGGCACAACGCCATTTTATGATTTAGCCGATGCGTCCAATGGCGACGGTCCCGGCACCAAATGTCGCATGGACCGTTATGCCGCTGAAGCTGTTTCACTGGCCATTCGTGCCGCACAAAGCGCTTTAATCAAGGCCAATTGTCAAGCCGGTAAAATTACGCATCTGATCACAGTTTCCTGCACCGGCTTTTTTTCTCCCGGACTGGATCGGGAAATTATTGAAGCACTGCACTTATCCCGCTCCGTCAGTCGGACAAATATCGGCTTTATGGGGTGCCACGCCGCGCTTAACGCCATGCAGGTGGCTTTAGCAATTGCCAATGCGCAGGCGGACGCGACGGTTCTTTTATGCGCTACGGAATTATGCAGTCTGCATTTTCAGCAGGGATGGGATACTGACAATGTGTTGCCCAATGCTTTGTTTGCCGATGGTTCGGCCGCGGTAGTAGGCAGGCGGGCGGTGGGCGCGGAAACGTGGACCTGCCAGGCCACCGGTTCGTACCTGTTGCCCGAATCAAACGCGGATATGACCTGGCGCATTGGGGACCATGGGTTCCGCATGACCTTATCGCGGCGTGTGCCCACGCTGATCGCGGAAAATCTCAAGCCTTGGCTGGAGCAATGGCTCTCCAGTCAAAACCTGAAAATTGCGGATATCGGTTCATGGGCGGTTCACCCCGGTGGCCCCGGCATTCTTGATGCGGTGAGTACTGGCCTTAATTTAGCCCCGGCCGCCCTGGACGTTTCGCGCCAGGTATTGGCTGATTGCGGCAATATGTCATCCCCGACAATCCTGTTTATTGTTGATCGTCTGAGAAATCAGCAGGCCCCGTTGCCCTGTGTGATGCTGGCCTTTGGCCCGGGATTGGCCATTGAAGCCGCATTGCTGGTTTAACGCAGCAATGCGGCCTCGAATTGGCAGGAAATTATTTTGTACGATATCCGATGGATGCATATTAATGATGCATCCAAGGTGGCATCTTGCCGCGTGGCAAACTTTTGAGATAGGCGGTTAGCGCTACCGCGTCAGCATGATTCAGGCGATAGGCCGGCATGGGCGGCCCGGCATAGTGGCCGCGTGGATCGCGCCCGGTGGTCATGAATTTAATCATATCGCCGGCGTTCCACCGCCAGGGTAATCCGGCCAGATTGGGCGCACCGCGCGGCCAATGCCGCGCAGGGAAATTGGGCTTATAGGCGATTTTCGCACCTTGCAGCCATTTGGATTTGATGAACCGGCCATTCTGGTTCATGGGTGTGTGGCAATCACCGCACATAGCCACCTGATTAACCAGGTAACTTCCACGGGCAATTTCCAAATCCACCGGTGTGCCCGCCGCAGGCGCTGCCGCCGCGGAAGACTCAATACCCAAATTGGAATTGGATCGCATAGTGACACCCGCAGTTATGCCGGCCGCCAATAGCGCCGCGCCCGCCAGATACCAGGATTTTCCGATGCGTTTACTCATAGAGCACTCCAAAAAAAGTTAGAAAAATCATCCTGCCAAAAATCTGACTCTCAAGGCACCTATGCCCCAATATTGCCTCTCCCCGCGCGGGTTTTTTATGCAGCCGCACCCGCCGGACATTTGAATGAAAGCAACGTATCAATCACCGGTTCCAAAGCGTCAAACATCCGTTGCGTGCCCAACGCTGAACATACACGAAAGTTGCAGCGTGCCCGCCCGGAACCGTCCTGACAGGTTTCACTGATCCTGCGATCCAGCGTTTGCGGTGGCCGGGGGTAAGAAAAAATTGATGGCCGGTGGGGACGATCTGACTTTCTCATTGCCGGTGTACCTCCCGCATCAAAGAGACCAAGCCAACCCGATCCTACCGCCTGCCCACGCCACCGCCAACGGAAATATTCGAGCAAAAATCAGTGGCTTCCGACAAAGACATATTTTACGCGGTTGTTCTTGCCGAACATAACGCCGTAGCTGAATCCGCCCCACCGATATCTGCCCTCATAATCAAAAACAACCAAGGACTCGTTTGTCGTATCATCCGGCGGTGCCGCGTGGCGCTTGTCTGTCGGCGGCCCCAGCCGAGCAATTACTTGGGCCGGGCTTAATCCTTTCAGGTTTGCCAGCGTAAACTGTGGGTTTGGAAACGCACCCCAGTAGAAGTAAGCGATCGCCAATACGGCTATGGCGGTTCCCGCCCAGCGCCGCCAATAGTCGCTTCGGCGGAGTTTTCCCCGCCTGCCAACGCGGATCAGGTGCCACAACCACGCAATCAGGAGAATCGCGATGATGGCCAAGATGCTCCAGCCGAAAGCCGTCATCGTGTAGTTGAACATGTAATATGTACGGTTGGTACCAACTGTCACATCAACCTCGGTTCTTATCGCTGGCATTTTATCCGGAATCAGCGCAGAGTGCCTGCATCGGCGTATGGCGCCGCCATCCCGGCGGGTCGTTGCGGCCTGGTGGTGTGGGAAATATGGGGGTTTATTGGAAAATTCAGTGCCCCAGAGTGAGCATAACCACGAAGGCGAGCAAAAAAAGCCAGCCGATGACACACACGGGCCAAGTTCCAAAATGTTTTGGGCGTTCCAGCCCAACGATCCAAGCCCAGGGAACTGCTGAACATATTGCGGCACCAATCGGAAACCAAAGCATGCAGAATAACTCAAACCAAAAAACGTATCCGTTGATGATTTTTGGAAACGCGAGCCAAATCGGCATGCCCACAACGGCGACTTGCAGCAACAGAACCACCAGCCATATCCCGCCGTTGAACCGTCCACGCGCGAGGGCGGCCTCGTTCGTCCCCAGCCCTGTGGCCAAGCCGAACCAAAATCCAAAAACCGCGGGCGCAAGCAGTGAGCATGCATCAAGCGCAAGAAGCGGCGGAAAGTTGGCGGAGGCGGAATAAAGCCACGCGAGGAGAACCGCGGGAGGTGCGAAGATCAAGAGATGTGCATATTCGCAATACCACACGGGCGACCGCCGACGCATCCCCATCAGCATCCCCATTCCAACGGATCCGAGCGCCCAGATTCCGGAGCCGGCCTGTCCCGCTCCCATGTTCTTCCAAAGCAGCGACGCCCAGATGAACATAGCACCGGCCAGCATTGCGACCACGCCAATAACGAAGGCGGAATTTCCGGATCGCATTCTATCGTGCATTTTCTATACTCCTCAGCCACCCCGGGAGGGTTCCTGAGCCGCCTTGGAATTCTGCGCCGGCGTGCATTAATAACGCACCTGAAGCTTCGGATCAGTCCGACGCAGCTGCGCAATGGCCGTTTCACTACTGCGCGTTTTTTCCAGCGATACAATCCGCAATGCCCGCATGGCCGCAATCCAGCGGAGGTCCTGATCCGTGATCTGTGTGCCGGAAAGATCCAACTCACGCAGTCCTGGGAGGCCAGCCAGAAATCTTAGCCCGTTCCCGGTCACCGCACTGTCGGAGGCCAGGTTCAGATACCTCAAATTTGGAAGTGCACCAACCCAGCGGAGGCCCGCATCACCAAAGCGCGTCCCGTCGAGGTAAAGGCGGTCGAGGCGGGGAAGCATCGGGGCGGTGGGCATCCTCTTTCCCGTAACGCGAGCATCCCCGGCCAGTGATAGCGTTCGCAGATTTCTCAAAGGTGCGATCAGCGCAAAGACGCGATCATCCACACCGACTTCTTGCAATAACAGCTTTCTCAGCCTCCCCAGCCGAGGCAAACCCTGCAGGCCCGCGTCCGTGATTCCGACCCCGAGGATTGCCAGGGTCCGCAATTGTCGCAATTGGCCCAGCACATGCATGCCGCGGTTGGTAACTTGGGACCGCATAACGAAGAGGCGCCTCAAGCCCGAAAGCCTCCCAAGGCCGCGAAGGTCCTCGTCCGTGCAGTTCTTCCAGAGACTCACCGATCGCGCGGGGATTAGCAGGGTTGCCAGCGGGATTCCCGAATCCCAGGACCAGGTCTCCCGTGAAACATAGAGGTATCGGAACTTCAGCCCCAGTGGCGACCGCGCACCAAGAAGTTCGGCATCAGCGCGTCGCGCTATGATCCCGCGCAGCACCGCGTATTGGGCCCGGCCATACGCAGCTACCGCCCACACCACTGCCCCCGTAGCGACCGCCAATGGCAGCAACACCGCCGCGATACGCCATGCGGACATTCGTCCAGCCGGTCGTGAAGCATCACCTGCGAGCCTTGCGTGCTCCGGCATTCCAACACTCCTTTTCAGCTTTTTTTCACGTCACATTCTGCGAAAGCTTAATGCGGCACGCCGAACACGTCGAGCGGCACCGCGCGAATCAATTTATCAGCGCCATAAGCTTGTCGAGCACCGTCTGGGATCCGGCTACCGGCGCGGCGGCCACGTCGCATCCGCTCCAGATGCAGTCCATGGCGCCATTCGGCGTATTTCCCGTCAATTCGCCGTTGGAATACTCCTCTGCAACAGAGCTCCCATATACACCCCTTGATTTACTCGCACCGGGCCTGTCGCTTCCTCGGACAATTAAATCAAAACACATTTTACCACGTTCCGCGACCACCTGCTTCTCGCCCCCGAGGCGACCGGTAACAGGAAAAAAGAGATTTTTGCCAATGCGCCACCATGAATTCGCCGTCGAACCGCTCCTCCCACGGCAGGCACGGTGTCGCTCTCATGGACAAGTGCATGGCGGCGATGGAACATTGACCTCGTATAGCAATGCACCAGTCGGCGCGTAGATCAGCATGTCGCCGCTGGCCATAACAGCGATATCCCCGTGATACTTATCCAAAATTCCAAATCGCACTTTCTGGTGCGATCCGCTTCCAATATACCGCGGTCTGGTTTTCGGCAGTCCCACCGGGACAGCGCTCACACGATCTGCCTTTGGCATGGTTATGTTGCCGTTGATACGGAATGGAAAATGGGCAATCACCTTGGCCGGGCGTCTTCTGAATATGACTGCGAGACTCGCCGACGAAATTAAATAATGCTTGACAGACCACTTCGGCAGGCCGTGCTGTTGAATCAGCCTCTCCAATTCCTGTTCAAAGGCGTCGTTGTAACGTTGCCTTTCCTTTGGCCGGAAAAACGTCCAGAGCGGTGTGAACGGCTCCAATGACATGCCCGTGCGGGGATCGAAGAATTCTGTGACATCAAGCCCGGAAACAGCAAGATACCTCGGCCGCGCGTCGTCACGAACGTTGGTACTGCGTGCTGCCCACTGCCATTTGTGCCGCGCGTCCTGCCGTCCCTGGCTGGCCAGATCGTAGATGGCGGCCGCCCGGTATCCCCAGGGAAACACGACACCACATGCCAGAAGAACTATTGACAGTACCAAGCGTGGCAGGACACTGATACCGCCGCACCCGCCAACACCATTTCGCATAATGAACCGCTTGAATTTCACAACGATCTGGACAAGAAAGCTGAGCATGATGCCAGCAAATATATATGCCAGTGCGCTGAACGGCCACAACCACAGGGACTGCTGGAAGTCAAAACGCGACGGGAGCGCCATCGGAATCGCCGCTCCCACCCACGCGCAGGCAGTGCAATAAAACACGACCGTCCAGCGGTGCTTTGAGCCGCCGCGACGAACAACGAAATAAAGCATCAGGGGAACAACCCAGAGCCACACCATGGCGTCCCAAAACGGCCCCGGGTCGTAACCACGCGACCGGAGTAAGGGCAAACACAGCAACACGTAGGAAACCCACCCCAGCACGAGTACCGCGTACGGCAGCACCCGGGCCAGGGCCTTCCATCCACCAAGCCGAGGCGAATGATCACGTGAAGCTTGGCTATTCATCATGGTGCTCCTGCCGACCTTTCGAGATCATTATAAGCTCGTAACGAGCAATCGGGCACCCGCATCATCCCGTCGATATTTTTCAGTCCTTATGGACATACGTCTTCGGGCGCTGCGAGCAGAGGTCTTCAAGCGCTGGGCGCAATTCCGGAAACTTAAACGCAAAGCCCGCTTCGCGTAAACGGCGCGAGACCACGTAACGCCCGTAGATCGCCAGTTCCGGGTCCGTCCCCAGCAGCCAAGGCGCGGCGATGCGCACCATCCACTCGGAAGCCGGCAAGCCAATGGGCATACGCAATGCCGTCCGCAATTCACGCATGAATTGTGCCTGCGGTACCGGATCCGGAGATGTCGCAACATACACGCCCTGCATGTCCGCTGCGCGGATGGCACGCTCAAACAGCGCGTTCATATCCGCCTCGTGAATCCAGCTCATACCCTGCCGCCCCGAACCAACGCGGCCACCAAGGCCCCATCGCACCAGACGGCCTAGGCGCGCCATCGCTCCGCCGCCCGCTCCCCGATCCCGCCCAATTACAAAACTCGTGCGGAAAATCACTTGCCGTTGCTGCCGTAATATGGCGGCATGGAACGCTTCCTCCCACGCCCGCCCGACGAACGGCGCAAGCCCGTACCCCAATGGAGAGTCCTCATCGCAAAACACTTCTGGCGGATCGCCGTAGATGTGGGCCGTGGCCATCTGAACCCACACCGGTGGCGGACGGTCTATTTGGCGCATGGCCGCACCGAGAACGCGCGTGGCTTCCACACGCGAGCGGAGGATTTCATCCTGATGATCGGGCGTTTTAATACAATCGACCGTGCGCCCCACAAGATTCACCAACGCCGCCGCACCCTCCAGTTCACGACTCCACGGCCCCAGCGTACGGGCATCCCATTGGACATGTCGCCACGGCCCGGCAACCCTGGGCGCATGGCGTGAAAGTATGACAACGCTGCCCCCTGTAGAAGCAAGATGCGTGGCCAGCGACACGCCAAGAAAACCGCTGCCGCCGGCGATTACAATTCGACCGCACTGCGTTGCCGTTGTCATATGTTGTCATACTCCCGTCGTGATCTTACCTTGGCATCGCCCGCGTCCGGAACCAATTCCCCGTGGTGCAGCGCGTTTCCCCATTTTCAACTCCGCCGCGCCTTAAATCGGCACCGGGCCCTCGCGAGAAATTTCCGCGATTCACCCACCGCCGCTAGTCCGGCAGCCAATAGATCGGCACCGTCGAGGCGTCACCCAATGGCAAAGCTCAACGCCCAAACTATCACCAGCAGGCCCAGAATTGTGAAAGCCACCGCTGCTGCTGAAATCACAAACGGAATCCAACGCCCGTTGTTTGACTCCACACCGCGGCTTTGGCTGCGGGCGACGCTCAAGTTCCGCACACAGGCAAATAGTGCAAATGGAAGGCATACCACCAGCGCCCACACCGCCACGGTCCCGAGCAAATTGTCGTTCAACCGCTGGTGAAAGCTCGGCGGATATATAAATTGGGGATACTGAAGCATCCGCGCCATGCCTGTTCGCAACAGGAGCGGCAGGGCAAATGGCGAAAACAAAACGATTGTTGCCATGACAATAGCAGCCACTGCCATAAACATTGGCCGGATTCCGACGCGGTCCTCCGCAGTTGCTCCAGTCGCCGCCTCGTGTTTTTTGTTCTTTAGCGAATCCATCGTTCCATCACTCCCTCGCCTGCGACAAAGATCCCAACATCCCCGAGCATCCAATGATAAACACGATTATAAGAACCGCAGCGATAGCGCACCAGAACGGTAGCCACTTAGGAATCTGCTTTTCTCGCCCGCCGTGGCACGCTGAACGATACGTAAAGATCGCCGCAATCACCGCCGTCGGCAATCCGATCAGCATCGCCCAGACCAGCAGCGTGGTTCGGATTTCATGTCCTGCGTCCCCGTTTCCCCAGGCATTTCTAAAAAACATAAATATTTGTGGATGCAAAGCGGTGAAGCACCTCCGCACGGGTGTTATTCCCAGTACCCCATAGCAGAAGGCAAATAGCAGCCCTGCGCAAAGCACCCCGAAGCCAGCAAACGCGGGACGCACTGCCCACCGGTCAATTTCAGGGTATTCCTGCTGGATCCCCTTATTCACCATCAGCATTGCCTCCGAAAAAAGACTGCTCACCGTCGCCGTTACCAGGCCCCTGTACGCACATTACGCACCGGCACCATCACGGTATCGTAAGGTGGCTTATCAGGCAGTTGCCGCGGGCCTGTGGCTGTGCCATTCTTGAACCTGACGGTTTTTCCACCACCTCGCGTGGCTGGCACGGTTGTGCTGGCCCATGTAAAAATGTTGTCATGCTTCTGGCCGACATAAGGATTGGTTTCCCATCGCACGTGGTCGTCGCAAAATCCAACATTTTGGCCCCAGCCATCGTGATTGCCGGTGTTATAGAGAAACTGACGAGACGTGGTATCCAGCGGAACGGTACAATCACGGCGAAACGCACCTTTGGCTGTCGGGTCCTGCAGCGGTGCCATGTCTGAGGCCAGCGGAATAGTGGATGCGTCGCTATTGCTGATGTTCCACCATGCTGCGAGTTTCCGACCGCAATAGGGATAGGCGATGGAATAACTCTCACCCACACCATCCGGCGACACCCCGCCACCGGCAACGGGTACGCCGAAGCAGGCGTAGTGACCATGGCGGGCGTAAAGCAGCGACGGCGCGGCCGCAAACGGATCACCCGGACAGAGGAAGCCTTTTGGCTTTACGAATTTCCCCAGCGCAAGCAGCCACAGGCACGCCAGCGGACTGCCGGCGGCTGCCCGCCGGATAAAAAGGCGATGGATCACAGCCCGGGCGCTGTGTGACTGGAGCTTGATTGCGAAATTTTTCGGACCATTGGGAAACACTCCGGCGACCACGGGCGGCGGAACGGCGGGCAAGCTTGCCCGGTTATCAGTGCCGTAAACGTACATACCCTGAATGATACCGCGGATGTTGGCGGAACAGATTGGCCGGGCCATTTTCCACCGCGCAATGCGGACACCGGGAATAATGATCGCAAGGCTCAGAGCCAGCAGCGCGGATAAAACCACAATTTCCATCCGCGTCAGTCCCGGCCCATAGCGGGCAGTAAATGTTTTCCGCCGTGCCATTAACCGTTCACCTTCGCCATAAACAAATCAGTGGCTTCCGACAAAGACATATTTTAGCGGCTGCGATTCTCCTTTTCGACGCACGCTTTGCGTCTTTGTGTCGGAGTTTATCCCGTGCGCGCCGGGATGGTAAAACCCGTTTTCGCTCAGTGCTACCATATCATCGCCCAAAATGGACCAGCCAAATTTGACCCGCACATTCTACCACCACCCGCATTTTTGCAAACCGCACCGTTACGTGTCAACAGGCAAGTTGGCTTATGTTCTGCATTTATCCTGCACCCCCTTGGGTTAATGGTGGATGCCGGACTTACCGGCGCTGCCACTCCATTTTGCTTACACAATGCGATCACACGGCTTGTTCCGCGGTCCCAAACCTCGACAGCCCCGGTCCGGTGGAAAGCTCCGGCGATCAGCGAATTGGTAGGCTTTGAGTCGTGCCGTCCGGAAAGCTGTTCCACGATTATCGGCTGCGCCATTTTCCGAGCACCAGATGTGTAAAAATATAGATGTACAACCGTGTTCTTACCCGGGCAGCCGTTCTTACGTTCGGATCCAGCGACCTCCGGGGAAGCTTTTGCGGAGGCCCCAAAACACGCGTGGACTCATCAAGGGCGCTGGGCATCAAAAAAGGATATGCCTTCGACCCTCCCTGCGCCGCCGCGCGCATGGCCACGCCTGCCCCGCCTACACCGATCAGCAGGTAAGCGCCCAAAGCGATCGCCCCTATCAGCCAGCCGCTCGACCAGAAACTCGCGTCGGGAATTTTCAGCGCGAAGTCGACCGACACCTCCGCCACAAGCGCGATTCCGGACAATAGGGATGTGATGACCAGCGTCTGAAGATTCCAGGCGATCGCCATCAGCACTTGATCCCTCTCCTGGGCGTACTGCGGGTCGCCAAGTTTGGCCCACGCGAAGTGGCCGAACGTCAGCGCGGAAAGCAGGTGAACCTTTTTTACCTTTGCCGACGCAGCCATAAACAAGCCTACTCCTTTTTCAGTTTTTCCATGTCACGTTCTGCAAAAGCTTAGGACTCGTACAGAAATAACTTGATACATTTATAGCTGCTGTGGGTGGATGGAGTAGTTCCAATCCCCGTGAAATTCGTTCCGAATCAATCGTAGCGACGCCAACTCTTTCTTGGTTGGAATCTTGCC
>Ga0209012_1002537_pt1 | contig 15626 bp, 25 predicted proteins | sample RS3BMetagenome_FD_184735 | JGI IMG/M metagenome (GOLD analysis project Ga0209012, IMG submission 184735) | Ferric oxide microbial mat and aquatic microbial communities from Rainbow Spring, Yellowstone National Park, USA - RS3B (SPAdes) (version 3) ...
AGGGGGCTACCGTCCGAGATCAGGGAGCATCACCCCAACTATGGCCAAGGCAAAGTTCGAGCGCACCAAGCCCCACGTGAACGTCGGGACGATGGGACACATCGACCATGGGAAGACCACGCTCACCGCGGCCATCACCAAGGTCCTCCACGACAACGACCCGACCACGTCGTTCACGCCCTTCGACCAGATCGACAAGGCCCCCGAGGAGCGTCAGCGGGGGATCACGATCTCCATCGCCCACGTCGAGTACGAGACGCCCAACCGGCACTACGCCCACGTCGACATGCCCGGCCACGCCGACTACATCAAGAACATGATCACCGGTGCCGCCCAGGTGGACGGCGCCATCCTGGTCGTGTCGGCCGCCGACGGCCCCATGCCCCAGACCCGTGAGCACGTGCTGCTCGCCCGTCAGGTCGGCGTGCCCTACATCGTGGTCGCCCTCAACAAGGCCGACACGGTGGACGACGAGGAGCTCCTGGACCTGGTCGAGCTCGAGGTGCGCGAGCTCCTGAACGAGTACGAGTTCCCCGGTGACGACACCCCCATCGTGCGGGTCAGCGCCCTCAAGGCGCTCGAGGGCGATCCGGAGTGGGCTGCGAAGATCACCGAGCTCATGGAGGCGGTCGACTCCTACATCCCCGAGCCCGAGCGCGACGTCGAGAAGCCCTTCCTCATGTCGGTCGAGGACGTCATGTCCATCACCGGCCGCGGCACCGTGGTCACCGGCAAGATCGAGCAGGGTGTCATCAAGGTGGGCGAGGAGGTCGAGATCGTCGGCCTGCGCGACACGCAGAAGACCACGGTCACCGGCATCGAGATGTTCCGCAAGCTGCTCGACGAGGGCCAGGCCGGCGACAACGTCGGCGCCCTGCTCCGCGGCACGAAGAAGGAGGAGGTGGAGCGCGGCCAGGTGCTGTGCAAGCCCGGCTCCATCACCCCCCACACCAAGTTCGAGGCGACCGTGTACGTGCTGAACAAGGACGAGGGTGGGCGCCACAAGCCGTTCTTCACCAACTACCGTCCGCAGTTCTACTTCCGCACCACGGACGTCACCGGCACTATCACCCTGCCCGAGGGCACCGAGATGGTCATGCCCGGGGACAACACGGACATGACGGTCGAGCTCGGGAAGCCGATCGCCATGGACGAGGGCCTGCGCTTCGCCATCCGCGAGGGTGGCCGCACCGTGGCCTCGGGCCGGGTCACCAAGATCCTCGAGTAGTAGCCGCCCGAGACCGCACACCACCGAGAGGACGCCGTAACCCATGGCCGCAGAGGGCCCCCGCCAGAAGATCCGCATCCGCCTGAAGGCGTACGACCACGAGATCCTCGATCAGTCGACCGAGAAGATCGTGCAGACGGTGCTGCGCACCCAGGCCAAGGTCCTGGGACCGGTGCCGCTGCCCACCGAGAAGCACCGGTACACGGTGATCCGGTCCCCCCACAAGTACAAGGACAGCCGGGAGCACTTCGAGATGCGGGTCCACAAGCGCCTCGTGGACATCGTGGAGCACACGCCCAAGACGGTCGACTCGCTCCAGCGGCTCGACCTTCCGGCCGGCGTCGACATCGAGATCAAGATCCAGACCGTCTGACCCGACGCCCCGTGCGGGACGCCGGACCGCCCCCGTGGGCGCACCCGGCCGGCCTAGCGCGGCGGGGTCCGATGGTATAGAGTTTCCGGTCGGCCTGATTCCGGGTCGACCCATGCGAATGGGACGTGTTCGAGCGCCCGCCGTCCTGCGGCGGGGACCTCGGGCCAAACCAGGCGAGCGCTCCGCTCGGGATCCTCCGAGCGGAGCGTCTGCGTGCGAACCGGGGTGTCCCGGCGGGCACGACGGCGGCCCGGTCGGACCGGGGGAGCACCACCGGGAGCCCCCGGTCGGGCGTCCGCGACCGGCACGGGAGCGGGCAGCACCAGCAGCACAGGATCGGCACCCACCGGTGCCGAGCAAGAGCGAAGAGTCGAGACGGAGAAGCTCCAGTGGCCAGCAAGGCGATCGTGGGCGAAAAGGTTGGAATGACACAGATCTGGGACGACCAGAACCGGGCCATCCCGGTGACGGTCCTGCGCGTCGCGCCGGTCCGGGTCGTGCAGGTCAAGACCCCCGAGCACGAGGGGTATTCCGCCCTGCAGGTCACCTGGGGGCACCGGCGCCCCGCCACCCTCACCCGACCCGAACAGGGGCACTTCGACAAGGCCGGTGTCGACCCCGGCCGCCGCCTGGTGGAGCTGCGCCTCGACGACGCCTCCGAGTACGAGGTCGGCCAGGAGCTGACGGCCGAGGTCCTCCAGGCCGGCGAGCGGGTGGACGCCACCGCCGTGTCCAAGGGCAAGGGATTCGCCGGCGCCATGAAGCGCCACAACTTCAAGGGGCAGGGGGCCAGCCACGGCAACCACAAGAAGCACCGCTCGCCGGGTTCGATCGGCGCCTGTGCCACCCCGGCCCGCGTCTTCAAGGGGACGAAGATGGCCGGCCGCATGGGCGGACAGCAGGTGACCACGCTGAACCTCGAGATCGTCCAGTCCGATCCCGAGCGCGAGCTGGTGCTGGTCAAGGGTGCGGTCCCCGGGCCCCGTGGCGGCATGGTCGTGCTGCGCGACGCCGTCAAGGCCCCGGCCGGGAAGGGAGGTGGCAAGTGAGCGGCGACACCATCGAGTTCGAGACCGCCCGTCCGGCCGAGATCCGGCGCTTCCTGCGTCCCGCCCCCGCCCGGCGGACGGTGACCCGACGCGCCGTCGACGGCACCGATCTCGGCGAGGTCGACCTCGACCCCGAGATGTTCGGCATCGTGCCCAACCAGGCCGTCCTCCACCAGGTGGTGACCGCCCAGTTGGCCGCCGCCCGTTCCGGCACCCAGTCCACCAAGACCCGTGCGGAGGTCCGGGGCGGCGGCATCAAGCCGTTCCGCCAGAAGGGCACCGGCCGGGCCCGGGCCGGCTCCAGCCGGTCCCCGGTGTGGGTCGGCGGCGGGGTCGCCCTCGGGCCGAAGCCCCGCTCCTACGCCCAGAAGACGCCCAAGAAGATGAAGGCGCTGGCCCTCCGGTCCGCCCTGTCGGACCGGGCCGCCCTGGGACAGGTCGCCCTCGTCGACCAGTGGTCCTTCGAGGCGCCCAGCACCAAGGCCGCCGTCGCCGCCCTGGGGGCCCTCGGCCTCGAAGGTCGGGTGCTGGTCGTCCTGGGTCCGGACGACTTCGTCGCCGACCGCTCCTTCGGCAACCTCCCCGAGGTCCAGACGCTGCTGGTCTCCGAGCTCAACGCCTACGACATCCTCGTCAACGACTGGGTCGTCTTCACCGACGAGACCCTCCCGGCGGCCGAGGTCGTCTCCGCCGTGGAGGTGGAGGTGGTCACCGACGCCGACGGCAACGTGGTCGAGATCGTCGAGACGGAGATCGACGTGGTGACCGACGCCACCGGTCGCGTGACCGGGGTCACGGAGCACCGGGTCGACGAGGTCCTGGGCGACGAGGGCGATGCGGTGGCCGTCACCGAGACCGACGTCGACCTCGTGGTCGGCGCCCACGGTGACGTCACCGGCGGCACCACCGTCACGGAGTCCGAGGTCGTCGAACCCGCCGCCGACGTCGAGGAGGAGCAGTCGTGAGGGATCCCCACAACGTCCTGATCCGGCCCGTCGTGTCGGAGAAGTCCTACAGCCTGATGGACAACAACGTCTACGTCTTCGTGGTCGACCCGTCGGCCACCAAGATCGACGTCCGTCACGCCGTCGAGCAGGCCTTCGACGTACGGGTCACGAACGTCAACACCCTGAACCGCAAGGGCAAGACCCGGCGGAACCGGCGGGGTGGCGGCCTGGGTCACCGCCCCGACACCAAGCGGGCTATCGTCACCCTCGCACCGGGTGACTCGATCGACCTGTTCGAGAACTGAGAGACCGGGACACCCCATGGCACTGCGATCACGCAAACCCACGAGCGCCGGACGGCGCTTCCAGACCGTCTCGGACTTCGCCGAGCTCACCACCGACCGCCCCGAGAAGTCGCTGCTCGCACCGAAGCCGCGCACCGGCGGCCGCAACAACCACGGCCGCAAGACCGCCCGCCACCGCGGCGGGGGCCACAAGCAGCAGTACCGGATCATCGACTTCAAGCGCGACAAGGACGGGATCCCGGCCAAGGTCGCCACGATCGAGTACGACCCGAACCGGAACGCGCGCATCGCCCTGCTCCACTACGTCGACGGGGAGAAGCGCTACATCCTGGCTCCGGCCGGCATCCAGGTCGGTGACCGCCTGCAGTCGGGCCAGGGCGCGGAGATCCGCACCGGGAACGCGCTGCCGATGCGCTACATCCCGGTGGGTTCGGTCATCCACAACGTCGAGCTCCGCGAGGGCCAGGGCGGAAAGATGGCCCGCGGCGCGGGCATGAGCGTCCAGCTCGTGGCCAAGGAGGGCGCCTTCGCCACCCTGCGGCTCCCGAGCACGGAGATGCGCCGGGTGCCCATCGACTGCCGGGCCACCCTCGGCGTCGTGGGCAACTCCGAGGCCGAGCTGGTCAAGATCGGCAAGGCCGGCCGCAACCGCTGGAAGGGGGTCCGCCCGCAGACCCGCGGCGTGGCCATGAACCCCGTGGACCACCCGCTCGGCGGTGGCGAGGGCAAGACGTCCGGCGGTCGCCACCCGGTGTCCCCGTGGGGCCAGCCCGAAGGCCGCACCCGTGCCCGCAACAAGGACTCCGACAAGATGATCGTCCGCCGCCGCCGCAAGCGCGGTGCGCGCCGGTAGGGAAGACAGAGGGAACGACACATATGCCCCGCAGCCTCAAGAAGGGTCCGTTCGTCGACGACCACCTCCTCAAGAAGGTGGACGTCCTCAACGCGGCCGGCGACAAGAAGGTCATCAAGACCTGGTCCCGGCGCTCCACGATCATCCCCGACATGGTCGGTCACACCATCGCCGTCCACGACGGCCGCAAGCACATCCCGGTCTACGTGACCGAATCCATGGTGGGCCACAAGCTCGGCGAGTTCGCACCCACCCGTACCTTCAAGTTCCATGCCGGCCAAGAGCGGGCGGGGAGGCGCTGACGTGGCCGGCGTGAAGACCAACGAACGCGAGGGTACCCGTGCGGTGCTGCGCCACAGCCGGATGTCGGCCACCAAGGTCCGTCAGGTCCTCGACCTGATCCGTGGCCAGGACGTGGCGCTGGCCGCCGAGATCCTGGCCAACGGAGACCGCGAGGCCGCCGTCGTGGTGGGCAAGGTCCTGGCCTCGGCCGTGGCCAACGCCGTCCACAACGACGGGCTCGACGCCGAGGAGCTCTTCGTGTCGGCCTGCTACGCCGACGAGGGAAGCACGCTCAAGCGCTGGCGGCCCCGTGCCCGTGGCCGTGCCACCCGCATCCGCAAGCGCACGTCGCACATCACCGTCATCGTCAGCCGCATGCCGGACGAGCGGATCGCCCGGCGCCGGGCCAAGCAGTCCGCCGCGGGCGCACAGCGCTCGCGCCGGGTGGCCGGCTCGCGCCGGAACCGCACGGAGGAGGCGACGGCCGCCACGACGCCGTCCACGGCGGCACACGACACGGGTTCCGAGGCGTGGCCGGAGGACGCCGTGCAGGCCGACGACGTGATCACCGAGACCGAGGCCGGCCCGCTCGAGGAGTCGGACCTGGAAGCAGAGGCCGCCGGGACCGACGAGGTCACGGACGAGGCCACCGACGGCGACCCCGCCGCCGACGAAGCCGGCGACACCGCCGAGGAGAAGGGCAAGTAGATGGGCCAGAAGGTAAACCCCTACGGGTTCCGGCTCGGCGTCACGACCGACTGGAAGTCGCGCTGGTTCGAGGAGCGCAACTACCAGAACTGCGTGATCGAGGACTGGGAGATCCGCGACTTCCTGATGTCGCAGCTCGAGTCCGCCGCCGTCAGCCGCATCGAGATCGAGCGGACCCGTGACCGCCTGCGGGTGGACATCCACACGGCGCGACCGGGCATCGTCATCGGACGCCGCGGTGCCGAGGCCGACCGGCTGAAGAAGCGGATCGAGGAGATCACCGGGCTCAACAACCGGATCCAGCTCAACATCCAGGAGATCAAGCAGCCGGAGCTCGACGCCGCCCTGATCGCCCAGGGCATCTGCGACCAGCTGGCCCGGCGGGTCGCGTTCCGTCGTGCCATGAAGCGCTCGATCCAGACGGTCCAGAAGGCCGGTGCCCTCGGCGTCCGCGTGCAGTGCTCCGGCCGCCTCGGCGGCTCCGAGATGTCGCGCAAGGAGTCCTACCGCGAGGGCCGGGTGCCGCTGCACACGCTGCGCGCCGACATCGACTACGGCTTCCGCGAGGCCAAGACGACCTACGGTCGCATCGGCGTCAAGGTGTGGATCTACAAGGGCGACATCCTCCCGTACAAGATCTCCTCCGAGGAGAAGATCACCCGCGAGGCCGCCATGGCCGTGGGGGAGACCTCCGGACAGGGCGGCGAGTCGGCACCGCGCCGTCTCATCACCGCGGGCGGCGGCCGGCGTCTCGCTGGTCAGGGTGCCCCGGGCAGCGTCGTCACCGTCGACTCCGACACCACCGGGACCGACGTCCCCCAGGGGCTCTCCGACCACAACCCGGCGGACATCGCCGCGCCGCCCGCCGTGCCCGACGAGCTCGAGCGCATCCTCACCGAGGACGAGGAGATCGAGCGCCGCACCCGCGAGCACCACGAGACCCCGCACTTCCGCAAGGAGGTGGACTGACATGCTGATGCCCCGCAAGGTCAAGCACCGCAAGCAGCAGCGTGGCCGGATGTCCGGTCAGGCCAAGGGTGGGAGCGAGGTCACCTTCGGCGACTTCGGGATCCAGGCCCTCGAGCCGGCCTGGATGACGGCCCGGCAGATCGAGGCCGCCCGTATCGCCATGACCCGCCACGTCAAGCGTGGTGGCAAGGTCTGGATCCGGGTGTTCCCCGACCGGCCCGTCACCAAGAAGCCGGCCGAGACCCGGATGGGCTCCGGCAAGGGCAACCCCGAGCACTGGGTCGCCGTCGTGAAGCCCGGGCGCATCCTGTTCGAGCTGGCCGGCGTCGAGCAGGACCTCGCCCGCGAAGCCATGAACCGTGCCATCCAGAAGCTTCCGTTCAAGGCCCGCTTCGTGGTCCGGCCGGGCACCCACGGCACGCCGGAGGTGCAGGTCTGATGGTCACCGCAGCCGAGATCAGCGAGTACGACACCGAGGAGCTGGAGCGCCAGCTGGGCGAGACCCGCCGCGAGCTGTTCAACCTCCGGTTCCAGCTGGCCACCGGCCAGCTCGACAACGTGTCGCGCCTCAACCACGTGCGCAAGGACGTGGCCCGGATGCTGACCGAGCTCCGCAACCGGGAGATCGCCGAGGCCGAGGGACTGGCGCTCGAGGACCTCCCGGCCCACCGGGCCGCGGCGCGCCGCCGCGACGAGGACGCCGCCAAGGGCCGGGACAACACCACCGCATCGGAACGCCGGGCGGCAGCCCGGGCCGAGGCCGAGGAGCGGGAGGCCGCCGAGGCGTCCGCCGACGGGCCCGAGGCCGAGGACGACGCCGCGGACGACGCAGAGGAGAACGACTGATGGCCGACGAGCAGCGTGCCGAGGGCACGACCGAGGAGCGGGCGAACGCCCGCAAGGTCCGTGAGGGCCTCGTGGTCTCCGACTCGATGGACGCGACCGTGGTCGTGGCCGTGATCGAGCGGGTCCGCCATCCCCGCTACGGCAAGACCGTGCAGCGGACCAAGAAGCTCTACGTCCACGACGGGGAGAACACCGCCAAGGTGGGCGACCGGGTACGGGTCGTCGAGACCCGCCCGCTGTCGAAGCTCAAGCGCTGGCGGCTGGGCGAAGTGCTGGAGCGTGCACGATGATCCAGCAGGAATCGCGACTCCGGGTGGCCGACAACTCGGGTGCCAAGGAGGTGCTGTGCATCAAGGTGCTCGGCGGCTCGCGCCGCCGCTACGCCTCGATCGGCGACATCTTCGTGGCGACCGTCAAGGACGCCATCCCGGGTGCGGCCGTCAAGAAGGGCGACGTCGTGAAGTGCGTCGTCGTCCGGACGAAGAAGGAGAAGCGCCGTCCCGACGGCAGCTACATCCGCTTCGACGAAAACGCGGCCGTCCTCATCAACGACCAGCAGCAGCCCCGGGGCACCCGCATCTTCGGTCCCGTCGGCCGGGAGTTGCGCGACAAGCGCTTCATGCGGATCGTCTCGCTGGCGCCGGAGGTGCTCTAGATGCGAATCAGGAAGGGTGACAAGGTCCAGGTGCTCTCGGGCAAGGACCGCGGCAAGCAGGCCCACGTGGTCCGCGCCATGCCGGCCGAGGGACGGGTCATCGTCGAGGGCGTGCACGTGGCCAAGCGTCACGCCAAGCCCACCCGCGCCACGATGCAGGGCGGCGTGATCGACAAGTTCATGCCGATCGCCGTCTCGTCGGTGGCCATCGTGTGCAACTCGTGCGGGGTTCCCACCCGTGTCGGGATGCGCGTGGACGAGCAGGGTCGCAAGGTGCGGGTCTGCCGCAAGTGCGGGGCGGACCTGTGATGGCCTCCACCTCGGCACCCGAGCGCCCGCGGCTCAAGCGGCGCTACGACGAGCAGGTGCGGGCCCAGCTCCAGGAGTCCCTGGGCCTGGCCAACATCATGGAGGTCCCGCGCCTCACCAAGATCGTGATCAACATGGGTGTCGGCCGTGCCACCCAGCAGAAGTCCCTCATCGAGGGCGCCCTGCGCGACCTCGAGATCATCGCCGGCCAGAAGCCGGTCGTGACCCGGGCCAAGAAGTCGATCGCCTCGTTCAAGCTCCGCGAGGGGCAGGAGATCGGCGCCAAGGTGACGCTGCGGGGCGACCGGGCGTGGGAGTTCTTCGACCGCCTGGTGTCCATGGCCATCCCCCGGATCCGGGACTTCCGCGGGCTGTCGCCCCGATCGTTCGACGGACACGGCAACTACACCTTCGGGGTGACCGAGCAGCTGATCTTCCCCGAGATCGACTACGACAGGATCGACACCACCCGGGGCATGGACATCACCATCGCCACGACCGCACGAACCGATGACGAGGGTCGGGCACTGCTCGCCGCCTTCGGCTTCCCGTTCCGCAAGGAGAACCAGTAACCCCATGGCGAAGAAGGCTCTGATCGAGAAGCAGCAGCGCACCCCCAAGTTCAAGGTGCGCGGGTACACGCGGTGCCGCCGGTGCGGCCGGCCGAAGTCGGTGTACCGCAAGTTCGGCCTGTGCCGGATCTGCCTGCGGGTGATGGTCCACGCCGGGGAGATCCCCGGCGTGACGAAGGCCAGTTGGTGAGAGGAGGCGACGAACGATGACGATGACCGACCCGATTGCCGACATGCTGACCCGCATCCGGAACGCCAACACCGCCCACTTCGAGACCGTGTCGATGCCCGGCTCCAAGCTCAAGGAGTCGCTGGCGGCCATCCTCGTGGAGGAGGGCTACATCGGCGGGTTCCAGGTGAGTGAGACCCCGGGCAAGCCCGGCAAGACACTCCAGATCACCATGAAGTACGCGCCCGACCGTGCCCGGACCATCTCCGGGATCAAGCGGGTGTCCAAGCCCGGACTGCGTATCTACGCCCGTGCCGACAAGATCCCGCGCGTGCTCGGCGGGCTGGGTGTGGCCGTCGTCTCGACCTCCAAGGGCCTGATGACCGATCGCGAGGCGCGCAAGCGCCGCATGGGTGGGGAGGTGCTCTGCTATGTCTGGTAGCCGCCCCGTGCCGCGGGCCGTCCGTGTCGCGGACCGCCCCTCGTCAGGAGGTATCCGCTGATGTCCCGAATCGGACGTTCGCCCATCGCCGTGCCGTCCGGGGTCACCGTCGCCGTCGACGACGACCACCGTGTCACGGTCCGCGGTCCCCAGGGCGAGCTGGCCCGCCAGGTGCCGGCCGCCATCAGCATCCGCCAGGACGGCGACGTGCTGATGGTGGAGCGCCCCGACGACCAGCGCCAGAACCGGGCGCTCCACGGACTGACCCGGTCCCTGGTGGCCAACATGGTCACCGGGGTGACCGAGGGCTTCTCCAAGGAGCTCGAGATCGTCGGTGTCGGCTACCGGGCCGTGCCCAAGGGTCCCTCGGCCCTCGAGCTGGCCCTCGGGTTCTCGCACCCGGTCAACGTCGCCGCCCCCGAGGGCGTGACCTTCGAGGTGCCGAGCGCCACCCGCATCATCATCCGGGGAATCGACAAGGAGAAGGTCGGACAGGTCGCCGCCGACATCCGCAAGCTGCGCAAGCCCGAGCCGTACAAGGGCAAGGGCATCCGCTATGCGGGAGAGCGCGTCGTCCGCAAGGCCGGGAAGGCAGCCAAGTAATGGCACGCACGGATCACAAGCTCGAGCTGCGCCGACGTCGGCACAAGCGCGTCCGCCGTCGGGTCGAGGGGACCGCCGAGCGCCCGCGCCTGGCCGTCTTCCGCTCGAACAAGCACATCTCCGCCCAGCTCATCGACGACCTCGCCGGCCGGACCCTCGCGTCGGCCTCCTCGGTGGAGGCCTCCCTGCGGGGTTCCCCCGGCGGCAACGTCGACGCGGCCAAGGCCGTGGGTGCACTCGTCGCCTCCCGCGCCCGGGACGCCGGGATCACCACCGTGGTCTTCGACCGCGGCGGATTCGCCTACCACGGGCGGGTGGCCGCGCTGGCCGACGCCGCCCGTTCCGAAGGACTGGAGTTCTGAGATGGCCGTGAACAGCAACGAGCTGCAATTCGAGGAGCGCACCATCCGGGTCAACCGGGTGTCCAAGGTCGTCAAGGGCGGCCGCCGGTTCTCCTTCGCCGCCCTGATGGTCGTCGGCGACGGCAACGGGCGCGTCGGGCTCGGCTACGGCAAGGCCAAGGAGGCCGGGCTCGCCGTGCAGAAGGGCATCGAAGAGGCCCGCAAGAACATGTTCGACGTCCCGCTGGCCGGCTCGACCATCACCCATCCCGTCGTGGGGGAGAGCGGTGCCGGCCGGGTCATGCTCAAGCCCGCCGCTCCCGGTACGGGGGTCATCGCCGGCGGCGCCGCCCGGGCCATCCTCGAGATGGCGGGCATCCGCGACATCCTGGCCAAGTCGCTCGGATCGTCCAACGGCATCAACGTCGCCCATGCCACGATCGCCGGGCTGAAGGGCCTGAAGCGGCCGGACGAGATCGCCGCGCTGCGGGGCAAGCCGGTGGACGAGGTCGTGCCGGCCGCCATGCTGCGCGCCTACCGCGAACGCAAGCGCGAGGCGGACCTGTTCACGGAGGTGGGCTGACATGGCGTCCCCCACCGACACCCCGCTGTCGACGACGGGCTGGATCCGGGTCACCCAGGTCCGCTCGTCCATCGGATCCAAGCCCAAGCACCGCGGCACGCTGCGCGCCCTCGGTCTCCGGGGCATCGGACGCACCAACGTGCTGCCCGACCGGCCCGAGATCCGTGGGATGCTGGCACGGGTGCCGCACCTGGTGGACGTCGTGTCCGCCGGCGACGACGAGAAAGGCCGACCATGAAGGTCCATGAACTCCGCCCCCCGGCGGGCTCCAACCGCGCCCGCAAGCGTGTCGGCCGCGGCATCGGCGGCAAGGGCGGCAAGACCGCCGGCCGGGGCACCAAGGGCCAGGGCGCGCGGGACACGATCCCCATGGGGTTCGAGGGCGGCCAGCTGCCCCTGATGCAGCGGATCCCCAAGCTCCGCGGGTTCACCAACCCGTTCCGCGTGGCCTACACGCCGGTCAACGTCGGCGACCTGGGCGCCGTCCCCGGTGACGTGGCGGACCTCCCCGCCCTGGTGGCGGCCGGTCTGGCCCACAAGGGCGATCTGGTCAAGGTCCTCGGTGGGGGCGAGCTGACCCGGGCCCTCCGGGTCGAGGCGCACGCATTCTCGAAGTCCGCGGAGGCGGCCATCACCGCCGCCGGCGGATCCGTCGTGGCCGTACCGCTCCCGTTCGGCAACGACCGCCCGCCGGCCAAGGGCAACGCCCTCACCAACCGCTAGCATCTTCCGAACGCGGCGTCGAGGAGTCCCATGCTTGCCAGCTTGGCCAACATCTTCCGCATCCCCGACCTTCGCAAGAAGGTCCTCTTCACGCTGACCATCATCGCCCTGTACCAGTTCGGGGCGAACGTGCCGGTCCCCTTCGTCAACTTCTCGAAGATCGCGCAGCTCGAGGCCCAGTCGAAGGCCTCCGGTGTGCTCGGGTTCCTCAACCTGTTCAGCGGCGGCGCCCTCACCCGCATGGCGGTGTTCGGGCTGGGCATCATGCCGTACATCACCTCGAGCATCATCATCCAGCTCCTGGCGACGGTCATCCCGAAGCTCGAGCAGTGGCGCGACCAGGGTGCGGTCGGCCAGAAGAAGCTGACGCAGACCACCCGCTACCTCACCGTGGCCCTCGCCCTCATGCAGTCGACCGGCCTGGTGTACCTGTTCCACAAGGGCGGGGGTGGCCTCTTCGGCTCGAGCCAGCAGCTCGACCTGATCCTCAACTACTCGATCTGGCGGGCCGGGTTCATCGTCCTGACCCTCACGGCCGGCACCGCGTTCGTCATGTGGCTGGCCGAGCTCATCACCCAGCGGGGCATCGGCCAGGGCATGTCGATCCTGATCTTCGCCAACGTCGTGGCCGGGATCCCCTCGGGCCTCAACACCGTCCTCCAGGAGGGGGGCAGGGTGAAGTTCGCCACCATCCTGGTGGTCTCGCTCGCCCTGCTGGTCGTCATCGTCTTCGTCGACCAGGGTCAGCGCCGGATCCCGGTGACCTTCGCCAAGCGGGTCGTCGGCCGGAAGATGTACGGAGGCTCCAACACCTACATCCCGCTGAAGGTCAACCAGGCGGGCGTGATCCCGATCATCTTCGCCAGCTCCGTGCTGTACATCCCGGTGCTGCTGTCCAACATCATCCCGTCGGCCGCCTTCCGCACCTGGGTGAACCACAACGTGCAGCCGACCAGCGTCTTCTACATCCTCACCTACTTCCTCTTCATCCTGCTCTTCACGTTCTTCTACGTCTACGTGGCGTTCGACCCCCACCAGCAGGCGGACATCATCCGCAAGCAGGGCGGGTACATCCCGGGTATCCGCCCGGGCCAGCCGACGGAGCGGTACCTCGCCCACATCCTCAACCGGATCACCTGGCCCGGCGCCATCTTCCTCGGTGCGGTCGCGGTCACGCCGTCGCTGCTCATGGCCGCGTGGAACATCACCAGCTATCCCTTCTACGGAACGACGCTCCTGATCGCCGTGGGTGTGGCTCTCGAGACGATGAAGCAGATCGACAGCCAGCTCATGATGCGAAACTACGAGGGCTTCCTCAAGTAGGTGGCAGCCGGCGCCAGGCTCGTCGTCCTCGGCAAACAGGGGGCGGGGAAGGGGACGCAGTGCCTGTCCCTCTCCCATCACTATGTCGTCACCCACGTCTCCACGGGTGACATGCTGCGCGAGGCCGTCAAGCAGGGCACGCCGCTCGGGCGCAAGGCCAAGGAGCTGATGGACCGGGGCGAGCTGCTCGGCGACGACCTGATCATGGAGATGGTCACGGGCCGCCTGGACGAGAGCGACACCAAGGACCGCGGCTTCATCCTGGACGGCTGCCCCCGGACGGTCGAGCAGGCCAGGATGCTGGCCGACTACCTGGCCCCGGTCGACCTGGACCTGGTGATCGACATCGAGATCCCGACCTCCCAGGTCCTGCGCCGGCTGGCGTCGCGCCGGGTGTGCGTCGACTGCGGCGCCAATTACTCGCTGACGGCGAGGCCGTTGATCAACTGGACGTGCGATGTCTGCGGCGGCGAGGTGGTCCAGCGCGAGGACGACACCGAGGAGGCCATCTCCCGGCGGCTCGAGATCTACGAGGTCCAGACCGCCCCGCTCATCGACTGGTACCAGTCGCGGGGTCAGCTGGCCCAGGTGTCCGGGACCGGGTCGCCCGAGGCGGTGACCAAGCGGATCGTCCGGGCCATCGAGGACCGGCGGAACCGCAAGGGTGGCCGGTTCTCGTGACCGGGCCGTCCTGACCGATCCCCTACGATGACGGACATGTCGACTTCGAGCACGACGACGGCGGGGACCCGCCCGTGAGGCGCAACGCCGACGAGCTGGCCAAGATGCGCAGGGCCGGCCGGGTGGTCGCCGAGATCCACGAGGCCACCCGTGCCGTGATCCGTCCCGGGGTCACCACCCTCGACATCGACCGCGCCGCCCGCGACGTGCTGGACCGGCGCGGTGCGGGCTCCAACTTCCTCGGCTACCACGGGTTCCCGGCGGTGGTGTGCACCTCGCCGAACTCGATGATCGTCCACGGCATCCCGTCCGCCGACGTCGTCCTCGTCGAAGGCGACATCATCTCGGTCGACTGCGGGGCCATCGTCGAGGGCTACCACGGCGACGCCGCCTACACCGCACCGGTCGGAGCGGTCTCGGCCGAGGCGACCCGCCTGATGGAGGTCACCGAGGCGAGCCTGTACGCGGGGATCGACCAGCTCACCCCGGGGAACCGGCTGCACGAGGTCGGCCGGGCCGTGCAGCAGGTGGCGGAGGCCGCCGGGTTCTCGGTCGTCCGCGAGTACGTCGGTCACGCCATCGGCACGGCCATGCACGAGGAGCCCCAGGTGCCGAACTACTGGCCCGGAACCCCCGGCCCGACCCTCAAGACGGGCATGGTCTTCGCCGTCGAGCCCATGGTCAACGCCGGTGGCACCGGAACCGTTCTGCTCGACGACGGCTGGAGCGTGGTGACGGCGGACGGACGCCTGTCGGCGCACTTCGAGCACACGATCGCCGTGACCGAGGACGGACCGGAGGTCTTCACCGTCCCCTGAGGCTCTGACCTGGGGATTCGTCCGCAACCGACGGAAGGCGGGGCCACCACCGGGTCGGACTGGCAATTTGTGGCCGAAGGGCTAGACTGGTCATCCGGCTGGCCACGGGTGTGTGGTGGCGTGCCGATCCCGCTCCCGGTGGCGTTGCTCCAGCACGCCCCCGACTGCGGCAGTCCGGACGACGAACTCCGTGGTCCGAGGCGCACGTCGACCCCCGGGTCGACGACGGACGAGAACGACAGAGTAGTAGGAGATTCACCTGCCCAAGCCCAAGGAAGATGCCATCGTGCTGGAGGGGACGGTCGTCGAACCGCTCCCCAACGCCATGTTCCGCGTGGAGCTGGAGAACGGCCACAGCGTGCTGGCGCACAGCTCGGGAAAGATGCGGATGCACCGCATCCGCATCCTTCCCGGGGACAAGGTGCAAGTGGAGATCACCCCCTACGACCTGGCCCGCGGGCGGATCACCTACCGCTACAAGTGAGCCGGTCCGCCCCCGCCGGGGAGCGGGGGCGACGAGGAGCCGGCGGCCGTGCGGCCGTGCGGTACGAGGATCAAAGGACGACAACGTGAAGGTTCGACCGAGCGTCAAGCCGATGTGTGAGAAGTGCAAGGTGATCCGTCGGCATCGACGGGTCCTCGTCATCTGTGACAACCCCCGCCACAAGCAGCGGCAGGGCTGACGCCGAACCGGCTCGAGTAGCGAGAGAAAGAAGAACACGTGGCCCGCATCTCCGGCGTGGACATCCCCCGCGAAAAGCGGTTGGAGATCTCCCTGACCTACATCTTCGGCATCGGCCGGACGACCGCGCAGCAGATCTGCGCGGCCACCGAGACCAGTCCCGAC
>Ga0209012_1002542_pt1 | contig 15607 bp, 14 predicted proteins | sample RS3BMetagenome_FD_184735 | JGI IMG/M metagenome (GOLD analysis project Ga0209012, IMG submission 184735) | Ferric oxide microbial mat and aquatic microbial communities from Rainbow Spring, Yellowstone National Park, USA - RS3B (SPAdes) (version 3) ...
TCCTGACCAAACCGGGGCTCATCCTCGTCGTGGCGTGGATCGCCCAGACCTTCATCCAGTTGGTGTTGCTCTCGGTCATCATGGTGGGCCAAAGCGTCCAAAGTGCAGCCTCTGATGCTCGTGCCGCTAGCACGTTCACCGACACCGAGACCATCCTCGATCGCCTTGACGTGCGCACAGAGGGTGGCATCAAGGCGATCTTGGACCGACTGGATGCGCTGGAGGCGTCAATCGCCAAGTGATTTGACCGAGCATCGAGGCGGCGGCCAGTTGCGTCGAGTCGCAGAGATGCGGTGCCCGATTGCTCGACGAAACCAAAGTCAGGAGCACCCCTCAGAGGATCGTTGGCAAGTGATGGAGTGAGCATCCCGGAAATGCTGTGCAGTGACGTATTTCCCGTGCTTCCGGGTTACCGGGATGGATCGAGGTTTCACCGCCAGAGATGACCCAAGACGGCCCGAAACCCGACTACGAGGCAACGACTGCCCATCAGACTGGACCACTGTCGCGGCGGAGGCCAACGGTCCCGGCATTGGTGTCAGCGGACCGGCAGGAGAACCGACGGAGCATCTCGAGTACCCACGATGGCGGCCGGGGCCGGCGCGGCCGTGACCGGTGCCGGACCGGGCCGCCCAACGGATGCTGCATCGGAGAGGCGTCCCGTCGTCATTACGCCCGAGACCAGTCGACGTCCAGAAGCAGGTGCCGAACTGCCGCCAACAGATAACCTGGCTGACGAATCCCGAGCCGCCGCGGTCCTGGCTTCCGAGGACGCCCGACACGCGATCACCGTAGAGTAACCGGATTCCATCGCTCACGTGGCGCGTACGCCGGGCAACGATGGTCGGCTCGCCTGGAGAGCGAGACGCTCTGACCTGGTGGGCGCTAGACGAGTGATTCCAAGGGATCGCTGCTCGGCAGCGGTCCACCACTGACGCGAAAAAGGTGTCCAAGATCGGCGTTGCTCATAGCCACTTCGACCTTGGAGGTCTCATGGACGCCGACCTGGACACCCTTTGCACCGCACTCTACGTCTGCGCGGACGACCAGCTGAAGATGCGGCCCGAGCTGGTCCGATACCGGCCTCGTGTCGGACTTGTGCCGAAGCTCACCGATGCCGAGCTCGTCACCTTGGCCGTGGTCCAGGCTCTGCTCGGGTTCACCTCGGAGACCCGCTTCCTGCGCTACGCCCGAGCGCACCTGCGCCACCTCTTTGTGTGCCAGTCACACCCGAGCTCTTCGGCCACCTCGTTGACGGTGCGGCCCTTGCGACCGACGTCCTCGGTGGCTCGAAGTGCCGCCCGGCGGGTCAGCTTCATCCGGGGATGGGCAATGCGCTCGTCCTGTTCGGTCCAGCTGCCGTTGGTGCAGTCGCCATCGGCACACCGCCACCGGCGCTTGTGCCAGTGCAGCGTCGAGGGCTTGCCTCCGAACTGCAGATCGACCAGCACGACCTCTCGCCAACCCTTGGGCTGGGCGAGCACACCACACGCTGGGCACCCCGGCCGGTCGGTCACCGACTCGATGTGCAGCTCCACCCGCTCGTCGGTCACGTACACACCGAGCACGCAGATCTCAGGAAGCCCCACCAGAAGCTCCATCATCTTCGTCGGGTCAGTCTCGAGGCGGCTGGGTAGCTTGCGCTTCGGCGGCATCGGCTCACGCTGGCAGCGTCAGCTCACCATCACGCGGATGCGTTGCCCCCTGAAATCCGAAGTCCCACAAAATCTAGGCCCTAAAGGGGTGCCCCAGTACGGCGGGAGCGGGTCGCTCATCCCCTATGAGTAACGAAGCACTTCGGGACGATCTGTCGAGTCGCAAGAATCGAATGCTCGGGGGCACTTCAGAGACTTGGGATCCGGCCACGAATGGAGATCCATTGCAGGCCCTGCCACTACTGGGCGATTAGCCCTGGCTAGTCCGTGCGTGAGGTGACGCGCACGTAATACCTATCAGGATCGATAAGTCGAAAGTCCCTGGTACCCCATGATCGGTCACCGATCGGTTCGATCCGTCCGTGGTGGCGTTCTGCCTCGGGACTGGCCAGGGCGTAGGCACGATCAACGTCATCAACCTCGATGACGATCTCCAACCCGACGCCACGCGGCCCGACGAGTCGATCGCGACTGAAGTGGTGGTCTGCGGGCAACTTTGCGTGATTCTGGACGCCAATGGTTACAACGCCCCTCTTCAGTGGCACATATCCATCAGAGGACCAAGTCTCTGGTGGCGCGAGCCCGAGGGTCGCCTCATAGAAGCTGACTGACGCCTCGACGTCATCGACGAACAGCTCAAAGCGCAACCCGAGCGGCAGCACTCCGTCGCCCCAACGTGATTCGACTGCGCCTTGACTTGACACCCTCGCAATCGTAGCGGCGGCTGCATCCTGGTTCGGGCGACTTCACCTCGGCGTACCGCAAGCCGAGCTCCCTCCGGCCGGGGTTCCGCAGCTCGTAGGCATTTTCGGGGGTCCGGATCGGTATCGTCCCTGGTCCGGGCGGCGTGAGGCACGGAGCGAGTCGAAAAGCGTAGGCACACGCCTACTTTACTGACCTGGGAGCACCGGTCACGATGTAGGCGTGTACTTGCGTGAGTCCAGTCGCCGGAACAAGGACGGCTCGAAGGTCACCTATCTGCAGCTGGCCCACAACGAGCGCCACCCGAAGACCGGCTCGCCGGTGGCCAAGGTGATCCACAACTTCGGGCGCAAGGACAAGGTCGACAAGGAGGCACTCGCCCGGCTGGTGTCTTCCATCAGCCGGATCCTCGATCTGCCCATGACCGATGCGTCGGTGGCGTCGGGGGACGTCGAGCTGGTCGACTCCCGCCGTTTGGGCGGAGCGTTCGTCCTCGACCAGTTGTGGGATCGCCTCGGGATCGCCGATGCACTGCGGTCGGTGGCGGTGGGTCGTCGACTCGACGGAGAGTTCGTGGAGCGGGTGTGCTTCGCACTCGTCGCCCAGCGCTGTCTGGAGCCGTCCTCCAAGTTGGCCGCAGTCACGTGGGCGAACGAGCGGGTGGCGATTCCGGACTGTCCAGCCTTCGACGACGACGCCGCCTATCGGGCGATGGACTTCCTCCTTGCCGCACTGCCCGAGATCGCCGAGCGGATCTTCTCTGCGACGGCCAACCTGTTGAACCTGTCCTGCGACATCATCTTCGTCGACACGTCCTCCACCTACTTCGAGCGGGAGGTGGCCGACGGAGAGGACGACCTCGACCTGGCCAAGACCGCCGAGGAGAAGGCCGGCGAGGAAAAGCGGGAGCCCGAGGCGTCCGGTCCGCCCGAGTCGGCCACCCGTCGGTTCAACAAGCACTCCAAGGACCACCGGCCCGATCTGCCCCAGGTCGTGCTCGGCATGGCGGTGACCGCCGAAGGGGTGCCGGTGCGGTGCTGGACGTTCCCGGGCAACACGTCGGACCAGGTGATCATCCGGACCATCAAGGACGACCTGGCCGGATGGATGCTCAACCGGGTGGTGTGGGTAGCCGACCGGGGCTTCAACTCGGTGGCCAACCGCTCCTACCTGCAAAAGGGCGGCGGTCACTACGTGGTGGCCGAGAAGCTCCGCAACGCCAGCGGCGAGGCCAGAGAGGCACTCGCCCGACCGGGTCGCTATCGCGCCGTTGCCGGCAACCTCGAGGTGAAAGAGGTCGTGGTCGGCGACGGTGAGCGACGCCAGCGCTTCGTGGTGTGCTTCAACCCCGAAGGTGCGGCACGCGACCAACAGGTCCGGGCCAACCTGGTCGCCTACCTGGAGACCCAGATTGCAGGCACCGACGAGTGGAGCGCGTCACGCCGCGACGAACTCGCCGGGCGGCTCCGCACCACCCCCGCTCTCTGGCGCCTGGTCCGCCGGCTGCAGGACGGCCGCTTCCGCATCGACAAGGCGGCCATTGCCAGAGAGACCAAGCTCGACGGCAAGTGGTTGCTGCGGACGAGTGACGACAGCCTCACCCCGACCGATCTCGCCCTCGCCTACAAGCAGCTCCTCGAGGTCGAACGGGGCTGGCGGGACATGAAGGGATCGCTCGGTCTCCGGCCGGTCTTCCACCACCGGGAGGACCGGATCCGCAGCCACGTCCAGCTCTGCTGGCTCGGGCTGCTGCTGATCCGCGTCGTGGAGAACGCCACCGGCGACACCTGGCGCAACGTCCGGAACGAACTCGACCGCATGCACCTGGTGACCATGGAGACCGACCACGGTCGGGTGGCACAGCGCACGACCACCACGTCCCGGCAGGCCGAGATCCTGGCCAAGCTCGACATCGTCGAGCCTGGCCGACTCCTCGACTTCGAGCTGCCGACGCCGTCTGCGTAGTCCCAGGTCACGGGCTCGCGTAGTAACACGCCTCCGAAGCCCGATCGCGCCCCTCTTCCCAGGTCAGCATCGCTTTTCGAGGTAGTCGTGTGCCTGCTATCTGCGGAAGTCCGGTCCGGGGGCAGCGCGGTATAGGTGGCCTCTGCAGCGGTAACTGCCCGAAGGACCCACCCGAACAAGATTCACGAGCGGATAGGCCGCACGGGACATCGAACGGCATGGTTCGAACGCCGGACACTTCTGCCCTGCCACCCCAACATGCTCAGCTGCTATGCAACAACGCACTGACTGGTGGATGGGTGGGACAGGGAGATTCACAGTCAATGTGTAAGAGATCGCAGATGCGGCGGTTGTCGATTTCGCCATCCCGCGCAGAGGCGACCCGAGTGCCGTGATCATGGCTCACAACGGCGTCCTCATCCGTGCCGGACGCACTCATCCCATCTGGCACGGATCTGGCACGCCATCGGGCCTCCACAGGTCAAGCCGGCTCAAACCCGCCGCTGAACTGCGACTTCCTGGTGGTCGGGACCGGCGTCGATCCGGTGACCTCACGCTTTTCAGATGGATCGGGGGCGTATTGAGAGATGCCGATGATCTGCTGAAATGGCACAAAGTACCTGTTCAGAAGGGTAATCGGACTGACTCTGACTGACCGCCAGAAGCCGTCATTTTCCGCCAGTTTCCATTTTTCTGGGCACGTAGAGGGCACGAAATCGACCACGCGGGCGGTCACCTCGACGGCCCGCGTGGCAGCTCGCCGGTCGACGGGATCTGTTCGAGCGGAGGCACCGGACGCCGCCGCTTCGAGGACCGGACCGAATGGTGCACCCGGGCTCGTTGGCCAGGGCATGCAACACGGCCACTCTCAGGTTCGCCCGCGTGCCTGCCGAAGATGACTTCGTGCGGAATCGACCGGCGGACCGTCTACGCGGGGAAGTCTTCCATGCGTGGATGGGAACGGCGGCGCGAAGTTGGCCCGTCTTCCCTGTAGTTGCGGTAGTGGCAGTCCTCTACGTTCTCTTCTTGACCCTTCTCCCCGCCCCTCCATGGTGGAGTGGGTTCTGCGCAGGGCTGTTTTTCGGCGCACTATCGGTGGCAGGAATGTGGTTGGTGCACCTGCACTCCGGCTCGCACAGCGCTCTATTCGGGACGCTTGGCGAGCAGGCAACCGCCGACGTCCTGCAATCGCATCGGATGAAGCGATCGGGATGGCGGCTCGTCAACGGGCTCGCCTTCGCTGACCACGGAGACGTCGATCACACACTCGTCGGACCGGGAGGGATCTTCGCCGTGGAGTCCAAGTGGACCAACCAGCCCTGGGAGTTCGATTCCAGTGGGCGTATTCCCGGAGTCGAGCGTGCGCTCGTCCAGGCACGACTCGGTGCCCGGAAGATCACGAGCACACTCCGAGCTCACCACGTTGCGCCAGAGTCTGGGGTGCGCCCCGCGATCGTCATCTGGGGTCCCGGAGCTCCGGTCATCGCGGGCGGTCTCGTCGAACTCGACGGAGTGGCAGTCTTTGAGGGCCGGAAGCTGCGGTCCTGGCCTCTCGGATCTGAGGACACCCAGCTGAGTCCGGATGTTGTCGAGACAGTGTTCCGAGCGCTTCTCGGAGAGCTGTTATCCCGCCAGCCACTGAATCTCCGTCAAGGAGTGTCCACACCAGCCTGATTGGTCGACGCCGACTGTGCTGGGTTCGGGCGCGGTGGAACGTCGAAGAGAGCCGGCACGCCCAGTTGCACTACGGTCAAAAGAGGCATGGCAGTGAACTGCAACGACTTCCACGATTCTCTTGGAGCGACGCGTGTGCTCCTGGCGCCGGAGCGAAATGAGGAGGTCGTCGGTTGGCTCAGGGACTATCTCGGCGGAACGTATTCCGGCGGTGCATTCGATCGGGCGATCGACCACGACTACCCGAACGAGTTCACGCAGAGGGATTTCGACGCAGTAGCGAAGCTGAAGGTCGCCGTCTTGAAGCCCACCCAGGCCTGGCTGAAGGGCGACGGGAGGGCAGAGGTCAGTCGTCTCCTGAATGCGATCGACCAGGACCTCGACATCTGGGATGTCACGGAAGAGGACTTCGACGAAATCCTCGGCGAGAACGGACCCGCATGGCGCCTTTGGAAGCTGATTGAAGGCTTGCAGAAGGAGGGCCGAGCGGGGCACGCCGGCACCGGAGTCACGGCGGGGAAGCTCCTGCACGGAAAGCGTCCGAGGCTCATCCCAATCTACGACGACAAGGCCGTGAAGCCCACGCTGCACGTGACCGATGTGAATGTCTGGGGGGCCTTCTGGTGCATTCTCCGGAACGAAGACGTGCGGACGCGCCTGGATGAGATCCAGCAGTCGGTCCCGGAGTCGGCGGAGCTGTCGACACTGCGAGTCCTCGACATCGTTGTTTGGATGTCGGCAAACGTCGCCGACGGACAGGTCAGTTCGGACTGAAGTTCGGGGCTCCGGCAGATCCAGGGGCGGTTGAGGCACTCCTCGTCACACCTGCTCCTGCGGCGGCTCAGTGGCGAGCACCACCATCTCGGCCAGCCGGTCGGCGATGCGGCGGTCCCGGTCGTCGGCGGCGTGCTGGTAGATCATGGCCGCCTGCGGACTGGCATGGCCGAGTCGGGACATGAGTTCCTTCGTAGTGGCACCCGTCTGCGCCGCCAGCGTGCCGGCCGTGTGGCGGAGGTCGTGGAACCGGAGGCCCGAAAGGCCGACTGCATCGGTGGCGGGCAGCCAGACCCGATTGCGGAAGTTGTTGCGATCGACCGGGCCGCCGCCATCGGTGGTGAACACGTACTTGTCGTCACCGTCGACGCCGTAGCGCTCGAGGTGCTGGTGCAGTTCGGTCACCACCGGCCCGGGAAGTGCAACCGAGCGACGGCCCGCCGCGCTCTTCGGGCCGTCTTCGACCACCTCGCCCGACCCCAGGCGAAGGCGCTTTCTCCGGACGATGACGTTCCCCTCTGTGAGATCGAGGTCCGAGCGCCGCAACGCGGCCAGTTCCCCCTGGCGCAGGCCGCCGAGTCCAGCCAGCAGGACATAGGCCCGGTAGCGTCCGGGTACGGCGCCGGCCACGTCGTAGAGCTCGGCGATGGACAGGAATCGCTGCTCGACGTGGTGCTCAACGCCGCCGCGCTCGATCCGACACGGGTTCTTCACCAGCAGGTCGTCGTCGACGGCGTGGCGGAGGATCTGGCGGAGGCGCACGTACGCCTTTGCTGTGACCGAATGGCCACGCGCCTGTTCGAGCGCCCCGTACCAGGCCCGCACCAGCACGGGGGAGAGGTCGACGATCGCCACGGCACCGAGGGCGGGGACGTCGGGACTGATAGGCGGGAGGATGTGGAGACGGAGCTGCTCTGCGTAGATCTCTTGCGTGCGGCGGGCGAGCCCCACCCGACCACGGAGCCAGGCGTCGGCGTACTCGCGCAGGGTCACCTGGAACGCACGGGGGTCGGTCCACATCCCGGCGGCGGCGTCGAGGGTGGCCGACGCCAGCCACAGGTTGGCGCCCCGCTTGGTGGCGAACGTCTGGCGAGCGGTATGGCGAAGCCCGTCGATCCCCCAGTAGCGGACCTGGTAGCGGCCCGAGGGGAGCTTCCGGATCGTGCCGGTCGAAGTCCGTCCCACCGGTCAGGCTCCGGACGTGGCGCAGGCCACCGTGCCGCTGGCAGGAGGTGCCCAATGATTGGGTCCGATCTTGCTGATCGGACGGTCGGGTTCGGGGCGGGTCGGCGCCACAGGCCTTCTCCTCACGTCGCCCGTCTGCGCATCCAGGCGGGCGATTGGCTGGTGGGTGAAGGCGCCTGCCGACCGGTGGTCCTCGGCGCGAGTGACTGCGTATGCAGACTACCCACCGGCTGTGCTGTGCCCGACCGATACCGCTGGGCGATGCCAACCTCGGGCGTCTTCTGCCCTTCGATCCACGCCGTCACGTCGGCCCGGTCGAAGCGCACGAAGTGGCCGACCTTGACGAACGGGATCCGTCGTTCGGTGACGAGGCGCTGGACATGACGGGGCGTGGTGGCCAGCCAGTCGGCGACCTCGACCATGTCGAGCAGGCGCCCGGGCGCGTTGGTTGACCGCCGAACGTCTGGGTTCGGAACGGTCCCGTCCCCCGACCGTGTCCCTTCGGTCGCCTGGGGCGAAGTGCGGCTCATTGCCCGTGCTCCGAGGTCGTGTCGTCGCGGGCGACCGACCGGCCGAGGCGCACCTCGTCCTCCAGGTTGCGGGCCAGTATGGCGTCGCCGACGGTCAGGTACCCCGATCCCTCGTAGCTCCACTCACGGACCTCTCCGGCGGGTTCCTCCAACTCCTCGTCTCCAGCGTCGGTGCTCCGTTGGGCGACACGCCACCGCTGACGTTCGTCCCGCAGCGCCCCGAACGTCGTCGAGTACCGACGCGACTTGGTGAGGAAGTGGCCCCGGAACCCGCAGCTGTGGGCCCAGAGGTGCAGGCGGAGCCCGGCCAGTTCCGGGACGCCCCCCAGTTCCCAGGCAGTGGCGACCAGCGCCCGCAGGTGGGCCGGCAGTCGTGCGTCGTGGGGAACGCCACCCCGCAGGCGGTGGTCCAGCACGCCGTCGCTGTCGGACCCCTTGGTGGCGTACTTGGCCAGGTAGGCCGCAGCCCGTCGGCGGCCCTGCTCGGCGTCGGTCACGACCGTGGCGTCGACCTGCTCCCCCCAGGCCAGCCGACCGTCGGACTCCCCGGGCATCGGGGCGCTGACCTTCCGCGCGGCGATCCGCAGTGCCGTGGCCAGCACGTCGCCGTCGATCCCGTCGGGCACGGGACCGAGGTGGACGTCCCCGTCATCCGCCCGGTCGTCCACCCGCACCAGGGCGTGGAGGTGGACCGAGCCGCGCCGTTGGAATTCCACGACCTTCACATACGACAGCCGCAGGCTGCGGGCGGCCTGCCGAGCGCTCATCCCGGTGAGGGAACCGAGAGCACGGACGGCGTAGATGGTGGTTCTCCGCCACAGCTCGGACACCCCGGCGTTGAAGAGGACGGCGCCCTCATAGTCGTAGCAGTCGGGACACAGTGCCTGGCCGATCGCCTCGTCCGCGTCCCGGTGACGGGCGGAACAGGTCAGCACGGTCCCGTGCGGGCACCGGCGTCCCCACGGGTGACAGCTCCCGTCGGGTCGGCGTCGGTGCACGGGACCGAAGCTCGGGGCGGTCAGGGTGAGCAGGACGGCAGGGTGCGCGCGTACCTCCTCGGGCACCCCCTTGCCACCTCGGAGGCCGGCGGCGACCAGGGCGAATGCGTCGCCCCGGTAGAGGGAGGCGCACGGCGGGCACAGCGTCTCCCGCCGGGTCCCGCACGCCTTCAGCAGGACGCCGTCCGGCAGGGTCCGGGTGTCGAAGCGCACCTCGCGCCCCGGGTGGGCACCACTGTCGTCCCTGCCATCCGTGGTGATCCGTCCGGCCAGGCGCACCGGCCGCCGACAGCACCTCGCCCCGCGCACCTGGGTGGTGAACGCGTCGTTGCCCCCCGGTGCCGCCAACCGGGCGAGGATGCCGTCGGTCACCCGGGACATCGGGGCACGGTCGAACTGGTCGCCACTCCCGTTTCCCCTCCCGGGTCGCACGTCGGTAGGCGCCGTCATCGGGCCGTCCCCCGACCGATCTCGGCCTGGCGGGCGACGTGGCGAAGGTGGTCGTCGTCCAGGATGAAGCAGCGCATGCGTCGGGGCAGGACCCCCTCGGCCAGCAGGTAGCCGACACCGCGGAGGGCCGGGTCGACGTCGGAGGCGGAGTAGCCCCGGCTCGCCCATCCGACCCCGAGCACGGTGTCCGAAGCGTCCCGGGTGGCGCACCGGAGGGCCAGTCGGACACCGAAGAGGTCACGGATCGATGTCGGGACCACGTCGGCCGCCGGCTTCTGGGTAGCGGCCACCACGACGATTCCCGCGGCCCGGCCCCGGGCCACGACGTCTCGCAACAGGTCGGCCAACTCGTCCCGTTCCTTCGACTTTCCCTGGAGGTAGAGTGCGAGCTCGTCGATCACCACGACGATCATCCCTACGCCGCTCGTCTCGTCGAACTTGCGGATCCCGCGCTCGAGCACCTCGGCGAACCGGGACTCCATCTCGGCCCGTAGCTCCCGCAGTACGTCCACTGCCTCGGCGAGGTCGGGCCCGACGAAGCGGCGGCAGCACCGCTTCCACGCGGCGAGTTCCACCAGTTTGCCGTCGAAGCACCACAGTTCGACGGTGGGGTCGAGGGCGGCGGCTCCCACCACGAGCGAGAGCGCGTTCGACTTACCAGCCCCGGGTTCGCCCCCGAGAAGGACGTGGTGTCCGGCCAGGTCGAGGACCACCAGGCCGTCGTCCTCGTCGATCCCGAGCGGCAGGCCCGACCAGAGGTCGGCGCGACGCAGCCCGATCCATGGCCAGGGGATCGCTGCTCCGGCGAGGGGATCCCGGGTGGCCACGACGAGCTGGGCCCGCCCGGCCCGGGTGGCGTCGGGACGGACCCGCACACTGGTGGCGTCGAAGGCCACGGCCAGGCGTTCCCGGATGGTGTCCAGGTCGGTGGCCGTCAGATGGGGCGACAGCGCGACGTCGACCACCACGCCGGCCGGTGTCGGGTGCTCGTCCACCACCCGGGGCTGGACGGCGGGATCCACACCTGCGGCGTCGAATGCCTTCCCCCACCGCCGTGCCCGCCGTTCGGCGCGGTAGCGGTCGACCAGCCAGGTGCGAGAGGTCGGCCAGGCGACGAGTGCGAAGGCACCGAGGGCCAGGAGGGCGTCGGCCCTGCCGAGCCCGAGGATCGGGACCAGAGCGACCCTCGCCACCGCAGTGGCGAGGGTCAGTCCGGTCTCCAGGCGTCGGTTCCAGGCCATCCGGGCGAGCCGGGCCGGGTAGTCGACGACGTGTCGGCCGGACGTGCTCATGAGTTCCCGACCCCCTTGTCGAGGAGGGCGAGGACACCGACGACGGCGAGCCCCGCGACGGGAGCACCGACCGCCATCAGCACGAAGCCGAGCACGGCGCCGGTCACGAGCAGGCCTCTCACGACGCCTCCTTCGTGTTCTTCGCGGACGTCGTGCTGACGGCGGGCGTGGTGCCGCTGCTCGCCTCGACGGCGGACGCCTCGTAGAACACGCCGGTGCCGCCGTCCTTGGTGGTGAAGGTGGACACGGTGAGTCCGGCTACCTGGACGAGGGCTCCGGCCCCGAGGCCCTTGGGCTCGTTGGGCGTGCGGACGCCGACGATCTGGGCCCGGCCCCCGCCGAGGACGACGAGCTCGGTCCGGTAGAGGGCCTCCCCGTCCCGGTTGGTGCGGTGCTCGCCGGTGTCCCGGTCGACGACCGGTGTCGGTGGCGCCCCGCAGAGGACGGTCAGGGTGGTGGTGTCGATGGGCAGTGCCATGACGGGTTCCTTTCTGTTGTGGGTTGTGGTGCTGCTGCCGGAGGATCCGGCCCTTCCCGTGCCGGTGGAGCCGGACGGCTGCCGGCACGGAAACCTGGAGACGGCCGTCCCGGCGGTGCGCCGGGGGACGGCACGCATCGCTGCGTGGCGTGCGTCGAGCGCGAGTGCGCGGGGTTCGACCGGCGACGGCGGCGGTGCCATCGACGGTGGACACGCTGCGTGGGGACTGCCTGGTGGAGCGGGTATCTGGACAGTCACGCTGTGTGGCAGCGAAGCGATCGGAGCCCGAACCCGCGCGACACTCCCGCCGTGGGGCAGGAGCAGAAGACAGCACGGGTGAATCAGCGCGCCCACGGGCGCTGCGCCCGCACGGTCGTGCGCGCCGCCGTTGGTGTCGCGTTCGGCGGACTGGTGCTCGGCATCGGACCAGGAGCCGTGGCAGCACCCGTGGGTACGCCGTTCGTCCCCGTCAACGCCCCGATCACCTGGCCCGCCACGGTGGAGGACGGCACCGCCCAGACCTCGACGGTCACCATCGACACCGCCGAGCTGGCGAAGGGGGCGGAGCTCCCGGGTGGCCGTGCCCTCACTGCGGGCCGGACGTACCTCTACGTCGCCCTCCACGCGAGCTACACGTACGCCACCGACCCGACGGCGCCCTTCGCCATGCCACCGGCCGACGCCACGCTCGCCACGCCCGATGGAACGGTCGCCGGCATCCGGGGCCAGGCGACCTCGCTCGCCATCGATGCCAGCTGGTACTTCCCGGTACCTGCGGGACTCACGTCGGCCACCCTCGAGGTGGCGCCCTTCTCCAAGGTGCTCGGGAACGAGCGGGGCGACTTCCTCACGTGGAGCTTCAGCCCGACCCCGATTGCCCTGGTCGCCCGTCCCGTCCACCCGGCCGGTGCCGCATCCGGGGGCACTCCGACGTCGGCAGGCGCCACCGAAGGCGGTCCATCCAGTGCCGGCACCACGGCCCATGACGGTGGCATGCCGCTGGGCGCAACGCTCGGCGCCGGTGTGGCCGGCCTCGTCCTCCTCGGTGCCGCCGGCGCCAGCCTGGTGTCGTTCCGTCGACGTCGTGCCTTCGCCCGCGCCGACCGCGCGGGCCGGGTCGTACTCGCCGGACCACCGCCGCTCACCGCGGCCAGTCCGCTGGTCGGCGCCGTGCTGGCCGGTGGAGCGCTCGCCCCGGAGCGCCACGGGATCCTGGTCAAGCTGCTCGGACCGCTCGAGGTCGAGGGCACGGCCAGGCCGGTGACGGCCGGCCCGGTGCTCGAGATCATCGTCTTCCTGGCGCTCCACCCAGGTCGGACCTTCACCTCGGTGCAGCTCCGGGAGTCGATCTGGGGACTCGGGCGCCAGCCCATCGCCTCCCAGACGTTCCGCAAGTACATGGTCGAGCTGCGCAAGGCGTTCGGACGGGGTGTCGTCGTGACCGACGCCCACCGCTACGAGCTCACCGATGCCGTCTACTCCGACTGGGCGGTGTTCCAGGCCCTCACGGGACTTACGGACGCCGCCACCGTTCCCGGGTCCGCCGTTCCAGCACCGTCCGGTCCCGAAGCGTCCGCTGCAGAACCAGTCGCTCCGGTCAGTAGGCCGGTCGACGAGTACTCGGGCCGTGAGCGTGCGCTCTCGCTCGTGCGGGGCCCGGTGCTCTCGGGGTGCTTCGACGGCAAGAAGAACTCGCCGTTCGCCTGGGCGGTCGGAACCGCCAACGACATCGAGGACGAGGTGACCTCCCTCGCCTACGACCTGGCTCTCGTATTCCTCCGGACCGACGAGCCCGAACGGGCCGACCGGGTCGTGGCCCTGGGGCTCGGGTGCTCGGACGCCCACCTGCGGCTGCGCATCGTCGGTCTGCGGGTGGCCTCCGTGCGGGGCGGTCCCCGTGCACTCGACCGGGCACTGGACGCGGCACGGGTGGCCCTGGCCGGGTTCCCTGGCGACGTCGCCGAGCTCGAATTGGCGGCCCGGGACCTCGGTTGGGTGGCGACCGGCTCGGTGTGAGACCCCGTTGGGCGGGTTGGTTCCCATGGACCAGGACTCTGCCGAGGGGGGTGTTGACTAAAGTGTTGACTTTCCTCCTACCAGGGAGTTTGCGGCCGAATTCGGGACCGCACCCCTTGTTGCGAGGTGGATCGGTTGCAGGATCTGGTCGCCAGGGGTCACGTCGGTGGGTGCCGAGCCGTCGACCAGCCGCGTCAAGGGCCGGGACAAGAGCCACCGGACGTCACGGCGACGACGTTGAGCAGGGTGGCTCTTCTCCCTGGGAGCGGACGCTCCCTCCCTGGACCCGGCGCGTCGGCTCGGCAGGGCGCATCCATGGGATCGACGAGGCCTCGTCGCTCCCCGTGATGGGGAGCGCTCGATCGAGACGGTGGAGCCGGACTGCGGGGCGTGCGGCGTGCTGGTTCCCGAGTTCAGGAGGTAACCCATGGCCCGCATCACCCGAGATGACTTCGAGGCTTGCATGGCGTTCGGCACGGCGTCGCTGGCCGTCGCCGATGTCGCACGGCTCATCGTCGATGGACTGCCTGATGACCGCACTCGAGAGCTGTTCGCCGAGCTCGAGGCCGCACACGACCGTCTCCGGGACCTCTTCGCCCTGGAGGAGGACGCCGCCGTGCACGCGCTGGCCCTCAGCATCCTGGTCCTGGCCGACCGCACGGGCGAGCAGCTACGAAGTGGCCGGCACCTTCCTGGCTCGTGACCGGGCAGGAATCTCATTCCCCCCGATGGATCTGCGGTGACGCCGGCGGGACCAGCCTTCGGCGCCCGCCGGCGTCACCGAAACCAGTGCTCGGTCGGCGGCTCGAGGTTCCGCTCGGGGCGAGCGCCCAGGGAGCGTGTGATGATCTGCTCTACACAGATCTAGAAGTCACGCATCTGAGTGCGGATCGCAATCCCGCAAGCCGACTCCTATTATGCCCCCAGCTATGAAACTCAAGAATGCGTTGAACTGGTTTCGTCGGTTGTCGGTTGGCCTTACGCGAGGTGAGCGCCTCACGTATTTCTTGATTCAGCTACTCCTCATCCTCGTGGGAACAATCTTGGCGCTCACCCACAAGACCCTCCTTGTTGCCGTTGGGGCTGGGATTATTGCCACTGGAGCCGCCGGACTCCTCACCTTCGCACGCAGCGTCCTGCAAGAGGAGCAGTCTGAACGAATTCGAATACTCACGCGCTTCGGTATTCTCAGCGCCTTTGAACGGCGTGGGGCGATGATTCGCATTCAGTATGACGAGCGGCTCAGCGGAGCACGCCGCGGAATCGATGTCATTGGCTTTGGGCTGAAGCATCTCCAGGAAGACTACCGGAGCAGTTTCAATCAATGGGCCGATGCATGCCCAGTTCGAATTCTCCTCATCGATCCTGAGGCGCCGATGAGGGCGACTGATTCGTACGCATCAGCACGAGACGGCGAGGAAGGCCTCGCCACCGGCACCATCGCCGGCGAGGTAAAGGACTTCCTGGAGAAGACAGCACACTTGCGGGTGACCCGCCCGGATCGATTTCAGGTGCGCCTCTATCACTCACTTCCAAGCTTCAATCTATTCCGCGTCGACGACACCCTATTTTACGGTCCATATCTTCTCGAACAACAATCACGTAACACACCAACACTTCTACTTGGCCGTGGAATCCTCTACGACGCACTCATGAGCCATTTCGAGGAGCTTTGGTCTGACCGGCATTCGCGCGCGGCCCCTTGACGAATCGTAACTGTTCAGGCCCCTTGACCGTCTGATCCACCACCAGGGATAACGGCGCGCGTACCGTGGGGAATTCCGACCCGCGATCCCTCTCCAGACGATCCCTCCTATGAGCAGCTGGCGTCCGAGAACGCACTGCTTCGGGCACAGGTGTCGATGCTCGAGTCGAAGCTCGCCGATCT
>Ga0209012_1002545_pt1 | contig 15592 bp, 20 predicted proteins | sample RS3BMetagenome_FD_184735 | JGI IMG/M metagenome (GOLD analysis project Ga0209012, IMG submission 184735) | Ferric oxide microbial mat and aquatic microbial communities from Rainbow Spring, Yellowstone National Park, USA - RS3B (SPAdes) (version 3) ...
TGTCAGGGAATCCCCCGCGTATGCAAGACTTCCGACACAGTTTTGCAGTTCACCGCCTCAATCAATGGGTGCAGGAGAAGAAAGACCTGAGCGCATATTTACCATACCTCACGATGTATCTGGGTCACGAACATCTCACTGAGACGGATTACTATTTGCATCTGGTGCCTGAGTTTTTCCCTGTCCTGACGGACGCGATAGAGGCCCGGTTTGGTGCGTTGATCCCGGCGGTGACCTCATGACACCGGATGATCGGTTCTTTCGCTATGTGCGTGATTTTCTGCTGGTATATCTCCCCAAGAATCGTTGCTGTAGTCCGCATACGGTCAAGTCCTACCGCGACACCCTGCAGTTGCTCCGCGTATTTCTGAAGGAAGAACGGAACATGTCGTTTACCCAGATCACGTTTGACGGTCTTGATCACCACTGCATCGGGGCATTCTTGAACTGGCTCGAAACCACGCGACATTGTCGTGTCGCCACACGGAACCAGCGCCTGGCCGCCTTGAAATCGTTCTTCAAGTATGTGGCCCAAGAAGATATCACGCTGATGGGGGCGTACACCGAAGTCAACAAAGTGCCCTTGAAAAGGACGCCTCGCACGGCGTTGACCTACCTCTCCGAGGGCGCCCTGGCAGCCTTGTTGGCGCAACCGGATGCGACCGTCCACCGTGGCATGCGAGACCAATTTCTGCTGGTCTTGCTCTATGACACGGGAGCCCGTATCCAGGAAATCTTGGATCTGCGCCTTCGAGATTTGCATCTTCAAGCGACGGTTCCGTGCATTTATCTCACGGGCAAAGGCCAGAAGACGAGGGTCGTGCCCCTTCTGACCAAAACCGTTGCGCATCTGAATCGTTATCTGGAGCACTTCCATGGCAAAAGCGCCTCCCATGAAGCTTGGCTCTTCTATACAGTCATCAAAGGGCACGTTGGGCCGATGTCGCCGGACACAGTCGCCCGGTTTCTAAACCGCTACAGCGCCATGGCAAGGGAGTGCTGCCCGGAGCTGCCCGACCGGGTCCATCCGCACCTCTTTCGGCACACACGCGCGATGCACCTGTATCAAGCCGGCATGCCACTGTCCTACATTAAGGATTTTCTGGGCCACGCAAGTGTCAATACCACCGACATCTATGCGACCGCCGACGTTCACATGCTGAAAGCAGCGCTGGAAAGGTCCTACACAGACACCACGACGCCGCAGGAAGTTGCCGCGTGGACAGACAATGAAGAGTTGCTGCTTCAGTTGTGCGGACTCAAGTAGGCTACGGAGTTATCCCTAGGAATCCGATGACCGTACCGCGCCAGCAGACGGTGGACGCACATTCTTCGGGATAACTCATTGATCGGAATAATCATCAGGCTCAAGAGCGCCTGTACTATGCAGATGATGTTCATGCCATACTGGTCTTCAGCGTTAAAGACGACACCCTTGAACTCTACGATCTCATCGCCTCAAAACCGCTGACGCTCTCGGATATTTGCAAACGAGTTCCGGTTTCTTTCTCAAGAGTCGCTGTCTACTTCAATCCGGATCGTTTTACGGGGTGGAATTGGACTCCTGCGCCACATCAGACGACGGCAAACTTGATGATTAGGGGAAATATCAACATCTCGGGGCACCTCAAATACCCGGAGACGGCGAAGTTCTGATAGGTGCGTCTTGAACATTCGGGGGCAAAATGCAGTAGAATGGGAACTGACCGTTGCGGCGCATTCGGGCGGGAGAGCCCCAAAACATACTGATATAAATTTGGAAGTAATCGGAGGTATGGTTATGGCGGACGATTTCTACTGTGACGAAGTATTGAGTGGACATACGTCAGTGGAAAAGGTCTTCGAAACTCCAAATGTACTGGCCTTCCACCATACCCGTCCCTTTTTCCCCGTGCACATAGTTGTGATCCCTAAAAAGCATATCCCGTCACTCATTGCGACGGGGGAAGACGATAACCACATTCTCTTGGAGTTGTTAAGTGTCGTAAGGAAAGTTGCCACTCAAATTACTGTTGAACATGGAGCTTGCAGAGTTCTTACCAACCTAGGCAAATATCAAGATTCGAAACATCTGCACTGGCATGTAGCCTATGGCCAGTCTTTAAGATAGGTAGACCAAACGAACGAATGCGACAGACAAACCTCTAGAACCTGATGCCCGGATTTTTGAACTGGTGATAGAATATCTCTCAATAATTCAGGAAGCTTGGGTCGGGAAAAAGCTGTACGGTGGACTCTTGTTTGGATGGCGCGAGATAGGAGGCATGTATGGCGCACAAGAAAAAGTACGGCGATCGCAGGAACTGGCCACGCATCCTGGAATCGGACTACGCACAGATGGAAATCTCTGAGGATGAATTTGAGGGACATATCACGCTGTACCGCATGAATGTTGTCAGGGAACCTTTGTACGTTCCAAATTGCGGCCGAATGGTCTGCATAGCGAATGGGGGATATTCCTGGCTTCACCAGATTCCGAGCCATGGACGTCATGTGGTCATCGCCATGTTTGACGCGAAAGGTGACTTTGTACAGTGGTTTATTTGTTCGGGTACGGGTGTTGGTGAGGATCTGGTACCCTGGTTTGACGATTTATACTTGGACGTCGTCGTTCTGCCTAGCGGCAAGTTCGAGTTGTTGGATGTTGACGAGCTGCAGGATGCCCTGGAAGTCGGCGTCATTGATCAAGCATCGTTTGACTTAGCATGGGAGGAAGCAAATCGCGTACAGGAGTTGTTGGCGAAAGGCCAGTATGATCTGCTTATGCGTGCCAGCACACATCGTTACCAACTTTTGCAACGAATGTGAACGTCGGGCCTTGTGCCAATCTCCCGTCTACACTTATGCGAGGGTTCTGCATGAAAATACAGCCCAGAAAAATGTTGATCTATCGCAAAAGAGGCAGAAAAGTTAGATTAGAGGAGAAAATGTAAACGTGAATAAGGCAGACTTGAACGTCGATTTGGGCGATATTTGTTCGTTTATAGGGATCGGGAGTGCCCTGAGGAGTCCCGAGATCGTAACAGGTGGACTTCTCCACCGAATATGGCGTGTAGAGACGGAGAACGGAATATTCGCAGTTAAGGTATTAAATCAAGAAATAATGTCTCGTCCCGATGCAAAGCAGAATTTTCGAATTGCAGAAAGAGTAGCGAAGATAGCAAACAACAATGGTATTTGTGCAGTCACAGCTAAAACAGTCGGCAACGACCCTTGGATTGAATCAAATGGATCATATGTGATGGTATTTGATTGGGTTGATGGGCGTACGTTACTTCCAGAGGAATGCACATCTGAGCACGCAAAGAGAATCGGTGAAATTCTGTTTCAGATACATAGGCTCAATATTGTGATCGATGGTCCGGAGCCACCAACTTGGTCGGCAATTCCTGAAGATACGTGGAAGAGTCATATTGCGAAGGCACGCCAGTCGATATCCTGTTGGGAACTTCCGTGGGAGACCCTATTGCACGATGTAATTCATTGGTGCCATCTATTTCAGGATGCTGCTGATAGGTTGTCAAAACGGTTGATTATCAGTCATGGAGATCTGGACTCTAAAAACGTCATCTGGAATAACGAACAGACTCCATATGTAATCGACTGGGAGTCGGCAGGTTATGTAAATCCAACAGTGGAATTGATTGAGGCTGCTCTAAATTGGAGTCGAAATCAAGATGGCACATCGGATAAAACACGCTTTCAAGCTGTGATTCAAAGCTATGTACAAGCTGGAGGATCACTCTACGGTAAGGTGTTGGATGCTTTGTACGGTACGCTGGGAGGCATGTTGGGTTGGCTGGAATACAATATGCGCCGGTCCGTTGATGAAGATGTATTCGGAAGCGATGAAAGAGATTTGGCACAAAGAGAAGTAAAGCAGACTGCTCATCAATTGAAAAAATTGGTTGACATCGTTTTTGACTATGTTCAATGGGTTGAAGAGATATCTGGGTGATCTTGAACTAAAGGGATAAAACGAAAGATCTTAGAAGAGTTATGATGAACATTGACTCTAGTCTCAATTTCAAGGGAGTGACGAGAACGAGACCCGATGAAATACTGACAGAGTCTGAGTTGATCGAACTGCATTTCTACAGCTAAATTATACCACAAAACATACATGGGAAAACAGTCTGTTAATTTGTGCATAAAGTGCTACGATAGGCCTATTCTCTTTCGGGAGGGATTAGGTTATGAGTAACATTCGCCAGCTTTGCTTTCTTAATTCTAACCACCTCTTTGTACAAGACGGGATGTCCTGGATGGTATATGAATGGCCCGATATGGTTGTTGCGACCCGGGGCAAGGGCACCGGATTTGTCGACGGTAACGAATTGATCGCTGTTCTGGAAAAGAACATCTTTGAAATTGATGACGACTTCATAAGCATCGAATTACCAGGAAACGAACTTGTTCAATCATACGCATGCACCTCACGTACACGAGTTCTGATTATGGCTGGAAAATCAGCACTAGACAAACCTCGCATGCCGGGGCCAAGTCTTAATCCTGTCCCTTCAGAGGGTGCTACAGCCGAACGCTTTGGAACTTATCCCGACCGAGGTATGTCGCTTTGGACATTTTCAGTCGATGGTAGAGAACTCAGTCACCTTTTGACCGCGTCCGGGATTGAAGAGATTCGAAATCCGATTTATATCGATAACTTCCGTGTTGTTTACGGGGTTTATCATTTTCCCGCTTATGGAGAGAAGCCATCCTCGCGTCTAATGGTCGTCGACACACGAACACGAGAAACAGAGGATTTCTTACAGTCCATCGAGGGAGCTACGACCGGATTTGCCTTCCATTCGGAAACTAGCAGGGGCGCATTTCTCCATAGTGAGATACACTCATCGTTTCCCTTTTGGTACAGACTTGTGGTTCGAGCGGCTGACGGCGCTATTAGTTATCCCATACCTGAAACGATCCGTTTGACCGGAGCCTCGCCAGTGTGGTCGCCAAGCGGCGAATGGCTAGCTGTAACAGCATTCGATGGGATACGAATCGGTGTCATTCGAGTACATGTTCCGGTAAACGGCGGGGAAATGGGGTCATGGGACTGGGTTGGAACTCTTGAAGGCGTTTATCGCACTATTGCAGTGCACAACGATGGTAGCGTAGTGGCTGTACGCCAAATCCCTGGAGAAATCGAGGATGTGGTTCATCTTGTAGGACATAATCCGCCTCGAGTTCTCATTTCGGATTCAAAAGGTACAAATAATCGGCCCAAGGTGATTTTCCAACATGCGCAATGGAAAAATGGGAAGCACGCGTTAGAGGGAATATATGCTCGTCCAGATGGAGAGGGCATAACTCTCCCCCTAATCGTCGACCTTCATGGAGGGCCGACCAATGGTTTAAATTACGGTGCGCAACCTCGACTTGAAGAGTGGTGTCATCGAGGTTTTGCCGCTTTTGCACCTGATTATCGTGGTAGTGGCATCTTGGGTCTATCCGAGATGATGAGGGTGTTTCACGGTGATGAAGGCGCGCTGGAGGACGAGTGTAACGACGTGATTACTGGGGTTGACCATTTGATCGAGCAAGGCTTAGCTCAGGCCGACAACATTTTACTATTCGGTCATAGTGCTGGTGCATCTCTTGTCAATCACATGATCGCTAGAACGAATCGATTTCGCGCAGCGGTATCATGGGAGGGATATCCAGACGAAGAACTAAGCTTCTATTTGGGGTGGGGTGGGGGAGGCATCGCATTTGCAAGACACATGTACGGGGGATCCCCGATTGAAGTTCCTTTTGTTTATCGTCGGCAATCGGCAACCACATATGCCGACCGAGTAAAAACTCCGATTCTTCTTCTGCACGGGGATGACTGCACAGCGCCTGCCATCAAGTGGTTTACCGTACTACGGGAGTATGGCGTAGAGGCAGAACTTGTCTTTTATCGTGGTGAAGGGCATGTCATGAAGCTTCCTGAAAATCATCGTGACATCTTCGGCAGGTCGGAGCAATGGTTCGCCAAGTGGTTGGGATCAGGGCACTGATAACGATTCGATACCAATTGGCGCTCCGCCATATGAGTACTCCCGTAAAAGGAGGTTGGATTATGCTTGGGTTGTCTCGGAATACAGTCCAATTGACGCTGTTATCACGTGCTTTTTTCAGTGAAATAGAGGAAAAATCTCAAGTTAATCCCTTTCTGTCACTTGGAGGTATCACCAACGTCCTATAGCTAGGAATTAGTAGAAGGGTTATTGCGCATACGGGCATTAGTGCAAATGGGATAAGCCCATCAGACTGCAAGCAGATACAGAAGAACGCGGTATAAACAACACCGCGTTCTTCTGTATTTTCGAATTGCGTGAAACATCCGCTCGATACTTTTTGCGGCGATTGCGTTTAAAGATCCTTTCCCATCGTAAATCGTGGCACGGATGGACGCTTATTCTCTTGAGATAGAGCAGCTGTTTGCCCAGATGATGAAGAGGGTGGCGCGGGAGCCTGAAAGGGTCGGCTCACCGACTGACCATTTGCTTTTTCCCATGCCATCCCTGCCCGAATCAAATCTCGCAACCGCTGACTCCGCCTCTTCGGCGGTATTCCCTCAATTAACTCATGAATATCCCGGTCATACCCTTTGTCGTACGTGAACAGAAACTTCGCCGGCTGCGTCATGCGGGCACCTCTGCCCAAAGTAGGACGCCGTATTTGCACAACCCTCTCGCCACAGCCAATTGTGGTTCTGAAACGGCCTCAATCGTCGGCATCCAGGACTGGAAATAGGGCCGGAATGCATCACCCGCACCTCCCGCCAGAAGCACGCGAGAGAAGACCAAGCGATCGGGAAAGCGCGTCGAAATGGCATCCACCATGTGCTCCCACGTATCGTTCATGGCTCGTGTTCTCGCGTCTGTCAGATCCATATGAAACCGCCCAAACTGATACACGGTACGCGAAGAATGATCCTGCCGACGCAACTGGTGTTCCAGATCGTACAGATTCACCCGAGCCTTGGGTTCAGCCGCTTGAATGACTTCCATCAGTGTCCGATACACATCGTTCATACCGACCGGATTGCTAAACTGGCGCAGGATCTTGAGCTCCTCAAAGTCGGTGAGATCCAGTGTGCCAGATCCGCTGTCGATGACGAGTACCCGACCATGAGCAATAGCCTCATCAGCCACGTAGCCTTGGTCATCAAGGTATGCGTCCATCAAAACTGCCGCCGGTTGACTAATGACCTCCACGTCTTGCAGTCGCACCACAATTTGCCGTCCATTCTTGGCGCCCACCACGGGTTGCGTAAACCAGCTCTTCAGTTCGCCGATCTTGTCGGGTGTGAAATCTTCGACGGGAGCGCCCAACACCAGGTTCACCTCGATAATGTCATCGTTTGTGGCCATGGTGGCAGCGTCAAGGAGTGCGAGTTTAGTGAGGATCTGAAATTCGCGACGATAGAGGCGGTCCTCACGATCAAACGCACCAATCGGCGTGGCGGAGGCCAATTGGATGGACTCGTATCCCAATACGTAATCGCGATTCTCGAAGGTAAATACATCTGCGGGCGCAACGGTTGTTCGCCCAGGCATAGGCACACCCGTGGTGCCGCTGTACGCAGCAAACACGGATGGATACGTGTTGCTGACCACCGTCCCCTCATGCACGGCGACCGCCATGCCAATACTGCCATTGCCCACGTCCAGCCCAATCGTAATCATTTCGTCATCTCCTCGTATGGATATCGTTTGGCCGACAACATGAGCAGTGGTCGGCGTGAAGTGGTGCATAAGGAAATCGTAGCATCTCGTTAGGATCGCGTTTTGTCATCTTGAGGGCGAATTTTTGTGTGGAGTTGCGAGTCGGTTGAGGGTTTGGCCCCCACGTTGGCTGATAGTCTCGCTTTGGGGAGGCGATCAACATGCACGTACCAGTGGATGATCTACAGAGGGTGTCCGAGGCTGTCACGAAGGCAAAGGCTGCTCTCTTCAAACTGACACTCGACGACGGGAGTGAAGCCTTGGATCACTGGCTGATCCAGTTGGAGAGAGAACTCGACACGATCGAAACGTTCATCCGGGAGGAGACGTTCGCGAGATGGGGTGAATTTGATACGACAACGAGTCACGCCGCGTTGCGCCAGGTTCCCGACGGGGTTTCGTATAAGAAATTGTCGGATACAGTGAGTCGGTTTGAATTTCCCGTCTGGCTCTTTCGTCCACGCTCCAAGGTACGACCACCGTATCATCGACGTAGCTTCATCCGCGAGAATCAATTCTGGTGGGCACTCATCCGCTTCTTGATTCCGAGGGAAGAACGCTACCGACAGGTAACGCGCAGAGAAGCGGAACCTGAGTTTGCGACGTGTCAGGTGACGCTCCACATCCACAGGCGATTCATGTGTGCGGACTGGGATAAGTTCAACATTCACTCGCTCTTAAATGCCTTGGCCGCGCACAGCGTCATTGCCAGTGATCACCCCAGTTGTCTGTCTTTGGCGTACACCTATTGTTTCGTCGAGCAGGGGAGAGACGAGAAACTGGTCGTACAAATATGTCGTCATGGTGATCCTGTAACAGCCAAAAATGGGACGGGCGATTGCGGATCATAACCGCTCTAGGTCTGGTAAACCTGTGTTGCAGAGCAAAGGGACTTTTCACAGTCAAAACGCCATATTGCCAGGTGTCCCGTTTCAAGTAAAAATGGTCGCAAAACCGCATTGGGGTTGGTATTTCGCCAATGGACGACCGATGGATCTATATCAGTAGCTACGCGAAATTGCCAGAGAGGATTCTTGTGCAATACATGCGTGGCAAAGTGCCATCTCAGACATCGGTGCAGTTTCCAGCCCCGTGAGGGGGTCAACCGCAGGTTGATCGCCTTACGGGGCGTCCGCCTTGTACCTCCCATCCCATCGAGAGGAGTTCACCATGCCCACCAAACGCGCGCAACAGACGCAGCAGCACATGGAAATCGACATCCGCGTCATGGCCGACGCGCTCATCCGCATCCCCGTCATGACGCGCTCACAACTCGCACGCTACGTCGGCATCACACCCATGCGGGTCAAACGGTTGCTCGAATACTACCCGGCCGAGTTCAACCAGCACACCTATGACGGCCGCCTGCATCAAGCGACCCGATACGGCCAGCGTATGAACGGCACGCAGTATCTCGTCCGACTCAGCCCCTATGGTTATACACGCCTGAGTCAAGCGCCTGACCGACCACGACCGATCCGTCCACACAGCATAGGGCGCGTACTGACCACTGGGGAAGTGTTGCTCGCCTTCAAACGGCTCGACCTCATTGGCGCAACATGGGACATCCGCGTTCCTCGTGAGCATCACGTCTCCGTCCATGCCTGGGTGCAGCATAACGAGGACGACCGCCCCAGTATCGGCGTCTACATTCTCCCGCACAGAGGGGCAGTGTGGACAGGCAAGAAGTCCGTCCTGCGCGGCACTGTAGATCGGACGATTCAAAACGTGCAAGTCGGACATCTTCTATTTTTGTGCCCGGTCGTTCACTATGAACGTGTCCTGCGCCAACTCGTGCAAATGGAGTACGGCGCGGGAAATCTGCACCTCTTGCCGTGGGAGTCGTTCTTAAAGAGTCCGGCCTTCTTCCTGGACGCCATCCGCGACCCTAGGAACGCAGTCGAACAGTATCTCGCCGCTCACCCGCCGAAACGCCGTCTGCCAGTGCCCGCCTCGCACAATTGGTTCGGTGCGTTCATCGAGGATCAAGCGGGTGTATACAAGCTGATCGACTACTGGAACGGCGGTGATGTCAGACGTGTGCAGGCCTGGGTCGAGGACTTTCGTGAGCGCGTGTATCTGCTCCCGGATGATCCGGGTAAGGCTGCGGGAGGGTGGGTGTATGCGGCGGACGAGACGATGCGAGATGCGCTAAGTCAATTATTTGAGCGGTGCGCGCGTTCATATGCTGCGAACCCTCTTATATGCGTTACGGCCCCACCGAACTCCGCGGTATAATGAGCGTAAATAATCACGGCATGGGGTGGTGAATTTTATATGGATTTGATCCGTATGGCGCCTACGCCCAGATGCAGAGGGTAATCGCTCGTGAGTCTGGAACATCTAGCAGTTGCTTTGGACAGGATTGGAATTGCACTGCGCAGGGACGCGAGAACGAAGATGGAGGCCGCGTGTGCTGATGCGGCGCTCGCGATATACATGCAGAGAAGACGAGCCAATGACAAGAGGGAGCCGTGGGCGATCACGCGTGTAAATTGGTGGAAGTGGAATAGGATTAGAATCGGCCGAGAGATGTAACAAGAGAGGTGTCAGGTGACTTCACCGATTTCAAACCCAGACGAATTTGTTTGCAGTCTCATCACATCCGATTTGTGGATGATGCAGGTTTTGACGGTGGCTCGCAGTATACAATTGCCTGACTGGTGGATCAGCGCTGGATTTGTTCGTTCCAAAGTATGGGACAACCTGCACGGATACTCGAAGCGGACTCCGCTTGGAGATGTCGACCTGATCTATTTCGATTCTATGAATACTCACGAAGAGACAGAAAAGGAGATCGCAACCCAATTGCGCAAAGTAATGCCAGACGTGCCGTGGTCGGTAAAGAATCAGGCCCGTATGCATGTGGTCAATGGTCAGGATCCGTATACCTCCTCTTTCGACGCCATGTCCAAGTATCCGGAAACCGCGACTGCCGTCGGTGTGCGTTTGTTGGACGATGGCCAACTCGAACTGGCTGCTCCCTGGGGTGTCGATGATTTATTACAAATGATCGTTCGCCCCACCCCGGACTTCGATGGAAGACAGCCACACCTTCGCCGGATCTATGACCGAAGAATTCGGGAGAAGAAGTGGGAGAGTATTTGGCAGATGGTTCGGACTTGTGAAGCCGACTCAGGCCTATAATGCCGCCTGGAACACCAGTGGTCGGATTCTGACGATGGGGGAGATTCTGTTGCAACGTAAACTCGATAAGAGATCACTGGTCGTGATTGGTGGAACTGGTCCGCTCAGCCCGAGGCAAAAGTGGGAGGCCATCCCGGAGCGATTCAGGGAGCGGATTCTTCAGAATGTGTGGTGTTCGCATTGCGGGAACGCCGTCGAAATCGTCAGCTATCGAGTGTATTCTGCGGGTCGAGATATCGTCTTGCGTGGACGGTGCGCCGTATGCGGCGGTGAGGTCGCGCGGGTCGTGGAGCAGTCGTAGTCTTCAGGCCAAGAAGGCGGCCCCGCATAGGTAGCCGGTTCGTTTGTTGCCATCTTGAAAAAACTGCCTGGCCGCAAAGCCTTCCCAGTAAATAGCCGCCTTCAAAAACAAACCAGGGTAGAATTCCTGGCCGTCCGCCGTCTCTATCTGCGGTTTCCCGGACATGAATTCAATCATCCCTGGTTCGATTTCTCCTGCAAGTCCACCGTAACGCTCCAACGCCAACTCATAAAGATCCCGGATGTCGTCCACAGAAAGGTATTCGATCAACTTTTAGAGAGTCTCCTCAGCACTTCATCGTTCCGATCGCACACTTTATTGCCAATGGCGCGAATCAACGCCTTACGTTCCGAGCGAGACGTGGTTTTTGGCTTGTCCAAGTCTTCTTTGCGTACAGCCATCCCGGTCTCCTCCTTTTTCTTGTCCATACGCTCACCTCAGTACTAGCCTTAACAATTTATGTCGAGGCCATACGAAACGAACGCTCCCCATGCAGTTTTCTGTTCTGGGCAGACAAGGAGATACAAGAATTCTAGCACATAGCGGTAGAATTTGATAGACGTCAACTACGCCACTACGCCGTCCTTAACCAGCTAATATCTTGTCAAGCGCTAAGGCGGCCATCTTCAACTAACCGGTTTGTCGTCGAGAAATATTTTCGTGACGAACCATCCTTTCTTGTCTGGATTGGTACGTTGGGCGACGCAAACGCTTCTCCCATACTTCAGTGGGCAGTCTTGGAAGATTAGGGATCAGTTTGAGGTGTATGTAGTTCATGAGGTGTATGGGCCTCAAGGATGTACTGCATGAGGTTCATGGCATCCAGCATAGCTTTCCAGGCGGCATCAGACTGTAGACGACTTTCCTTCATCCGGATGCGTAGAGCTTCGCGAATGACAGGATGCCAGTGCGGTGGCAAGTGAGTCAGTGCATACTGTCCAGCTCCTATTTTTGAGACAATGCTTCGTTCGGACAAGGTATAATATTGTCGGAGCATACCAAGTACAGACCACTCCATTTCCTCCTCGATCCTGTCGATCGACCACGACCAGTTACTTTCAGCAGCAGTCCGTCTGAGGGTCTGAAGCCGCTGCTTCCAATAGCCATGCATATTTTCTTGCACGTAGGCAACCAAAGCGTCCTCATCCGCCTCCATCCCTAGTGAACCTATTTCGGGCCCCAGTACACAAATTCCCCGGCGAGACAGGGTCCACCACGTGACCGGATTGTGGTTAAAGTACCCACTGGCATGCATGTCAGAACTGGCGAAGTAGGGATACGGCTTCGCGGCGACCTCTTCCTTGCCAAGATCGCTCCATCTGATATAGCTGCCTTCCATGACAGGAAACGGATGTCTCGCTGCGATGGACGCATGAATGGAAGCCAGAGCGTCAAGATCCACCTGAGTGAGTTCTCTTTTGACGACGGCAACAAAGTCGATATCGCTGGCATGCTCGATGAATGCACCGAGTGCGATGGACCCGTGGAGATAGAAGCCGTCCAGGGTGTCTGGCATGTATTGCCGGATCTCAGAGAGATAATCCTCGATGACAGCGCAGACGGAGTGAGTGATGCGAACATCGTCGGCCCAAGTATTCTTTCTCATTGTCCCTCGAGTGAATTTGTCATGGTAAACAGCGACGTGAGGTGCTGGTCTGTCTCGGACAAGTTGCCGCGTACCTGCAAATCTCGTTCGATCACGTACAGCACCTGATAGGGCGAAACTTCAACTCTGCGCATGACGTTCACCTGTTGTTTGCCGGCCCGGTTTGACCGCGTCGATCAGGAGTGACACGAACTCCAGCTGCCCTTTTTGGTTTCGTTGGTCATAGTGCAGCGTGCGATAAATGAGCCCTTGTGCAGGATCCCAATCTGTGGAGTGAAATGCGCCCGTTTCGTCACAATACTCCAGCAATCGGACTTCGAACCCTGCCCGCGTAAATACGTCGGTCAGCGTCCGGTAGTTGTACACGATCTTGTGACTGGCCGCCGGGTGATTGGGGATGTCCGGAGGACCGCCCACTTGCGCCATGCGCTGATAGGCCGCGTTGGGGAAATAGCCATCGGGCACCGCGCAGCGCACGTATCCGCCGGGCTTCAGAAATTCATGGCAGATGCGAGCCGCCCTTGTCCCCTCGTCCTCGGTCAGGTGCTCCCATACATGCTCGGCCAGGATGGCCGTCAGCGATCCTGGAGCAAACTGGCGTAGCCAGTCATCGCGCTGCAGAAGGTTCAAGTCGTCTTTCTGGGTATGAAGCCAGCCTGGGTTGTTGTGCGCATAATCGCCAGCGCCGATTACGACGCGAATGTCACTGCCGTTTGTCATCCCTGACACCTCTCACAGCATTGTATCACGCGACAATGGCTTGTTCGGTCAATGTGTCCTGATCGTATAGAATCTACTGACTCTACTGCTGCTGACCCACGTTCCACACGGCGCTGGCCAATTCCTCTATTGTGTGCGCCAGAGCGAAAGCTGGGCTTGCGGCAAACAGATCCTTCACGACACAACTCTCATACAACCAGGTATAATCCATCGCGCGCTGTGCAAAATCATGCAGCATCGTCCTGTCCGGTTCATAGGCGTCGAGGCAAATCTGCAGGAGACGCTTGTCGCAGCGAAACAGTCCAATATGCAGCGGCACAAAGTCGTAGACCGGGTCGCCCACTTTGACATCTCCGAAATCGATGACGCCTGTGAATCTCCATCCCGCGGCTTCTTGCACACCAAAGAGGTGATCGGCATTCAGATCGCCGTGGAGAAGATGGCACGTCTGATGCGGATCGAATGGCTGCGCAGCGGACTCCAGTCGCGCCTTGATCATGGGCCGCACATGGGGTGGGGCCGCGTTCAGGGCGCACGGCATGCACATAGCGCGTCGGCGACGCTCCAACAGTTCGTCAAAATCATGCCAGCGCGCGGCGAGAACCCCCTCCGGCGAGAGTCGCTGCGAATGAAACTGCCGCAATAGCACACCCGCTGCGGCTGCGGCGTGAACACGATCTTCCCACGCGTGAGGTTCCGTTTCGCCAAAGCTCGATCCTTCTACGACAGTGGTGATAAGATACGGCCAGTGCCACTGGCCATCCTGCACTGGGAACAGATCGCCAGACCCCACGAGTGCAGCAGCGGGCACGAATGAATCCACAGTCAGTCGATCATACACGGCTTTTTCTGTGATCGCACATCGCGAACCCTGGAAAAAGTGGGTGAAGAACTTCACCACAAAGTGCTCATCGACGACAAATACCGGGTGCGTACCGGACAGTGTTTCTCGCACTCGACCAGCGCTTGGCAGGTCGTGGCGCTGGATCACCTCCGACACGTATGGATACCAGTAGTCTGCATCCGCGAAGCATTGCCCATAGGCGGTCACGTCGGCAAATAGGGGTCGTTTCAGAGATTCCATGACACTCACCTCATCAAGGGGGATTCCATGGCCGTTTGCTATGATGAATCTGACACGCAGGAGCCAACTTGAAGATCCGTCGTCCTGATACGATATACAGTGTAACGCATTGGTAGGCTTGATCCGGAACGTCGGTATCGTCGGGTGTAATAGTGACCAATCCGTCTATCGCGAATGTGTCGGGGGCCAATAAGCGAATCTATGCGGAAGCCTTGTTGCTGCTTTACCGGTGAAATTGTACCACTGGGGCGACATTGATTTGGGGGGCATCCGCATTTTCGAGTATTTGAAACGCCACTTTTTCCCCCAATTGCGTCCTTTTCGCATGGATGTAGCCACGCTGTTGCAATACAAATCGGCAATGGCCACCGTCAGCGCCGATTATGCGGAACAGCTTCGGCAAGCGATCCAGGATCCTCAATACGTCGATTGGGTTCCGGTGTTGGACGGCATGCTTGCGCATGGCATCCGTTTGGAGCAGGAAAGCATCATCGATTGAGTGAAAATGATCATCACAAACGAGCGATAAAATCACATTTGCAGTGGTATAATAAAAGTGATCATTTTACTGATGAGAGGTGCAATGTATGAAAATGCGTACGGATTCGCTGCGTTTTTTGCGTGAGCGGGTGCTGACCGTCACGGACATTATGCGCACAAAAAAGTTGACGGAAATACTTGACGAGTATTCCAAAGGGGAAAGTGAAGATGTTTTTGTTGTCCAAAACACCCGCAATAAGAATGCAAAAGCGATTTTGCTCGACTTTGAGTACTTTGAACGGCTGTTAACCTATGAAGAAGCGATTGAAAACACGATGGATGAGCTGATGTACAAAAAAACACTGGAACGAAAGGATCAGCCCGCGACTATTGATGTGGCGGATGTCATCGATCAACTTCAACTGGATGTGGAAGAAATCATTCGCATGAGCGAGACGGTTGAGGAGGACGAGTGATGGCGGATTCGCATGCTGCGGACAACCTCAATGCCATCCTTGCGCCACTCCATGTGA
>Ga0209012_1002546_pt1 | contig 15592 bp, 9 predicted proteins | sample RS3BMetagenome_FD_184735 | JGI IMG/M metagenome (GOLD analysis project Ga0209012, IMG submission 184735) | Ferric oxide microbial mat and aquatic microbial communities from Rainbow Spring, Yellowstone National Park, USA - RS3B (SPAdes) (version 3) ...
TCATCGTGCTCAAGCGCAGCATGAACCCCGGCTTCAGCGGCGTGGAGAACGAGCTGTTCTTCCAGGCCAATACGATGATGGTGCTCGGCGACGCGAAGAAGACGCTGCTCTCGATGATGGGCGAGCTGAAGGAAGGGCACTGACGCGCGGCAGGGGCGCTCCCCCAGCGCTCCGCTTGACCCTGCCCGGGCCGCGCCGTATGCACGCGGACCCCCCGCCTCGCGCACCTCGATGACGGACCCTCGCCTGCTCCAGGAGATCCGCCGGCGCCGGACCTTCGCGATCATCTCGCACCCCGACGCCGGCAAGACGACGCTCACCGAGAAGCTCCTCCTCTACGGGGGCGTGCTCCAGCTCGCGGGCGCGGTGAAAGCAAAGCGCGGCCGCGCCTCGGCCGTCAGCGACTGGATGGAGATGGAGCGCGAGCGCGGCATCTCGATCACCACGAGCGTCCTGCAGTTCCCCTACCGGGGGTTCCAGATGAACCTCCTCGACACCCCCGGCCACGCCGACTTCAGCGAGGACACCTACCGCACGCTGCACGCGGTCGACGGCGCCGTGATGCTGCTCGACTGCGCCAAGGGCGTCGAGTCGCAGACGAAGAAGCTCTTCCGCGTCTGCCGGCAGCGGCAGATTCCCATCTTCACGTTCGTCAACAAGATGGACCGCCCGGGGCGCGATGCTTTCGCGCTGGTCGGCGAGGTCGAGAGCGTGCTCGGCATCGGCGTCTTCCCGGTCACCTGGCCGATCTTCCGCGCGGGCGTCTTCCGCGGCGTCTACCACCGCCTGGCGCACCGGGTGTACCTGTTCGACGCCGAGCACGCGGGCGCGAGCGCGGCGTCGGGCGCCGAGAAGCCGCCGGTGCTCGTGACGGGGCTGGAGGACGAGGCGCTGCGCCGCGAGCTCGACGACGAGGGCTACCGGCAGCTGCGCGAGGAGGCCGAGCTGCTCGAGACCGCGGGCGACGCCTTCGACGCGCGCCGCTTCGAGGCGGGCGAGGTCTCGCCGATGTTCTTCGGCAGCGCCATCAACAACTTCGGCCTCGAGCCGTTCCTGGAGAGCTTCTGCGAGCTGATGCCGCCGCCGGCGCCGCGCGAGACCGACCAGGGGCCGATCGCCTCGAGCGACGCGCGCTTCAGCGCGTTCGTGTTCAAGATCCAGGCGAACATGGACCGCGCGCACCGCGACCGCGTCGCGTTCGTCCGCATCTGCTCGGGGCGCTTCCAGCGCGGCATGAAGGTCCGCCAGGTGCGGACGGGGCGCGACCTGCGCCTGGCCAACCCGACGCAGTTTCTCGCGCAGGAGCGCAGCATCGTCGAGGAGGCGTTCGCCGGGGACGTCATCGGCATCTACGATCCGGGCGTCTTCGAGATCGGCGACACGCTGACCGACGGCGCCGAGCTCAAGTTCGAGGGAATCCCGAGCTTCGCGCCCGAGCACTTCGCGCGCGTGGCGATGGCCGATCCGCTGCGGCGAAAGCAGCTCGCCAAGGGGCTCGAGCAGCTGGCGCAGGAGGGGACCATCCAGCTTTACCGCCCGCCGTCGGGGCGCGCCGGCGACGTGGTGCTGGGCGCGGTGGGGCAGCTTCAGCTCGAGGTCGTCAAGTACCGGCTGAAGAACGAGTACGACGTCGACGTGCGTCTCGAGGGGATCGCCTGCTCGTTCGCGCGGTGGGTCACCCGCAAGGACGGCGGCGAGGTCGACCTCGACGAGTTGCGCCGAGCCGGCGTGGGCATTCCGGTCGTCGACGTGCGCGATCGCCCGGTGCTCCTCTTCGAGGGCGAGTGGCAGATGAACTCGGCCGTCAAGTACCTGCCGGACTACGCCTTCGCCGAGACCGCCGTGGGCGTCGTCGTGAGGGGGTGACGCTCGTCACTTCGTAGGCGCGCCTCGCCCCTGCGCGCGGCCGCCGAGCGCCGAAGATTTGGCCCAGCCTCGCCGGACATGCGATTGCCGAGCGAGATGAGCTCCGCAGCTTCGCAGGGCGAGATTGTCGTCGGTCTCGACATCGGCACCACGAAGGTGTGCGCCGTCGTCGCCGAGGTGGAGTCCGACGGCATCACGATTCTGGGCGTCGGCATGGTGCCGTGCCGTGGGCTCCGAAAGGGGATCGTCGCCAACATCGACTGGACGGTCCGATCCATCAAGGACGCCATCGACAGCGCGCAGACGATGGCCGGCGTCGAGATCCGCACCATCTACGCCGGCATCGGCGGCAGCCACGTGCGCTCGTCGGCGTCCGACGGCATCGCGGCGATCGCCGGCGGCGAGGTCACGCGCAGCGACGTCGAGCGCGTCCTCGAGGGAGCGCGCGCCATCCCGGTCGACGCCGACCGCCAGATCCTCCACGTGCTCCCGCGCGAGTACACGGTCGACAGCCAGGACGGCATCCGCGACCCGATCGGCATGGCCGGCGTGCGCCTCGGCGTGAAGGTCAACCTCGTCACGGCGGCGACCAGCTGCGTGCAGAACGTCATCCGGTGCGCCGAGCGCTGCGGGCTGACGGTGGCGGACGTCGTGCTCCAGCCGCTCGCGAGCGCCGAGGCCGTGCTCAGCGAGGACGAGAAGGAGATCGGCGTCGCCGTCGTCGACATCGGCGGCGGCACCACCGACGTGCTGCTGTACGTCGACGGCGGCATCGCGCACACGAGCGTCATCCCCGTCGGGGGCAACAACATCACGAGCGACGTCGCCGCCGGCCTGCGCACGCCGATGGCCGAGGCCGACCGCCTCAAGCGGCTGTCCGGCTGCGCGCTCGGCCGCATGGTGGCCGACGACGAGGAGATCGAGGTGCCCGGCGTCGGCGGGCACGCGCCCCGCAAGACGGCGCGCCGCGTGCTGAGCGACATCATCGAGCCGCGCGTCGAGGAGATCTTCGCGGTCGTCCGCAAGCGCATCGAGGACACCGGGATGCTCGAGCAGCTGAGCGCCGGCGTCGTGCTCACGGGCGGGGCGGTCCTGCTCCAGGGGATGAGCGAGTTCGCCGAGGAGATCCTCGGGATGCCGGTGCGCATCGGGATACCGACGGGCATCAAGGGCATCACGCAGCTGGTGCACGGACCGGAGTACGCGACCGGCGTGGGGCTGGTGAAGTACGGCGCGCAGGCGGTCGGCGCGGAGGCTTCCGTGCTGCCGGGCGTCGCGTCGGTCCCTCCGCCCGCGCCGGCGCGCCCGCGCGCGGCATCGCAGAGCGACATCCAGGAGCCGCGCAGGTCGGGCTTCTGGGAGTGGATCAAGGCGGCTTTCTGATTCTTACGAGGCGAGCAGGCACACCGGGTCACAGGACGGGAGGAGCAGGGCGATGAGTTTCTCGATCGAATTCGCAGACGAGTCGCAGCAGTACGAGGCGCGCATCAAGGTCGTGGGCGTCGGCGGCTCGGGCGGCAATGCCGTCAACACGATGATCAACTTCGGCCTGGAGGGGGTCGAGTTCATCGTCGTCAACACCGACGCGCAGGCGCTCAACTCGAACGCCGCGCCGACCAAGCTTCCGATCGGCTCGAACATCACGCGCGGCCTCGGCGCCGGCGCCGATCCCGACAAGGGCCGCAAGGCCGCGCTCGAGGACGTGCAGCGCATCAAGGAGCTCCTCTCGGGCGCCGACATGGTGTTCGTGACCGCGGGCATGGGCGGCGGAACCGGCACGGGCGCGGCCCCGATCATCGCGCAGATCGCGCGCGAGGAAGGGGCGCTCACCGTGGGCGTCGTGACCAAGCCGTTCCTGTTCGAGGGGCGCCAGCGCGCGCGCCGCGCCGAGCTGGGGCTGGCGATGCTCTCCGAGCACGTCGACACGCTCATCACGATCCCCAACCAGAAGCTGGTGCTTCTCGGCGACGACGACCTCACGTTCATCGACGCGTGTCGCAAGGCCGACGAGGTGCTCTATCAGGCCGTCAAGGGAATCAGCGATCTCATCACGCAGAACGGCATCGTGAACGTCGACTTCGCCGACGTGAAGACGGTCATGAGCAACATGGGCCGCGCGCTCATGGGCACCGGCGTCGCCAAGGGCCAGAACCGTGCGCGCCTCGCCGCCGAAATGGCCGTCACCTCGCCGCTGCTCGACGACATCAGCGTCGAGGGCGCGACCGGGGTGCTCATCAACATCGTGGGCGGCCCGGACCTCAAGATGAAGGAGATCCAGGAGGCCGCGAGCCTCGTGCAGGAGCAGGCGCACGAGGACGCGAACATCATCTTCGGCGCGAGCATCGACGAGACGCTGGGCGAGAACGTGAAGGTCACCGTCATCGCGACGGGCTTCGACGCGGCCGAGCGCGAGGTCGCCATGGAAGCGCAGGCCTCGCGCCCGAGCCTCATGCCGCAGACCATCCCGTCCGCGCAGCCTCGCTCGCTGTCGCAGCCGCCGAGCGTGCGCCCCGCGATCGGCGACGTCATGGCGGCGGCGAGCGCGCGCCGTCCCGTGCACGCGCACGACGCGCGGATGCAAGCCGCGCCCTCTCAGCCGCGTCCCGTGATGCGCGAGCGCCCCGCCCAGGACGCGTTCCCCAACCTCGATCACGACTGGGACGTCCCCGCCTTCCAGCGCAAGCAGCGCTGACCGCCACGTTCGCAGCCTCGACTCACTTGCTTACGCCCTCGCCATCCTCCCAGGCGGGGGCGTCGTGTTTTGTCGCTCAGTGCGGGCGGCGCGCGGTGCGCGGCGCGGCGAAGACCTCGTCGCCGACCGGCTCGCGCGCGACGTCGGTCGCCCACGAGGCGAAGACGGTGCGGCCGGTGACGTCGCCTTCCCAGACGCTGACGGGAAACGCGCGCTCGGCCTCGAGCCTTCGCGACCACGCCGGCACCTCCTGGCCGGCGAGCTGGCGCGGGTCGAACCATGCGACGCCCGGAACCACGCAGGCCTCGACCGTGTGGCCGCCGTCGAGCAGCGTCCACTCCTCGCACCTCTGCCCGACGACGAGGCGTTCCTTGCCGGTCTTGTGCACGGTCGCCGCGTCGGACGCCGCGCCGAGCTCGGGCAGCGACGCCCTCGCGGTCCGCCGGGTCGCGTCGGTGCCCGTGATCAGCGTGCGCCGCGCGAAGTCGACGATCGCGTGGGCCGTGGGCACGCCGGGCAGTCCGGGCACGTCGATGCGCGCGCGGTCGCCGCGCACGGCGTAGCTCGCGCCCTGCGGCGCGGCATCCATCAGGCGCAGCTGGATGCGCCCTTCGAACCCGCGCTGGTCGGCGGCGTGGGCGAGAGGCGCGGCGGCCGCCCCTGCGGCCACGAGGATCAGCGCGGAGCGGGCGTGTGCGGCGAGCATGACCATTCGGCAGAGCATGGGGCGTGCCGACGGTCGCCGGTGGTACGCTGCGCCGCATGAGGTTTTCGGCTCATGCCGTCGTCGCGAGCCTGCTCCTCGTCGCGTGCGGCGCGACCATTCCCAAGGCGGAGCTCGACCGGTGCAAGCTCGGCGTCGCCGACGGCAACGACGCGTACACGGTGCGGCAGGGCGCGGCGTGCGGCCGCGTCGCCAAGCGCCTCGCCGCCGACGAGCGTCCCGTCGAGGCGATGGGGTACGGACGCAAGGCGTGCGAGCTGCAGGACGCGCGCGGCTGCCTGGAGTACCTGGCGGTCGTTCGATCGCAGCCGTCGCTTCCTCCGGACGAGTTGATGCGCGCCCGCGCCACGGGCGAGAAGGCGTGCGCGGGAATGGTCGTCGGCAGCGACGGGACGGACGCGCGGCCGGCCATCTGCGCCCGCACGGCCGAGCTGTACCAGGACGTCGAGCCGCGCAGCGCGTCCGACGCCGGACGCCTGTACGCGCGCGCGTGCAAGCTCGGCGACGACCGGAGCTGCGCGCGCGCGACCGCCCTCGGCATCTCCGTCGACGACAGGCCGCTGGCCGTCGCGCCGAAGGCCGCGCCCCCGCCCGTCGCTCCGCCGCCACCGCCGTTGCCGAGGGCGACGGCGACCGCCGCGCCGCCGCCGCCGGCCGTCACCGCCCCGTCCTGCCACGAGATGCGCCCCTGCGTGTCGCTCGACGTGCAGCAGCGCAACACGAGCGAGATCGTCGGCACCCTCACCAACCATTGCAGCGGCACCGTGACGTGCACCTGGTGCCCCTCGCGCGCCGATCAGGTGGACAAGGGCGCCTGCCACTCGGCGACGCTCGCGCCCGGCGAGGCGCGTTCGGGCCAGGAGGCGGGGCTCTGGTACGACGGCTACAACGCGCTCGCCTACGACTGCATGGGCGAGCACGACGCGCCGGGCTGCCTGGGCATGTGAGGCGCGACCCGACGCGGCCCGAGTGGCCGGCGAGTCGGGCGGCGTGCCGACGGTGGAGGCGATCTCAGGACGCAGCGGCGGCCGCGAACGGGATCGTGAAGCGGAACGTGCTCCCCGTTCCCGGTTCACTCTCGGCCCAGACCCGGCCGTGGTGCGCCGTGACGATGCCCTGCACGATCGCCAGGCCCAGACCGAGCCCCCTTCGCTCGGTGGGCCGGCCGCGCCAGAAGCGATCGAACACGTGCGGCAGCGCGTCGGGCGGGATCCCCGGGCCGGTGTCCGACACCGAGATCTCGGCGGCACCGCGTACGGCCCTCGCCCGCACCGTGATCCGGCCGCCGCGCGGCGTGAACTTGATCGCGTTGCCGACGAGGTTTCCGAGCGCCTGCAGGATCCGGTCGCGGTCGCCGGCGACGGGGGGGACGCCGTCGACCGCCTCGTGCTCCAGCACGATCTCCTTCTCGCGCGCGACGAGCTGCAAGACGTCCTGCACGTCGTGGAGCAGAGGCTCCACCTCGAGCGGCTCGGTCTCGACGACGAGCTGCCCTGCCTCGATGCGCGCGACGTCGAGCAGGTCGCGGATCAGGCGTTCCGCCGTCTGCACCGATCGTCCAATCGTCTGCGCGTATCGTTCGCGCCGCTCGGCGTCGACCTGCGGCTTGCGCAGGAGCGATGCGGCCATCGAGATCGAGCTCAGCGGGTTTCGCAGATCGTGTGCGACGACGGCGAGCACCCCGTCGCGGGCGCGCACGGACGCTTCCGACGCCGCCAGGCGGCGAGCCCTGTCCTCGGCCTCCTTGTGCGCGGTGACGTCCTCGGCGATGCCGACGAGCCGCCCGTACGCCTCGCTGCCCCGGCGGACGATCGAGCCGCGGTCGTGGACCCACCGCACGGTCCCGTCGGGGCGCACCAGGCGGTATTCCATGTCGAAGTATTCCGTCTCGATACGGGCGAACTGCCGCTCGACGGCGGGGCGGTCTTCCGGATGGACCGCGGCGAGCCACGACGCGGGGTCCTCGAACAGACTTGCGCGCGGACGTCCCCAGAGGGCCTCGTAGCCGGGGCTGACGTACAGGGCGCGATGCGGGTGCAGGGCGTGCACGTAGAAGACCTCGCGCATGTTGTCGGCGAGCTGCCGGAAGCGCTCCTCGCTCTCGGCGAGCGTGGTCTCCGCGCGCTTGCGCGCGATCGCCTCGCCCAGCACGTTCGCGACCGACTGCACGAAGCTGACGTCGTCGTGCGAGAACACGCGCTTCGTCCTCGTGTGCGCGCCCAGGATCCCGCAGGCCCTCTCGCAGCCCGAGATGATGACGCTCACTCCGGAGACGACGCCGTGGTCCAGGAGCAGCTTCGGCCCCTGAAAACGAGTCTCCGCGGCGAGGTCTGCCACGAGCACGGGCCCGCGGCTGTCGAGCGTGTACCCGGCCTGCGACCGCTCGTGCGCGCTCACCCGGTGCTCGACGCCCTCCTTCCAGCCGACGCCGGCCCGGATCACCAGCTCCTCTCCGCCGGGCTGTAGCTCGAGGACCTTGACCAGCGGCACGTCGAGCGTCGACGCCACCGCCTCGACGGCCGACTGCAGGAGCGCCCCGAGATCGGTCCCGCTGAGCGCGCGCTGACCGAGCGCCGCGACCGCGCTCTGCTGGAGCACGCGCGCCCGCAGCTGCTGCTCGGCGAGCTTGCGCTTGCGGATCGAGCGCATGTAGATGGTCAGCCCCGCTTCCGACGGGTACGCGTGCGTCTCGAACCAGTCGTCGAGCGGTGCGTAGTACGACTCCAGGTGAACCGGGACGTTCTCGTGCAGCGCGCGACGGTATTCGCGCTCCCAGGCCGAGCCGACGAGCAGCGGAAAGCACTCCCACACGCTCTTGCCAAGCAGCTCCTCCCTGGTCCGTCCGACGAGCCGCTCCGCCTCCCGGTTGACGTACGTGTAGCGCCACTGCCGATCGAGCGCGAAGAAGCCGTCGGTGATGCTCTCCAGGATGCTCGCGAGCCGCTCGCGCTCGGCGGCCGTCTCCGCGCGCTGGCCGCGCTCGCGCGCCGTCAGATCGTCGATGCGACGCCTCAAGGTCGCCAGAGTCAGCACGACGACGGGCAACGCCAGCATCAGGCCGACCAGGCGCTCGGCGTCGCTCGTCGCGTAGTAAAGCAGCGAGCCCGCCCCCCCACCAGCCCAGTAGTAGTGCGCGCAGAACGCCGCCGCGATGGCGGCGCTCGCGAGACCCGAGCCCATCCCACCCTCGAGCGCCGCGTAGCCGACCGTCAGCACGAGCACGAGCGGCACGGCGTTCATGTGCGCGAACGGGAGCGCCGCGATGCCGCCGGCCATCGCGAGCGTCAGCGCCGGACCGAAGAAGCGGCGGGCCACTGCCGCGAGATCCGCGGAGGAGGGCCGATGGATGGTCCTCACGTGTATCCCCATGTCGTAGGTGCGAGACGCATACGGTCCCTCACGCCGGTCGACAAGGTCGACAGGTGGTGTCCCGGCGATCACGGTCGTGGTCCGACCAAACGTGTCCGATACGAGGATCGTTGGTCAGGGAACCGCACGACGAACGACGTGCCCGGCCCGCTCGCCTTCTTGAGGGTACCTCCGAGTTGCTCGGTCAGGGCGCGTACCAGCTGCAGCCCCAGCGATCCCCCTTTTCGGAAGTCGAGGTTCTCGGGCAAGCCGATCCCGTCGTCCGATACCGTCAGGCTGAGACTCCGCTCGTCGCCCCGAAGCGCGACCTCGACGGTCCCGGCGCGGCCGTGTGGGAAGGCGTGCTTCAAGGCGTTGGTCACCAGCTCGTTCACGACGAGCCCGCAGTGCATCGCATCGTCGACGTCGAGGGAGACGTCGTCACAGCGGACCACGATCGCGATCCCGCGGGCGGCGGCCTCGAACAACTCGCCCACGCCCTTGACGAGGGACGCCAGGTAGCCGCCCATCTCGACCGTCGAGACGTCGTCCGCGCGAGACGTCCGCTCGTGCACGAGCGCGATCGAGCGCAGGCGGCCCTGGCTCTCGAGGAGCGCGCCGCGCGCCGCCGCGTCCGCGAGCTTTCGCGCCTGCAGGTGGAGGAGACTCGAGATCACCTGCAGGTTGCTCTTCACCCGGTGATGAGTCTCCTTGAGCAGGACATCCCTCTCGAGGGCGAGGCGGCGTTGCGCGTCTCGCTCCTCGCTGGCGAAACGACGCTCGATGAGGGCGCCGATGAGGCGCGCCGTGGTGGCGAGGTGGCGCTTGGTGTTTTCGATCACCTCGTCGGAGCGCGGTCGGTACGCCTTCTTTGGGCCCAGGAGTCGCTCGACGGGGACGTCGTACCGTTGCGCCACCTCCGCCAGCTCGGCGGGATCGTCGGGCGGTGTGCCGTAGCCGAAGTTGATGCTCCCCACGACCTCGCCGCGGGCGACGATCGGCAGGGCGTAGAGGCGGATTCCACCGCGGCACGCGACGTCCACCGCCTCGCCTCGGCTCATCGAGGCCTCGGACGCGTCGTGCCAGCAGGACTCGTGGCAGTGCCACCGGCCGGCTGCGAGCGCGGCGCGGTTGTCGGACGTGCCGCACAGCTCGCGGGAGCGGAGGTCCAGGAATCGACACCAACCCGAGGTGAAGATGCCGGCCGCGTAGTCGCCGTTCTTCTCGTAGACCGCCGCGGATGTGCCGAGGGCCTGAAGATAGTCCGCGACGATGGTCTCGAGCACCTCGCGGCCGATGGTCTCCAGGATGAGCCCCTGCGCGTTGAGATCGACGAGATCGCCGTAGGGTTGATGTGCCGACATCGGTGCCGGATGTCATGCAGGCATTCGTCGCGCCCGGCACGCGCCAGCCCGACAGGGCGCGCCATCACGAAGCGAGTGGCAACGTGAAGTGGAACGTGCTGCCGCGACCGAGCTCGCTCTCCACCCAGATGCGCCCGCCGTGCGCCTCGACGATGCCCTTCGCGATGTACAGTCCGAGACCTGCTCCGCGCCGCTGGGACCGGGGCTCCTGCCAATACCGATCGAAAACGCGGGCGAGCTGGTCGGGCGCAATCCCTGGTCCAGTATCGCGTACCACGAAGTGCTCCGCGTCGGTCTCGGCCTGCGCCTTCACGACGACGGCGTTGCCCGGCGCCCCGAACTTGAGCGCGTTGCCGATCAGGTTGCCGAGCACCTGCTGGACGCGGTCGCGATCGCACCTCACGAACGCATCGTCGCCGGCGATCCCCCCTTCGACGCTTTGCCCGCCCTCGACCGCGATGCCCGCGCACGCTTCCACGGCGTCGCCGACCAGCGACGCTGCGGAGCACGTTTCGGGCTCGAGCGAGAGTCGGCCCTCGTTGATGCGGGCGACGTCGAGCAGATCGGAGATCAACCTCTGCATGGTCAGCGCAGATCGCCGGATGAGCCCCATCTGTCGCCGGAGCCGCTCGTGCTGGAGGTTCGGATCGCCGGAACGGAGGACCGACTCCACCCCGCTGAGCACGACCGAAAGTGGATTGCGCAGATCGTGCGAAACGATCGCGAGAAAGTCGTCGCGCAGCGATACCGCTCGGCGAGCAACGTCGTAGAGCCGCGCGTTCTCGAGCGTGATCGCGGCGCGACGACCCACCTCCTCCGCGAACGCGAGATCGAAGTCATCGAACCGGTGCTCCGGCCCGAAGGAGGTCATCGCCAGCGCCCCGAGCGTTCGTCCACGCGCGCGCAGCGGCACCGATAGGAACGACCCCTCGCCGAGCGCGGGGACCGCGCCCGGCGGGATGCCAAAGGCCGCGGCCAACCGCTCGTGGCTCATCGGGTCGCTCGCGAAGACCGATTCGCCGCTCCGCATGACGCGAGCCACGTCGGACTCTGCGTTCGTGCCGGCGGCTGCTGCCCGCTCGAGCTCCTGCCGCAGCGCGTCCTCGGTCGCAGTGTCGCCGTGCGCCGTGCGGACGACCGGGGGCATGCCTCTCTCGCCGAGCACGATGACGCAGCAGTGCGCCGCCTCCGGCTCGACGCACAATCGAGCGAGTGTCTCGAGACACAGGTCGGGCTCGAGCGATGAGCACTGGACCTCGCCCGCCTGATGGAGCAGGCGCTGGGCGGTGTCTCGGCGCACCCGCTCCGATACGTCCCGCAGCACGTACACGCATCCGAGCGCGCGCCCTCGCTCGTCGTGGATGGGGCGCGTCTGGGACTCGACCGGACGGGCGCGCCGGTCGGGAGTGACGAGGTGCTCGGGAGCCATCCACCGCCAGTCGGGCGCCCGACTCTCCGCGGAGGCGACGAGGCGGAAGATGCTGGCCGCGTCTCGCCCGACGGCGTCCTCGCGCGACACCCCGGTGAGGCGCTCTGCCGGCGGGTTCACGTAGCGGATGCGCCCGGCGGCATCCGTCGTGATCACGGCATCGGCGACGCCATTGAGCGTCGCGGAAAACCACGCTTCCCGCTCGGCGATCTCGCGCGCGGTAGCGTGCCTGCACAGCGCGAGCTCGACGCCGATGCGAAGGTCGCGCTCGTCGAACGGCTTCATGATGTACCCGTAGACGTTCGTCTGCTTGGCTCGCGCGACGGTGGCCTCGTCCCCGTAGGCGGTGAGGTACACGACGGGAATGTCGAGCCGCGACTGGATTCGCCGCGCCGCTTCGATTCCGTCCATCTCGCCTGGGAGCTTGATGTCCATGAGCACGAGATCCGGGCAAAGCGCGAGCGCGCGGTCCACCGCGTCCTTGCCGGAGGCAACCGTCTCGGCCACGCGGTAGCCCAGCCCCTTCAGCTGCGCGGCGATGTCAAACGCCACGATGCGCTCGTCCTCGACCACGAGCACGCGAGGCGAGGACGCCTTCGGGCACGGGCCGGAGCTCGAAACTTCACGCTGGCCCGCCGGTTCGTGCGCCGCCATGCGGGGTCCATGGGCCTGGCCCCCCGCATTCGGTAGTGAGCGAGGAAAGCTCGGGGCGAGCGCGGATCAGGCGGTGGCTCGTGCCGGGGAGACCGGCGTAGACGAAGCCCTCATCGCGGTAGCTCGTACGCGCCGATGTCGAAGGCCCCCGGCGCGCGCGCGACACCGTCGAAGTCGACCAGCGCGGGCGTGGCGATGCCGGCGCCCACGGCCGGGCTCTTGGCCGTGAGGTGGAAATCGTCGGCGGCGACGCTGGCGAGCAGGGGGTCGGCGTTCACGCTCGCCGTCAGCCCGGCGGGCGGCGTGCCGGCGCCGAAGAAGAGGTCGTTCGATCCCGTGATCCCGGCCGCCGGGGTGTCGCCCGAGACGTAGCTCTCGCCGCTCGCCGCGAGGATCAGGTTGTCGATCGCGTTCAGCGTCACGGGCCCGGCGCCGACCGAGAGCGCCCCCGCCGCGCTGCCGCCGCGCGCGCCGCAATGGACGAGCGTGTTGTCGTAGACCTGCACCGCGCCGCTCCCGGGCGAGCCCGTGTTCGTGATGTTGGCCACGTAGATGCCCGCGTAGCTCGACGATCCGTCGGCCGGATCGGGGCCGAGGCCCACGTCGTAGATCACGTTGTCGTACGCGCGAACCGGCCCCTGCGACGGGTCCACCGTGGCGAAGTTGATGCCGTCGCAGACGGTGCCGAAGACGAGATTGTCGTGCACGTTCAGGTCGTACAGGTTCGGCCCGTTCGTGTCGTGGAACTGGATCGCGCGGCACGTCTTGCCGTTGCGCACGACGTTCCAGCCGAGCTCCTGATGGTTCGAGGCGAAGTAGACGCCGTGGTAGTACTTCGTGACGGTCGTCGCGTTGGCGGCGGCGTCGTGGACGACGTTGCCGAGGAAGGCGAGCCCGGGGGACGGGTTCACGGCTCCGTCGGTCACGCAGCCGGTCTTCCCCGAGCCGTTGGGACACGAAAAGTCGTTGCCGACGACGCGCCAGCCCTGCGCGCTGCCCTCGAGGTCCAGGGCCTCGTCGAGCGCGCGGACGGTGAAGCCGGCGATGACCCAGTGGTCGAAGGTGCCGGAGATCGCGGGGGTGAGGATGCCGCGCTCGAGGTTCACGGGATCGCCGATCGTGGCGCTGGCGCCCGGGTAGACCACGAGCGCCTTGGGCATCGCGGCGGTGCCCGCGTTGGCGCCGTCGTTGACGCTCATGCCGAGCGCGCACTCGTAGGGCGACGAGGCGTCTTGCGTCGTCTGGGAGACGCTGTCGCCCGCGTGCGTGCCGATGTACGCGACGTCGCCCGCGGCGATCGTGTTCTTCGCCTTGGGGATCGTGGCCCAGGGCTGCGCGAAGGTGCCGGGGTTCGCGTCGCTGCCCGAGGCGCTCACGAAGTAGAGGTTGCCGGAGCGCACGGTGAACGGCAGGCCGTTCGAGTCGCCCTTGCCGGCGACGTGGACGACGATGTCCCCCGTCTGCGCTCCCGGCCCGAGCTGCACGGTGATCGCGGTCGGGCTCCAGAGCGGGTAGCCGGCCACGACGCCGCCGCCCACGGCGACGGTGCTCGTCGTGCGCGTGGCGCCGAAGCCGATGCCGTGGATCGTGACGAAGGCGCCGAGGTCGTTCTGGCCGCCGGTGCCGGGGCCGCTCGTCAGATCGGTGAAGAACAGGCGCAGCCCCCTGGCGGATGCGCCGGCGTCGCCGAGCCCGGCGTCGACGGAGCCGCTTCCGTCCGGAGCGGGGCTCGCGTCCGCGAGGCCCGCGCCGTCGGGGCCTCCGTCGCCCGCGTCGCCCGCGTTGCCCGCGTCACCCGGGGAGCCCCCGTCGCCCCCGCACGCGCACACGACGCCCCAGGCCACGATCGCCAGCGCGCGCAACGCACCCTTCGTGCCCATGTCCGCGGCCTCCTGCCGGGCCACAGGATACAAGGCACGACGGGAAGACCGCGGCGGCGCAGCGAACCCGGCACGCGCCTCACTGCGATCCGAGGACGCCGCGACAACCTCCCTCCCCGGGGGGCACGTACAGCGACAGCGGAAGCCGTCGTGCCGCGAGCGCTGCTGCTCGGGCTCCGGCGAGGCAAGAGCCACCAGGAACGGCTCGGGATCGCGCCGCTGCCGTTCGAGGATCACGGGGAGCTCGAGCTCTTTCTCCTGAGAGCGCGCGCGGTTGGATGGCGGCGGTGCGCGGACGAGGCTCTCCCGCGCGCGGGCGAACGAGAGCGGCGCGCGGGCGAGGCTCTCCCGCGTGCGGACGAACGAGAGCGGTGCGCGGGCGAAGCCCTCCCGCGCACCGGCGAACGAGAGCGGTGCACGGGCGAAGCCCTCCCGCGCACGGGCGAACGAGAGCGGTGCGCGGACGAAGCTCTCCCGCGCACGGGCGAACGAGAGGGGTGCACGGACGAGGCTCTCCCGCGTGCGGGCGAACGAGAGCGGTGCGCGGGCGAAGCTCTCCCGCGCGAGGGCGAACGAGAGCGGCGCGCGGACGAGGCTCTCCCGCGTGCGGGCGAAGGAGAGCGGCGCGCGGGCGAGGCTCTCCCGCGTGCGGGCGAAGGAGAGCGGTGCGCGGGCGAGGCTCTCCCGCGTGCGGGCGAACGAGAGCGGTGCGCGGGCGAAGCTCTCCCGCGCGCGGACGAAGGAGAGCGGTGCGCGGACGAGGCTCTCCCGCGCGCGGGCGAACGAGAGCGGTGCACGGGCGAGGCTCTCCCGCGTGCGGGCGAAGGAGAGCGGTGCGCGGGCGAAGCTCTCCCGCGTGCGGGCGAAGGAGAGCGGTGCGCGGGCGAAGCTCTCCCGCGAGCGGGCGAACGAGAGCGGTGCACGGGCGAGGCTCTCGCGCGCGCGGACGAAGCAGAGCGGTGCACGGACGAGGCTCTCCCGCGCGCAGGCGAACGAGAGCGGCGCGCGGGCGAAGCTGTCCCGCGTGGGGGCGAAGGAGAGCGGTGCGCGGGCGAAGCTCTCCCGCGAGCGGGCGAACGAGAGCGGTGCACGGGCGAGGCTCTCGCGCGCGCGTGCGGAGGAGAGCGGTGCGCGGACGAGGCTCTCCCGCGTGCGGGCGAAGGAGAGCGGTGCACGGGCGAAGCGCTCCCGAGTGCGGTCGAACGAGAGCGGCGCGCGGACCAAGCTCTCCCGCGTGTGGGCGAGCGAGAGGCGCGCACCGACGAAGCTCGTTTCCGTGCGGATCAGCGAACGCCGCACGTGCATGGAACACGGCCGCGTGCGGATGAGCGAGAGCCGTGCACCAAGGAAGGATGTCCGCCCGCGTATGAGCGGGTACCGCGCGCGACCAAGGGACAGCGGCGCCTCGACGAACGAGAGCCGCGTGCGCTCGAGGCAGAAGGCTGCGTCACGGAGCCAAAGCCGAGCGCGATGGAAGCGGACGACTTGCTCTGCGAGCGACGCGCCGGTGTCCTATTCGTCGCTGATCGGGGCTTGGCTGCTCGACCCTGGACACGTACGACCGGGCTCCGCCGCGTTCGCGTGGAGCCCGCCGCCGGGCAGACGAACCACCGGCGTTCCCAGCGCTTCGGCCTC
>Ga0209012_1002559_pt1 | contig 15522 bp, 15 predicted proteins | sample RS3BMetagenome_FD_184735 | JGI IMG/M metagenome (GOLD analysis project Ga0209012, IMG submission 184735) | Ferric oxide microbial mat and aquatic microbial communities from Rainbow Spring, Yellowstone National Park, USA - RS3B (SPAdes) (version 3) ...
GTCAGGATCATCCAGTAAAATCCTATTTATACATAAATATCCAGAACAAGTTGCTTTTCGATTGATCTTGCAGGTCAGACGCCTCCCGCGCAGCGATTCATCGATCGATCGTAACGTCAGGATCATCCAGTAAAATCCTATTTATACATAAATATCCAGAACAAGTTGCTTTTCGATTGATCTTGCAGGTCAGACGCCTCCCGCGCAGCGATTCATCGATCGATCTGGTACGTCCTGCTACAGCCTGCTCTTGGACACCAGGTATGCTTCTGCCAACGCTGAACGGTCTGAAAGCAACTTCCTGAGACGCGTCTACCCTTGGAGATCGGGAAAGGTAGGTTTGTTCACGGCAAGTTGGACTTGGCTTCGCGCGAGAAGCGGTTAGCTTCTAGGCGTTTTTCTCTAAGGCTCGCAGGTTTCCGTGTGTGCAGAGAGTCAGCTTGTGCATCTGGCTTGGCTCGTAGCGAGTCGTAGCGACCGAGCCATGGCCAACGGGGCTGTTACAATGCGTTCTCGTCTCGAGAACCACGCTCGATCACTCCCCAGCTCTCGAAGAGAACGGTACTGCGGCCTGGTAAACTACGGTAACACTTGCTACGCGAACTCGATCATCCAAGCGCTTTACTTCTGCGAACCGTTTCGTCGGGAAGTTTTGACTTTCTTCGCCGAGCTGCAGCGTCGACGCGAACGCGGACGTCGAACCAAGTCTGGTGTGGCGCTGGGCGACCTGATCCCCGACAACTATCCCTACCGCAATAACCAAGCCGGGTATCGGGAGAACGTGCTAACAGCACTGGCGGATCTCTTTGCAGAGCTCCACGGCCTCAAGGGAAAGAACTCGAACGGTCCCGTTGTAAGCGTGTCTGTGGCGGCACTTGCTCGACATTCTCCGAACACAGGCGTGCTTGACGGCACAGTACTGGCTCCACAGACCGCCACGTACACCGGTCTGGTTGAACCGCGGAACTTCATCGCCCGAGTGCGACAAACGAGTGACCTCTTCGCAGGCTACATGCACCACGACTCTCATGAATTCTTGAATTTTCTTTTGAATCAGTGCTCTGAACTTTTGAAGGAGGAGCACCGAATGCACCTGTTGGCGTCTGAGCCTAGCCAAGGCGGCGTGAGCTCAGAGGAGCAGTTTACAACGTTCGTCGAGCGCATTTTCCAAGGCGAGCTCGTCAACGAAACGCGATGTCTGGGCTGTGAGACGATAACGCGGCGTGAAGAGCATTTTTTGGACTTGAGTCTTGATATTGAGCAGCATAGTTCTATATCTGCCTGCTTAAGAAACTTTTCTGCCCATGAGATGTTGCGTTCTGGTGACAAGTTCTATTGCAACGTCTGTCGAACGCTGCAGGAGGCCGAGAAACGCATGCTCATTCGCAGAGTGCCTCAAGTTCTGGCGCTGCATCTGAAGCGTTTCAAATTTCTCGAGGCGAACATGAAGCTCTTGTACAAGAAACTGAATTATCGCATTTCGTTTCCGATGGAGCTTCGCGTTTGCAACGTCAGTGATGACGCCGAGGACGTGGATGGCCTCTACGAGCTATTCTCTGTGGTGGTGCACGTGGGTGCAGGCCCCAGCCACGGACATTATGTTACGCTGGCTAAGAGCAGCGGCGGCATCTGGATGCTCTACGACGACGACCAGGTAGAGGTTGTGGAGGACTACTCCCTCCAGGAAGTGTTTGGCATCTCAGAGAGTGGCCAGAGCGTTACCGGTTCATGCTCTAGCGATTGCGGTTATATTCTGTTCTATATCCGGCGAGATGCGGAGTCATCGAATGGCGCAAATGATTGCGAACACCATCCGGTCGCTTGAGTTTTTTTGCGCACATAGTTGTGACTGACATTTCATTGAGGATGTCCGGCATCATGCGTAGGCTACTGAGCGACAACGCCCAGGTACGTCGCATGGGTATCTAGGATGCGGCATCTCGCCTCGGAAGAGACGTGTATCATGCGGAACGTCGTGTTCCCTGCTGGAGCGCAGCATATCCAAGTTGGTGTTGCGTCCGCGTTTTTGCGGCTCCGAACCCACGGTCCAAGACGCATCATGTCGCTTGATCTGGATTCAGGTAGCGTTTCTTTCCAATGTCGTCCATGGATACCTCGATGAAAGCATTCACTACCGTGCTAGTGGTGACGCTACGTCCATATCGGAATACAATGGAACGGGTATCCAAAACTGGCGCATAAGCTAGAGTTTTGGCACCCTCGGGCTATCAGAAGCGATAGCATATGCGGGGCATTTTCCGAAGCTACGTTCATTGCCTCTCTCTTGTCACCGGCTTTCAATACGCCGGTGCCCTTGTCGCATCAGTTCTGCTGGCAGCACTCGAAGCATGCTCATGACAGTTTTAAAGGCCCATTACGATGTATCCGGCTGTTGCCGACGAATACCATGCACTGGTAGAAGCTGCGATCTACACTTCGTTTGAGACGCTGATCCAGTTCGCATACAGCATTGGTACGCCATTCGCAGTGGTGACACTTGACCGCGGCCAGGTGTTCTCTAGGATGTCCACCACCACACCTGATTCTCTGAGGGCGATCCTTTGCGACTTCGAGGTGTGCTTCATCGCTCCGTACATGTCGTCGATGGATCCGGAAGGTTTGCCCTGATGCCATGGTTTGCGGCACCCGGTCGGGGCCTTACGATCGCGGGCTAGTGCTGCGTGATACCCTGGACGAGTAGACTGTCCGCTGGACGCGCACGTGCACGCTAAACCACTTGATAGAGCATTGCTGGAACGAATTGCTGCCCAGTACGAGTCGAGTACCGAAAGGAAATTCCAGGCTTGGAGATAATCGAACAAAGTCGATTCGATGACGCGCCCTTGTTGGTAGCGTTGACACCCGCTCCGCTAGGATCGATCGCTGTGTCGATTTCAAGCTCGAGCCCAGCACCCTTTCGTATGCTGCGAGAAAAGACGGCAGACGGTGGAAGTATACAGTGTGAGACGCACCAAACAGATGCCGAAACTCGTTTCGTCAATTGTCTCAGCCAGTGGAGGATTTTCCTTTCGAACCGACCCGATGATTGGAGTTACCAAAATTTGAGATCTTTCGGTATGCGCGTTAGAAACAGTCGCCAAGTTAAGATGTCAATCATTTTCCTCGCAAATGCAGCTGCGAGAATTGCTGTACCTTACAGCTGCTACGTAACAAAAACATGGAAAACTTGAAGCATGCATGATTTGAGCATGTTGCACACAAGGAAAGCAGTAGAGCGGACGCCTCTACCAATACACTGGATCATGTTCTCAATTATTTGACGAACGCTACGTTCAGGGCCTCGCAAGTGATGTCGATTCTGGCGATCTCTCACGAAATCCTGCGATGTCAAGTCGAAGAAGCCATTCGATAAAAGACAATCAAGAATAAGAAAACTAGGTATGCATCCGTAGACCCTCATTGCTTCACTCCAATCGTGAACAATACGCATTCAAGAAAAGCTCTTCAATGCAATACCACGAAAAGAGCAGAGCGAGCGCTTCGGGGATGCATTGCAATCTCAGACGTCTGTGGCTGACGACGCGTCGCTGCAGCGGTCAAATATTCAGTACTGCTTTTGTTGCTGCCGCTGGTGCCTTGCGGGTATCCGTCGACGTGCTGTCGTGTCACGGGACAATGCAACCGAGGTGCTTTCGCGGGAGCTGCGATCCATATTCAGAAGTGAGGGTATCCGGAACACTACAACCGCTACTTTGGTGTCGCGGCGGGGAACGTACTCGTTGCCGGTCGCACTGGGTGCCGATCGGCAAACCCTGGAGCGCGGATAGGGCACTGGGCTTCGCCGGCAGCTGCGTCCAGTGTTTCCAGGTCGTTGATGCTTGGTACGGCACCTATCGAAGAAGCAGCTGGGCACCAGTAGACGCCAAGCTAGGACCTAAGCCCTGCGTCAAGGCTGTGCACCGAGTGAGGCGGCTTCAGGTGCGGCGCGGCGGTTTCTCAACTTGGCGAGATTGTGACGTAGAGCCCAACGCGAATCGAGCAAGAGTGCACGCTGATCCTCCAGCACAAACCCTGGATGCAAGTGAAAGCGAGTCGACCTGGGGTCACGCTCTGTGGATGCTGCGCTCTCAGCTCTTTCGCGCTCGTGTTCGATTGCTGGGTCGCTATGTTTCGGCTTCGTGGCTCGCAGCGTATGTACTTCTTTTTATCTGGCTTGTTTCACCGCACTTTCCTGCAGCACTACGACTTGAGCGCCCCGTCCAACTGGGTATCCTGTTGCTACTCATCGCCGACGTTGCCTGGGGCCTCGGATGGCTCTTCCGCGGCGGCGGCTCGAAGCCGTACGAGCCACTCGTACAACCCAGCGAACTGGACTGGAAGTGCACGCTTGGCGAGTACTTTCCAGCGAGGTCGCGAGCACAGCATGGTTTCTCGCTCGCATTCTGGTGGTTCACCCAGACAATCAATAATGGTGCGCTCTGGCTGTTATGTGCGCTCAATGCAATGAGCTGGGCAGGGGCTCCCATCGCGAGCCAACTGGCAGAGAAAATCGCATCCGATAGGGTTGCGGGGTCCAGGTACGGCGGAGCGCTGCCTCAGCTTGTACAAGTGCTAGCTTGGCACGGAATGTCTGCGTCTGTGTTGACGCTAACGTTTGCGTCGCTAGCTCTTGTGCTTTTGACGGCGCTCTTAGTGCATCCTACGACACGATACGGCACCAGTACGGGCGTCGTTAGCAGAGCCGCCTTTGGTCATCGGGGCGGCAGGTTGATATTCTGCTGCACGCGAATCCTGATAGCGATGCTGATCTACAGCATTACTTCAGCGTTTGGAGCCGCATGTCTTGCAGAAGCGTTTGCTGGGATGAGCCCGTTGTTGACGGCGCTCGCACGGCATTGTCCTCCCTGGCTTTCGACGGTGCGCGTAGAACCAGCGATTGCTCGGTCAACGGGGAAACTGGTCTTCTATGTGTTGCAGCTTGTGCTGCTGAGCCAGAGCGGGCCACTCGCCAGGCAACAGACGTTGATGACACTGACGCCGTATTCGGAAGAGCCGCCCTTGTGGGGGCTTTTTCGATTGACCCCACAACAGGATGCGCGTTCAGCGCAAACGACTCTCAGTGTGCCGCGTTATGCTAGAAACGTTGGCAGGGCAGTTATCTTGAGCCGCACGGTTGCACCTGTGCTGTGGCTATCTGGGTCTTTCATAGCCGCGTCGGGCCTAGTGCCGGGCTTGGTCGCATCGTTACCGGCGACCGGATGGAATCGTTCTGTCTGGAGTGGTGTATTGGAACGAGCAGCTGCCTATGGCGTCTTCGATCCCTCGATGATGCTTCCGCTTACTTGTCTCGTGGGGAGCGCACTAGCCTTGCCCATTGTGACGTATGGCGATGTTGCAAAGGGAGCCAAGGACCAGACACACCAACTGATGGGCGTGGCGCTGGGCGTTGTTCCAACGATCTTTGCGATGAGCTATCTGAGTCAGTTGTTCTGGGGCGCTTCAACACTTGACTCTCTGGAGCGGCTGTTCGCCCCGTCCACGCTCATTGCGGACGCTTTTGCCTGGACGCGGCCCGCTGCAGCGCTGTGCTTTGCTGGAGCCGTGCTTCTCTCGAACAATGCCGTGCATCTAATGCCAGCACGCCGGTCGCTCGAGAAGTTCTTTGGTCACGGATTGCTCACGCGGGCAATCACCGCAGTGCTTGCCATTGGGGCCACGTCGCTGGCCGCGAGCTCGCTCGGTGTCACGCTCTTTTTGGGTGCCACGGGTCTGCGACGGATTGTGCTGCCAGTGATGGGCGCTTTAGCGGGAACGCTGACGGGGATCATTCTCGCGGACTATTTCCTGCTGCGGCGCACCAGTTTGCGCTTTCTGGATCTCTACCGCGAATGGAATTCAACGTACTGGTATGATATCCGGGGAAAGGGCGAAAATGAGGTCGCCTACTTCGCGTATAAGCTCACGCTAGGGATCGCGGCGATAGGTCTTACTCAGTTTCTAGGGGCGCAGCTTCTCAGCACGATGCTCGATCACCTTGCTCAGGTTCATGCTTTTTTCCTCAGGTGGTTTTCGGCAGCGATTGCTTATTCGATAACTCGTTTCTTACAGCGCCTCGCGAGCATGTTGCTTCGTAGGCAACTATCATGGGTAGATGCGGCTTGGAGGTGCGCTTTTCTTTTCAGCTTCGTGTTTTCCGGGGGATGCTACTACCTTATTTGTTTCATGCAGCGCCGATGGCACATCCCATTCGCGGCGCTCTTGCGCATTATTTTTCTGGGAAGCCCGTTTCCATACCATGAGAATGATTCGACAGAGCGCACAGGAAAAAGCGCAAAACGCCTTCCTGCTGAATGACCTAGTTCTAGGACGGAGCGACGGACGAATCCATGCGCAGCGCGCCCTAGGTGACTAGTTCAGCAAGTGCCTGGATCGTGGTTTCGCAACAACCTGAGCAGGGTCGAAAAGTGGAGATCTCCCCTCGTGAAGACTGACTGCGCACCTGACATGGGCATCGTCACCAGCGAGCCCGTGTCATCTGATATGCTTGAATCGTGGCGAGTCGTGCGGATATGTTGGCTATGCGGAGGGCACGTGCCCGCGGCTCATTGCCGCCCGCTACTCCAGGCTGAATGTGACAGGCAGACTGCTTACGCCGAGCAGCCGCCCGTTCCTCGGATGCTGGTCGATGACTGTCGCACGGGTGACAGTAGCAGCCGCAACGGATTCGAGGCTCCCAAGCGACACCGCCGGATGGAATCTAATGCAGGACGTCGCGGATCGCCATCCCAAGTATGGCGTGAAATCTATGCGGGTATGAGCCGACGACTCGCCTGCAGAGACGCGTTGACTATTCGCATGGCAGTGCCGGGCAGCGAGCTACGGATCGTTGCTGGTTCGCCTTCGATAGGTGCGCAACAGCCTATGGCCAGTGCAGTCTGGCGCCCGCAGGCGGCAGCAGCAGCAGCTGATGCTGGGTGGTGTCCAGTGTCGCTTCCGAGCGGCGCGCTTCGGCCGTGAAACCCACCCGTCTGTGAGATATTCATTGCCGTAGACAACTTAGGGATATATGGTTCTGCAACAAGCCCCGCGCGTCACTAGAATAAAGCATCATCCGGCTGCGGCTCGTTCAGCGGCATGTCGGCGGTGGTATCTGCTTCGCTTTCAAAGTCGGGTCGCTGCAGTTTTTGCTCTAGTGCGACTCGTAGGTCAGTATTTCGTCGAGCACAGAGCAAAACGTCGGCTGCAAGGAGCCGCTGTCTTTTAGCGTGCCTGGCAAACGCAACCAGGTCGGGCACTAGTGTCTGGGTCACATACGCTCGAACGAGTTCCGCCACCGTTCGTAAAGCGGTATCCTCGAAGCGCACGGCACCCCCGCGGTTTCGTTCTACTTCCTCAGCGAGGTGCAGGACGTATTCTAGAACCTCCCGCGTTTCCGTTAGATCAGAATTACAACCTAATTCGGGGGTTTCCATGAACAACGCGGTTATCAAACGATTCTCGTGGGTGCTGTGCACCGCCTCTGTCTACCGTGCGGGACTACCCGAGAAGCGCATCATGCGTGACTTGCTGCACGCATCGATCGACAACACGCAGCTCTGCAGGATTTTCCCGCCAAGCTGCTGTGCGTTCGCTTACCGATGATGCGCTGCAATCGTTTCATTGTGAACTGGTACGTTCGACTGATGAGACTGCTTCTGTCTTTGGATTATTTGATCCATGTTCCATATGAAGCATCAGCTTTGTTAGCACAGCAATAGCGTCTTGCAAATCCATGCCCAGTGCTAGAATTTTCGGTTGTCGTTTCAGAGTTGCTCGCTCGAAACGTTGCTGCTGGAATTTGTTCCATACCCGGAATCAAGATGATTTTGAATGCTTTCCAAAAATGCTTTTTAAAAAAACGGAAATCGTTGTGCTCTACATACTTCAAAGTCTCCATTGTTCTCATTCTCTGGTGTGGAGCATGTTCAAAACACGAAGTGTTGTGGTTTCTTATCTTTAATTTTCAAGATTAATCATGGGCGTATCATTTCGCGCTTTTGTACTGATGCGGAAACGAGCTTGACGTCGTGCCTTGACGACTTTTTCACAGACTCATGCCGAAATCTAACTAAATTATTTTGTATAGAATTAACTGGGTAACTCGAAAAACAAAGTCGCCATAATTTGTGGTCATCGTTGAAACAATATCCTACATCAGGATAGAAGCGCTCACGGAATATGCTCCGGGGTGCTCCTGCCTCGTCTTTTTGCACGTAAAATGGGTGCTGGCCTCGGATTGGAGTGATCGCTGCGGTCGTTTCCATTGGAGCGTGCGTTGTCGCTCTGTGTGACGGAACCGTGGACAGATCGAACTTGCTCGACTTGATCTCTGGCGTAGCTTCTCTTTATGGTACTCTCTCCGTACTCGAGAACATCGCGTTCTATAAACGCTGCATAGCACGGCGCGGCGAGCTCTTGCACGGATATCGAACAGGATACTCGCCGACAGCATCGCCCGGGAGAAGCCCCTGATCGTAGATACGGCTCTGGGCGGAGCAAAGCAGGGCATCGAGGCAAGCCCTCTGAATCTCCCAAGGGCATGTACTGAGCGATACATGAAGCGTCCGGGCCCCGCAGTTTGCGCTCTGGAAAGCAACTGCGTTGTACATTTGAAAACTGCTGAGCACAGGAACGTATCACCGCTGCGACGAGCACATCGAGGCCGCATGCCGAGAAGATGGACATGGCAAATGAAGCATTGGTCGGAAATACCGTCGATGAATCAAACGCATCGTCAGTAGTAGGTAGAAACCGTGAAATCGGGACTCGAGTACCGCCATCAAGATTTTATGACTGACGAAAAAGAAGTTCGCGTAGTAGGAGAGACTGGTATCCTCAAATCCGAGGAAAGAAACAGGAAGAGGGAGCTTTCGCATAAAAATCCTGCATTGGATGGTGCTGATTATACTAGAGAGAAAGAGCCAAACCTTGGTGATCACGCACAAGCTCGGCAACTGGAGCCATTCTATAGTATTCGAGCATGGGTGTCGAGCCCGCTGCCATCAACGTTTTAGCTCAGGCGTTCGATTGATGCCTCGGACCAGACGCATTCGATCGGGCAGCTACTGCTCATAATCATAGGGTACAGCGTATGTTTTCCCAAGAGGCCTCGTCATGCCCGTGCATCCAAAAGCCATGCTGCCCGGTACGTATCTGTCTTGGGGGCAGAATCTTTGCAACAGACGAAACCCGTTGGTGCGCGTTAGCCTTGTGCACGAGCCCCGTACGATGCTCATCTTTTGCCCATACCCTCTGATATTCCACAACCCCATCTATGCCTTGTCTTTCCATGTGCAACAGAGGCTATTTTTCATGACACTGGTTTTGATCACGTCTGAACAAACAGGCATCTGCCTCGCCGTGCAGCGCAGTTGGAATCTCGCGGCAGCGCTGCGACTGCCTGCTTCGCTGCGCATCGCCTGCCGTGCTGCCTTGCGTACTTCGAGTCGCGTGGTTAGCGTCATGGCCTTGAACGACGCATGCCTGCGTAAGATCGAGTACGGCGCTATGCTAGGTGGTGCTGTTGGAGCTACCTTTGGCGCTCTCTTCGGTGGCTACGAGGCCTCGCGGTACCGAAGTGTTTCTGTTGCGCAACGCGTTGGTTTGGCGGCGCGGGCGACCCTTGGTGGAGCAGCTGTGTTTGGCTGCTTCCTTGCGGTAGGAACAGCGATTCGTGGTTGCGGTGGCCCTGATCGTTTTTAGGATGAGCAACGTCTTTGAAAGCGTGGTACAAGGTCGCTGCGATTCGCTAGAGATTTGCTGGTGGACAGCAGTTTGTGACGGGAGTACTTTTGAGCGCTCTCGGTAGAGCGTCGTACAGCTTACCTTGGCACGGTCTATCCGCGCTAGAGAAGTCTTTATGTGCTCCTCTTTTTGCATCTTTTTACGTGCAAAACTCGACTGACCCATCGCTGGTGTTTTGTGGCTTCGCTGCACGTAACAGTCAGCTCGTACGGCGCAGACGGAGACGAGCGCTGGCTTTCAGGGGCTGCTGCACGGCAAGCTGCGCTCCCTGCTGTCGCCACGGCTGTCGCTTCTGTGTCCCTGCTGATTCCGCACGAGCTTTTCTGGACGTAAGAAGGGCTTTGCGTTGTCCCGCGACCAACTGAAGCTGCTGATGAAACGACGGATTCGATTTGGTTTCTCTCGGACAGAGTCGTATGCAGCACCTCCCGTTGCGGTCGATTACTGGTATCGAGGATGCTTTTTTGCCGGCGAGCCTGACTACTGGAGCCACTTTGGAGACAGACGCACCACAGCGGTCGATTCGTGGCGTCAAAGGTGTCTTGACAGCGGCGAACCTCGATCGGATGTTGCTCGATCAAGCTGCGGATCCATCTTTTGACCATGGTGGGTTGTTGCTGGCGTCTTGCACGACCGCGCTCGTGACCTGGGCTTTTTTGATCAAGAGCGAAAGCGAACAAGCTTTGCGACGGTTTCGTGGAACAGGTTTTCCCTGCATATGCAATGCTGGATGTCTCCGCGAAACGGATGCGCTATAAAAGTCTGCCTGTAGCTCGTAGCGTACAGAAATCGACAGCAGATCGTGCAACGGACTCTCTTTACGTATCATTCACGGTCAGCTCATCATTTGTGCGCGTTTCGAACGGTAATTCCCCATCTGTGCACCTACGTCACGCACGCTGTATTATGCGACGCCCGGACCTCACCGAAACATCGCATGAACGCTTGCAAAAGCTTGACGGTGTACCATAGATCTCGTACATGCGCCATTTCCCGAATCGAGTGCATAGAAAGACTTGGTGCACCTACATCAACAGTTCGTACGCCGGTACCAGCAGCTACAATGGGTCCAATGGTGCTGCCGCAAGGCATATCGTTCCGCACAACGTACTCCTGCAGCGGTATAGGTGAATCACAGCATTCGGCAACAGCGCGGAGGAGATGCGCGCTCCACCCGTCAGTTGCATACCGCTGGTTTGCGTTGACTTTCAGAACAGGGCCATGGCCTAAGAGCGGCTGATGGCCACTCTCATGCTTTTCCGCGTAGTTTGGATGGACAGCATGCGCCATATCGAGACTGATCAAGAATGAGCGGCGGAGCGTGTATTGAACAGCGTCCTCGAAAGCGCCTGCATCCGTTTTCCCCGTCCATAAACACGCTAGAACACGTCGAATCAGGTCGCTGACAAGCGGAGACGCAGCGCCTTGCGCACTACCGCTACCGCACTCCTCATGGTCGAAAAGCGCAACCATGCAGACCGCCGACTCGGCACCGCTTTCCACCCCAGCCTCGGAATCCAGGGAGAGGAGCGCTTCGAGTGCCGCGAAACAGGAAAACAGGTTGTCTAGACGCGAAGCGAAGATGAACTCCCGCTGAACGCCACCAATGCTCGCTGGCTGTGCGTCTGCCAAACAGAGGTCAAAGTCATGAATAACGATACCGCCTGCATCACGCGTGATGCTCATCGGATCTTCTTTAACGGGCATGATGTCCTGTTGAAGAGTGTGAATAACTGCTCCCATAAGTGCAGTGGCATGGCGCTCTTGACACTGTGGCAACTTTGTTCTGTTCAATGCGGTGGCGGCAACCGGCACCAAATGCGTTTGTCGGTTCGGGGCGAAGCCCTGATTCACTTCTCGATCTAAGTGGATTGCCAATGATGGAATTCTCAAAATGGGTTCCCGTACATGAACGAGTGTGCACTGCCAACTGGTCGATCGGCTGGTGCCCTGTGCCGGGTCCGTTGGGGACGCACAGCGCCAGATGACCCGCCCAGCACACTTGAGGTCGCGATCGAACCAGGTGTACCAGAGGCCGCCCCCGTAGCACTCGACTGCAACTTTTTCATAATTTGCGTCGCTCACGCGACTTCGTGGTTTGACTCGAAAGCACGGCGAGTCGGTGTGCGCGCCAACGAGTCGGAGCTCACCGCCGTTCACCGCGTCGACGTGAAACGCTCGCCCCACTCGAAAGGCAACGATTGTTGACTCGTTGCGTGTCGTATAATAGCGTCCTCCGGGATGAACTCGCCCCAACCAGGAACAGTCCTCCCGAAGCTCAGTATAGCCAGCTGTTTCTAGAAGCAGTTTTGCGGTCTCGACTGCGTGGTACGGAGACGGTGACGCATCGAGAAAGCGAAGCAAGCGATCGGCGAGTGCGTCCTGCTCGGTTGTGTTCCCACCAGGCATTTGTCGTGTGCGGTTGTGGTCCGAGTTGGGAACACCTGGTTCAGCGTTCATTTTGCTTCTGGAGGACGACGGCAGCGAGAACAAAAGCCTGTCTAAAGAAAAACGCTGCCGCCAGTGGTGCACAGTAGTGGCGGCGAACGCGCCCCGGACAAGAAGTCTGCAGCTGACGGGCAGACGCATCCCGGCCTTGCTGGGCAGGCCACCCACCACTGGTTTCAACTTTTTCTCATATAGTTGGACTTTGAGAGGTTGTCCAACAAAGTTCTCTCTTGTCTACTGTGGAGGTCTTTTCTCAATCGCCGCGCATCTCCGTATATTGACGGCGGCGTTAAAGTCTCGGTTCACAAACCGCATACGTTTCTTGCCGTCGTTGGTTGTACTTACGAATGCGAGTAGCCCTCGCACTTTTGTCCTCCTCTCCATTTGCACCTCCGGCAGCGGTCCGTACTTTGCTATGTCTTCAGGACTCCCCTGGCGCTTTTCCATCTCGACCCTTTGAAGTGTACACTCCAGCTCATGGTGTGTATCGGACGTTCGGAACTCATCTATCCGTATCGTAACAAAACGCCGTGCATTCTCCTTGTACGTTCTTGTCGTTGGAGCTGGCGGAGTCCCTTTGTGGGTCTTCCAGCGCCCCGCTCCGTATGCTACTACGAGCCTCTGACTTTCAAGCTCCCTCAAGGCACTCAACTCATTGAAAAATTCGCGAACGCCCGCTGCTGACCACAATACGGATTCATACGCAAACGAGCCCACCGGGGCTTTGTATACTCTTCCCACAGCGCCTCCCAAGGAGCAACATGAACATCCATGCATTTCAGAAAAGCTTCAAAGTCCGCTGCGCGGCTCGTCACCTTGCTCATAGCTTCCAGGTGCTTCTTCAATCCAGCATTCTCTATCTCGATTTTCTTCCTTGCATTCATTATACCGGATTCTCGGTAGTATCTCGCTCTCGAGAACCTCAAACGACGCATGTCTTTCTGACGTAATTTACTGTGCGTACCATACTCCGCACGCTGGGGTACTGCGATGGTTATGATATTTGTGTTTCCGGGGTCCGCGCCAACGACAAAGTCGTTATTCTCTACCTCTTGCGTCGCAGGATCCTCCTCTTTGTTTTCCTCATGCTTCGCCGCGCCAACGACAAGGTCGTTATCCTCTACCTCCTGCGTCGCAGGACCCGCCTTCTCCTTGTCTTCATCCTTCGTGACGGGCGCAGCCGAGGGAGGGACTGGCCGGGCTCTCTTCAACCGCCGATAGTGTATACACAAGGCTACTCCATCGGTTTCAATCATCAAAGTGAACAAGTTTTGCTTGCTCACTCTCAGACGTTTAAAATTGAAGATATTCTTCCAGTACGTCTCCCGGTTCTCGCCGGCGAAGTCCTCCCTGCTAACGTTGAACTCCGAACAGATCTCCTTCATGATGCCATGAAGGATTCCGGAGTCGATAGTCCCAAAATGTGACTTGATATTGGACAATGGGACCACGTTGAAGCGCTTCCCCATTAGGAAATCCTTCCGTCTCTCCCACTCTTCATTTGTCTCTTCACGCAGCATCACCGCTGCCTTGCCTTCGAGCTCTCGGTCCAGAAACACGAAATAGCACAGAATGAGGCGATCGTATCTTTCCTGATCTTTGCTCAACTCTGATACCTTGTCTGTTGGATTCGGTAGCCCCAGTACCGCACGATGCTCTTGTATAACCGTACGGATCGCAGAAGCTTCATTCGTGCTCACTTTTGACGCCTTCTTGTCGACAAATTCGACCTCATCTTCACGCTTGCGATCTTTCATGATGCCATTGATAATCGTCCATTTTCCATTGCGAGAGATGCGCGGGTAGAGTGCAACCACGGCGCGTATCATGAAACGTTCGAGGTCCATTGTCAAATGGTTCTTCAGGTTCGTGAGGTACTGCTTCGCCCCGTAGGTGTACATATCCCGGCCAACCTTGTAGCGAGTACCCTCGAAGCTGTAAAAGGGGTGTTTTTCGTGGAGGGCATGCACTAGCACATTTTCCCTCCGCGTGTTCCCTGCGCCAACCATCAGGTGTCGAATAAAGGTTGCCGAAAACTCCGTCTGGAATCTCGACAGTTTCCATGTGCGTCACATCGCGATACATCTCCCTCGCCAAATGCATCAGTCCTGACGACGCCCTGGCAATACGCTTGGAGTACGACTAGGCACGTTTTTTGATGGCGCCTCGCAACTTTTCCCTGTACGAATCCTTGATATGTCCAAGAAGACCGGCTTTCACCACCATCTCGTCGTACAGGTGTCTTTCTTGCCGCCTTCGACGTAGGGCCTCCCCTCTTCGGTCCTTCTTATCTTCCTTTTCGTCCGGACTCGGCACTGTTTTTTGTTTTTTTTCTCTGGCAGCCGGCGACCCTGGGCCTCCAGGATCGTCGACTTGCTTTTTCATAACTTTCCTTTTTTAGACTTTTTTTGAAAAAGAACGTTCTTTGAACGCTTCTGTTATATACTGCGAAAAAACGCTTGAATACACTTGTTTGAGGTTTGAAACACAATTGAAATCAAAACTATACTTGGATATGAAGCTCACGAAAATCTGACTTTTACAGCTGAACGACACGCAACTGATCAAGATCGCGTTTCCCTTCAACGGCGGCGGCGTGCGCGTCGTGCCAGTTGACTACTGCCAGCTCTGCCAGGTGCACTCACTGACCGCGATGCGTGCACCGCGCGAGACGCTACACCGATCGATGAAGGACACGTGTCCGACGTCGCATTAGCACATGCAGGTTCTCACGGATGCACTGCATCGGAAATCAGGTGTCCGAGATCGGAAACGCACGTCGACGGATCTCCTGCGCTCGGCTCTGTCGCTGGTGCCGAAACTACTGCCCATCGCCGTACTACCCTAGCATACAAGGGGATGCTGGGGCCTGGCACAAAACTCAGCGATGACTCCAGCACACGCGTAGCCATCGTAGCATCTTGCGCTTTTGTGGGTAAGGCATGCATCAACCTAGTCATTAGGAGTTTCGATAGTTGTATTTATCGTACACAAAGTAGGTGTAGTCGTGTACCCGAGTACGAATAATATACGTTTATTCCCGATTCTTGTTATGCATGCCGCACGGACGCTGGAATGAGGAACAGATTTGAATTCTGCTTTTATCCGGCGTCATCGGCGGGCACTGATGACAGTTCAGTATATTGCCATGCTGCCGTCGTTGTCTAACTTATGGTGTCTGCTTCGTTCGACGGATCCGGTGAGCTTGGTAGAGGCATCGCACACATGTAGCGTGCATATGTAGCACCGCGTTCGACCGACGCATTTCGCCCGGAACGATCGAGGCACCAGCAGCACAAGGCGCTGCACCGACCTGAAGGACGGGCGGAG
>Ga0209012_1002564_pt1 | contig 15494 bp, 19 predicted proteins | sample RS3BMetagenome_FD_184735 | JGI IMG/M metagenome (GOLD analysis project Ga0209012, IMG submission 184735) | Ferric oxide microbial mat and aquatic microbial communities from Rainbow Spring, Yellowstone National Park, USA - RS3B (SPAdes) (version 3) ...
CTGGCGCGCCAAGAGCGGAGAGACCCGGCCACCAGGGACCTCTCGCACCGCGATCTCGACTTCGGTCGATGGCGGGTACGGCGACGAGCACAGCGAGTACGCCTCTTCGGCCACGCCGGGCGGCGCGTCGACGGCCAGGCGCACCAGGTAATACTGGCCCGGTAGGAAGTCCGGCACCTCATCCAAACGCAGCCTTAGCATCGTTCCCGAGAGTGTCCACTCGACAGCGGTGACCTTCGCCTCTTCCCACATCGCCATCCGGTCGGCCGCGAGCCAGCGGTCCCCGGCGAGATCCGGGCCGAGCACACCCATGCTCACCGCTCCGCCCCCACTGAGGTGAGGCAGGTCTGGGAGCGGCGCTCGGCGTCGACGAGCTCGGCCGCTACGACCACCTCGCCGTCGGGCGCCAGCGCGACGGCGACAGGCCAGTGTCGACCGCCGAACCGCAAAGTGGTCGTGCTCGCGCCGGTGTGCTCGATGAGGCGGACCGCGCCGTTGCCGCAGTCGGCGACCCAGAGATGCCCGCCGTGCCCGGCAGCGATGCCGGTCGGCCAGCGCAGACCGACCTCCACCCCGACGCCGTCGGCGCCCCCGCCTGGCGGGGCCCCGGCCACCGTCGTGACCTCGCCGTCGGGGGTGATACGGCGGACGGCGTTGTTCCCGGTGTCGGCGACGTAGCACGTCCCGTCGGCGTCGACGTCGAGCGCCAAGGGCTGGCGGAAGCGGCCGCCTGGCCCCCGGCCGTCGCCGTAGTCGTAGATGGAGCCGGCAAGGGTGGCCACGACCCCCTCGGGCGAGATCGTCCGGATGCGGTGGTTCCCGGAGTCGGCGACGTAGCAGGTTCCGTCGGGGGCGATCGCCACGTCGGTCGGGTACCGGAAGAGAGCCTCGTCCCCCGGCCCGTCGCGAAAGCCATAGGTGCTGCCGGCGACGACGCGGTGATCCCCTGTGGGGGCGATCGCCCATACTCGGTGGCCGGTGACGTCGGCAACGACGAGGGTTCCGTCGGGAGCCAGCGCGAGACCCGCCGGACTGAGCGCCCGCCTCCGGGCACCCGTGGCGTCGGAGAGTCCCCCAGCCCGTGCGACAGCGGCCGCCCCCTCACCGCCGTCGTCAATGCGCCAAATCATCCTCGAGGCCGCGTCGGAGACGAAGAGGGTGCCGTCGGAAGCGACGGCCAGGCCCGTTGGGCGTCCGGGGAAGGTGAAGCTCCGATCGGTCCATGCCGGCGCTGGCGACGCGGCGCCGAGCACAGAGCTCTCGCGCTCGATGGATACCTGCTCTTCGGCAACGAGAACGGTCATCGTGGCCACCTCCGGTTCGATGCCCCGCCGGCAGCAACGCCGTGGAGGGCGAGTCGCTCGTCGCGGGCTTGGATCGTGAAGAGGGCGAGGAGCTCCTCGGCCCGGGCCGCACACCTGCGCCCAGGGTCGGCGCAGCCGCCCTCTGCGTCCCGGAGGAGCGCCCTGGCTGCGGCCGACACCCGCGCCTGGCCGCGTCGGACGAGGCGGGCCTCGGCCGGAGGCAGGCGGGTGAGGCTGGGGACCTCGTGATCGAGGTGATGGGCGAGAGCATGAACGAAGGCACCGAGGTTCTCAGCCAGGCGCGCCGTGTCGGCGTCGCCGGCCGCAGCGTGCGCCTTTCGGGCGAGGGTGAGAAGGCCGTCATGGTCGAGGGATCCCATCGTCACACCGCCTCCCAGGTCACAGGGTCCGTAGGCCACCCGCTGTGGCGCCCGTCACCAACGGCTTCTGACGTGGCTCGGGTGAAACGGCTGGTGAAAGCGGCAACCTTGACTTCGACGGTGGACCGGACGCATCGACCGAAGACGAAGACCCCCTGGTCGACGACAGACGTTCCCTGCCTGGTCCGTGCCATCGGGATCTCCTCTCGTCGGTTTCCTACCATTAGTATATCCGTATCGGACTAGAAAAAGGAGAGGTGCTCCGTGGACCGAGTGGTGATCGTGGGCGGGGGCTTCGCCGGCTTGGCGGCCGCTCGGAGACTGGGCGACGATCCGCTCGAGGTGGAAGTGGTGGTGGTGGACCAGCACAACTTCCACACCTTCCAGCCGCTCCTCTACCAGGTGGCGACCGCAGGCCTCGACCCGGCCGACGTCGCCTACCCGATCCGCACCGTCTTGCGACGGGCCCGTCACGTACGGTTCGTCCACGGCCGGGTGTCCGGGTTCGATCTGTCGGCGCGCTCGGTCCTCCTCGAGGACGGGCTGGGGCTCTCCTACGATTATCTCATCGTGGCGAGCGGTGCCACGGCCGCCACCTTCGACGTGCCCGGGGTGGCCGACCACGCGCTCTTCCTCTACACCCTCGACGACGCCCGTTGGGTGCGCAACCAGGTCCTCGCCGCCTTGGAGCGCGCCGACGCCGCTGCCCCCGATGAGACCCTCTCACTGGTGATCGTGGTGGTCGGCGGCGGACCAACCGGAGTCGAGACTGCCGGGGCGATGGCCGAGCTGATCGACATCGCCACACGCCACGACCGGCTCCGCCTCGATCCCACCGGCACCCGCGTCGTCCTCCTCGACGCCAAAGAGCGCGTGCTCCCGGGTTTCTCTGCTGCGGCCAGCGCGTACGCCGGGCGGATCCTGCGGGCCCGAGGGGTGGAGGTCCGGCTCGGGCTCGGAGTCGAGGCGGTCTCGGCGGCCGGGGTCACGCTCACAGGCGGGGAGCTGGTCACGGCGAGCGTGGTGATCTGGGCGGCAGGGGTCACGGTGGACGGCACCGTCGCGGCGGGCCTCATGGGTCGACGGGGGCCCGGGGGGCGGGTGGTGGTCGAGCGCGACCTCTCACTGCCGGACCATCCCGAGGTCTTCGTCGTGGGCGATGCCGCCGCGGTGCCTGGTCCTGACGGAACTGCGCTGGATGAGGGCCACCTTGAACCGGGTGGCACCCGGCAGTTCCTCCCCCAGCTTGCCCAAGTCGCCATCCAGTCGGGCGACCACGCGGCCCGCCAGGTCGTCCGCCGTCTCGAAAGTCGACCGCCGACATCCTTCGCCTACCGCGACAAGGGGGTGATGGCGACCATCGGGCGCCGTTCAGCAGTCGCCCAGCTGGCAGGCGGCACGGTCTTCTGTGGGACCATTGGCTGGATCGCCTGGCTCGCGCTTCATCTCGTCTACCTGATCGGCTTCCGCAACCGCATGGTGGTCCTGATCAACTGGGCGTGGCACTACTTCCGATGGCCATCGGGCCCGCGACTCATCATCGGCGACGTGCCCGCCCGGCCACCAGCGGAGCCGCGACCAGGGCGCATCGGCTGCCCCGAATGCGGCGGTTGAACCGTTCATCTGCGCCACTGCCGCCACCCGGCCGCCAACTGCACCAGACCCTTGCGCCAAGCGGTGCCCTGCTGCTCAGCTCCGCTACTGATGCGGTGAGCCGGGCTTCACCACCATGAGGACGATGATGGCGAGGAGCGCCGCCGCGGCAAGGTAGTTGAGGGTACGCGCCACTCCGTCACCGAGAAGGGCGCGCAGCTCTTCGTTCGGGGCGAGCTGCTGGGCGGCCAAGGCGGTGGCGAGCCTGCGGGCCTGCTTGGGTCGCTGCCCGCCCACCGATCCGATCACGACGACCGATGCGAGGAGACCGATCGCCGCGTCGACCCACGGCGTGGCATAACCCCAGCGCCCGAGGGCGACCAGCCACAGCCCGAAGCCGCCGGCGAGCAACGTCCCTCCGATCACCAGCATGGCACCGGTGCGGGCGAGGCCAAGCAAGAGGGCGATCTCGGCGCAGCTGGCCCGCCGCCGCGCCGCCTCGAAGCCCAGGGAGGCCAAGACGGTGCCCGAGACGAGCGAGAAGGCCCCGAGCAAGTGCAAGCACAAGGCGAGGTCGTAGAGCCAGGCAGGGGTCATGGCCGGAGTAGCAGGCGGCCGGTCACCGTCTGTGCCTCGAGGCGGGCGTGGGCCTCGGCGGTGGCATCGAGCGGGAGGACCTCGGTGATACGGGCGCTCAGCTCGCCGACGGCGAGCACGGTGTTGATGAGCCGAGCGGCGTCCGCCAGCTGGGATACCGTCGCCCGGCCGATTACGAAGCCTCGGAGGCTGATGTTTCGGGTGTAGATCTCCCGGACTGGGAGCGCCGGCCGCTCCCCGGTCGCTGCGTTCAGCAGGACGCAACCTCCGGGCACCAGCGCGCCGGCCGCGAGGTCGAGGTCGTGGCGACCCGAGGTCTCCCAGAAGAGATCGACGCCGCCGGGCGCCGCCGCATGCAGGCGCCGGGCCAGGCCGGGGTCACGGTAGTTGACCACGGCGTACGCGCCCGCCTCCCTAAAGCGGTCGTGATGCGCCGCCCGAGCACTCGCGACCACCCTGGCCCCGGCACGCCGTGCCATGGCGATCACGGCCGAGCCGACGTTGCCGGCCCCGCCGCCGACATAGGCGACCTCACCGGGTCGCAGGGCGCCGTCGACGAACCAGGCAGGGTAGGCGGTTGCCGCCGGGTGCGCGACAGCGACAGCCAGCTCGGGGTCGCGCCCTCGGGAAGGCAGTAGCAGCGTTCGGCTGGTATGACGGCGTACTCCGAGAAGCTGCCCTGCCGGCCGTCGTGACCGAGGCTGTTGGCCCACACCCGCTCCCCCACTCCGAAGAGCGCGCCAGGACCAGCGTCGGCGACGGTGCCGACCAGGTCGCGCCCCACCACGAACGGGAGCGGCACGGGCGTCGCGTAGCGCTCCGAGCGGACGAAGGTGTCCACCGGGTTGGCCGCGACCAGTTCGACGGCCACGAGCACGTCGGTCGGACCAGAGGCGGGCACGGACAGCTCGCCGACCACGATCTCGTCTGGGGGTCCCAGCCGCTCGACGTAGGCGGCGCGCATCGTCTCTCCGCGAGAGGTGGCCATGTCAGGGCGCCTGCCGGATCCCCTCGAGCGTCTCGATCCACCGCCGGAGCTCCTGCTCGCGGGCTCGGCGTTCGGTGACGTCGCGCACGATCGCTGCGACGTGGCCGACAGATCCGTCGTCTGTTTCGAGCAGGACGACGCTGAACTCGATCGAGATGGTCCGCCCGTCGGCGTGGCGCGCGGGCACGGCCAGGAGATCCGCTGCGCCGTAGCGAGTGGCGCCACGAGCGATCGCGGCATGAAATGCCTCGTTGTGGCGCTGCCGGAGACGCTCGGGGATGATCGCGTCGAGCGTAGATCCCAGCATCTCCTCGGACCCGTAGCCGAAGATGCGGGCCCCTCCGTCGTTCCAGTAGCAGATGGTGCCGGCGCCATCGACGATCACGACCGCGTCGGCAGCGTGCGCCACGGCGGCGAGGATCACGTTCCCTGGCAGGTTCATCGCCTTGGGCCGTGGCCGGCTCGGGACCTGGCCGTGGCCGGTCTTGGCCCGACCCTCGAGCCTCGGGTCGGATGCGCCGGAGTCGGCTCGGGGCCGATGAGCTGCTCCGTCTCCTCGGCCACTGCGCCCTCGGCGAACACCGCCCGGTTGAACCCGGAGAGTGCTTCTCGGCCGCAAGGGCCGATCTCGGACATCGAGGATCGTTCCTCTCGTTCGGTCACTTGTGGCCCTCTCCGTTGGGCGCATGCCGGTCGTGGACCGGTCACTGCTGTGTCGATGGGGAAGCCGGGCGCGGATCGAGCTCCAAGGCAACTGCCAGCTCGGCCCACTCCTCGACCGGCAGGCGATCGGGGCTCGACGTGAGCACCTGGATGGCGACGTGGTCGGCGCCAGCGTCGAGGTGCGCGCCGATTCGGCGAGCAATCCGCTCCGGAGATCCCCAGACCACCACAGCGTCGACGAGACGGTCGCTGCCAGCACCCGCAAGGTCCCGGTCGGCGAAGCCGAGACCCGCCAGGTTGCTTCGGTAGTTGGCCAGCCGGAGGTACGCGTCGAGATGCGCCCTGGCGATGCGCCGGGCGACCTGGGGGTCGGATGTGACCACGACCGCGACCTCCGGGCACAGCAGCTTCCCCGGGCCGAGGATCCCGCGCGCCTGCTCGGTGTGCTCCACAGGAACGAGGTAGGGGTGGGCACCGTCGGCGCGTTCGGCGGCCAGCGCCATCATGCGAGGGCGTAGAGCCCCAAGCACCCGGGTAACGGCCACCGGATCAGGCATCGGCGCCAGGTACAGCGCCTGGTCCATGGCATCCAGGTAGCAGCGCATGGTGGTGAGCGGTCGTTCGTAGCGATGGCCTCGGGGCTCTACCAGCCGGTCGTGGCTCACCCCGAGACCTAGCAGGAAGCGGCCATCCCAGGCCTCCGCCAGGGTGTACTGCCCGGCGGCCATAGCCATGGGATCGCGGGCCCAGATGCTGGCGATCCCCGTGGCCACCACCAGCTGGTCGGTCGCCGACAGGAGCAGTGATGCGTTGGCGAAGGCTTCGCGCCGGGCTGCCTCGCCGACCCACACCGCGCCGTACCCGAGCCGCTCGATGAGGCGTGCGGCTCGCCGGACGACCGGCGCCGGCTGCCGGTCGAGTGCGGACGTCCAGATCCCGATCCGACGAATATCCATTTCCGTCCTGCCGCTACCCTTCTTCGTTCGGCTCTGACGAACCGAGCGCTCCACCAGATGGTCAGCGCAGAGGGAGCCGCCCGGGGACGACCGGTGCCGGAAGGTCGCTCGACCCCATGAGGTACCGATCGACGGCTGCTGCCGCTGCCCTCCCTTCGGCGATTGCCCACACCACCAGGCTCTGGCCTTTCACCATGTCCCCGCACGCGAAGACCCCTTCGACGCTCGTCTGCCACAAGGTGTCGGTGGCGACGGTGCCTCGGTCGGTCAATGCAAGGCCGAGGTCGGTGACGACGCCCTCGGGCGCGGGGCCGGAGAACCCGAGCGCCAGCAGCACCAGCTCGCAGCGCAACTCGAGGGTCGCTCCTGCAACCGGCTCGAACGTGCCGCGTCCGGTGGTCGAGGTGACGGCGCGCACCTGGTCGGCTCGCAATGCCCGGACGTGCCCGGTGTCGTCGCCGATGAGCTCGGCGGTCGACACCGAGAACAGCCGCTCGCCGCCCTCCTCGTGGGCCGGGTAGGTCCGCAGGATTCTCGGCCACGTCGGCCAGGGATCCTCCTCGCTTCGGGCGATCGGAGGCTCGGGGAGGATCTCGAGTTGGTGGACCGAACGGGCTCCCTGACGGTGCGCCGTCCCCAGGCAGTCGGCACCCGTGTCGCCACCGCCGATGATCACCACGGCTTTTCCGGCAGCATCGATGGGCGGGCGGACCAGCGACTTCTCGGTGGCCTGGTTCGCCCCCGTCAGGTACACCATCGCCTGATGGACGCCGTCCAAGCCTCTGCCGGGGATGGAGAGGTCTCGCGGCACGGTGGCGCCGGTGGCGAGCAGCACGGCATCGAAGTCCGAGCGCAACGTGGCCACGTCGACCGTCTCCCGCTCGCTCGACGTCAAGGAGGGGTAGTCGGTCGTCCAGGTCCCGACGCTCACGCCGCAGTGCAGCTCCACTCCTTCGGCTTCGAGCTGGTTGAGGCGGCGATCGATCACGCGCTTTTCCAGCTTGAACTCGGGAATGCCATAGCGCAGCAGACCGCCGGGACGCGGAGCACGCTCGAAGACCACGACCGTGTGCCCGGCTCGGGCGAGCTGCTGGGCGGCGGCAAGGCCAGCAGGCCCCGAGCCCACGACGGCGGCCCGACGACCCGTGCGCTGCGGCGGGCACCTCGGTCCGAGCCAACCCTCAGCCCAGGCTCGCTCGACGATCTCGTACTCGATCTGCTTGATGGTGACCGGCGCGGCGTTGATGCCGAGCACGCACGACGCCTCGCACGGCGCGGGGCACAACCGTCCGGTGAAGTCGGGGAAGTTGTTGGTAGCGTGCAGTCGCTCGCTCGCTTCGAACCAGTTGTCGCGGTACACGAGGTCGTTCCACTCGGGGATCAGGTTGCCGAGGGGGCACGCCTCGTGGCAGAAGGGGATGCCGCAGTCCATGCAGCGGGCTGCCTGGCGTCGGGCAGAGTTGGCAGGGAACGGTTCGTACACCTCGCGCCAGTCGCGAACGCGGATCGAGACCGGCCGGTGGCGCGGGAGCTCCCGGTCGTATTTCAAAAACCCGCGAGGGTCAGCCATGGCTCGTCCGTCCTCCGGGCGCTCGGACGCACGCGGGGCCCGCCGGCTGGGCGGCGAGGCAGCTCACGGCGTTGTCCCGACTGCCCTGCGAGTCGGCGGAGCACGAAGTGCGGGATCGCGCCGTGGCGGTAGCGCTCGCTCGGCGCGCTGGTATGGGGCGTCGGACTCAGTCATGTCGTCCTCCCGGTTCCCTGCCGGCGTCCCTCACCTGGATCGGGGTCCGCGCCACCGGGTGACCCTTGGGCGTCGCGCTCCGCCGGCCCTTGGCGCCGCGCCTCGGCGGCCAGTTCGGCGCGCACCTGGCGGGCAGCTGCCACCATGTTGGCGAGCGCCTCGGTGGCCTCGGCGTAGCCGCGGGTCTTGAGCCCGCAGTCGGGGTTCACCCAGAGGCGGCCAGCTCCGACGGCCTGGACGGCCCGGCGTAGCAGCGGCGCGACGTCGTCTCCGGTGGGCACCTGCGGTGAGTGCACGTCGTACACGCCGGGGCCGACACCGCCTTGGTAGGTGGCGTGGCTGAGCGCGCCGAGGAGGGTCATTCCCGAGCGTGCCGCCTCGAAGGAGGCGACGTCGACGTCGAGGTCGGCGAGCACGTCCACGACGTCGGCCAGCTCGGCGTAGCACATGTGGGTGTGCACCTGAGTGGACGAGGCAGCGGCCGAGCTGGACAGGCGAAAGGCTCGAGTCGCCCACGCCAGGTACTCGGCCCGCTCAACTCGGCGCAGCGGCAGTCCTTCCCGCAGGGCGGGCTCGTCGATCTGGACCACCGCGATACCCGTGCACTGGAGGTCGGCGACCTCCTCGGCGAGCACCAGGCCGAGCTGGGCCGCCACGTCACCTCGGGGGAGGTCATCTCGGACGAAGGACCACAAGAGCATGGTGACTGGCCCGGTGAGCATGGCCTTCATCGGTTTGGTCGTACACGTGGCCGCGTAACCGGTCCACTCCAAGGTGAGCGGCGTTGGGCGGGCGACGTCGCCGAAGAGGACCGGCGGGCGCACGCAGCGAGAGCCGTAGGACTGGACCCATCCGGCTTCGGGCAGTACGAACCCGGGAAGTGAGGCGGCGAAGTAGCGGACCATGTCGTCGCGCTCGGGCTCGCCGTGGACCAGCACGTCGAGGCCGAGGTCCTCTTGGAGGGCGACCACGTGGTCGATCTCGGATCGGAGTGCCTGGCGGTACTCCTCTTCGGTCGTCTTCCCGGCCCGCCACGCCGCTCGCACGGCCCGGAGCGTTGCGGTCTGGGGGAACGAGCCGATGGTCGTGGTCGGAAGGACAGGCAGACCAAGGCGGGCAGCCTGTGCGGCGGCTCGCTCGGCTGGGGAAGCCGACCTGCGGGGGTCGGTGGGAGCCCCGGCCATTGCCCGCCGGACGGCAGGATCGTGCACCCGCTTTGACGAGCGGCGTGCCGTTTGGACCGTCCGGTTGGCCTCGAGCTCACCGGCAATGCGCTCTCGGCCGTGCTCTGCTCCCTCGGCAAGGATGGCCAGTTCCCTGACTTTCTCTTCAGCGAAGGCCAGCCACGGCCGGACCTCGGGGTCGAGGTGAGTGTCAGCCCCGAGGCTCACCGGCACGTGCAGCAACGAGCACGAGGTGGACGCCACGACCTCGGCGGCGTAGGGGACGACGCGCTCGAGCAGCCCGAGAGAGGCGTCGAGGTCGTTCACCCACACGTTGCGGCCGCCGACGACGCCGGCGAAGAGCACCCGCTCCCCGATGCCTCCGACGCTCTCCAGGAGGGCGAGGTTCTCCGGTCCCCGGCACAAGTCGAGGCCGATCCCCTCGACCGGCAGGTTCGCCAGGGTCTCCATGGCATCGCCGACGTGGCCGAAGTAGGTGGAGATGGCAAGGCGCGGGCGCGACGAGGCCTCGCCGAGCCGCCGGTATGCGCGCTCGAGCGCGTGGAGCTCTCCAACGCTGCGATCCTCGACCAGCGCCGGCTCGTCGAGGCGGAGCCACCGGGCGCCAGCCGCCGCCAGCGCGGCGAGCAGCTCGAGGTAGACATCGACGAGCTGGTCGAGGAGGGTGAGGGGGGAGAACCCGGGCACCGCCGTCCTGCTCCGTAGCAGGAAGGTGAGCGGCCCGAGGAGCACCGGGGTGGTCACGATGCCGAGGGCCTCGGCCTCTGCGAGCTCACCGAGCGCCTTGGAGGGGTCCGGGGAGAACGTGGTGTCGGGACCGATCTCGGGTACCAGCTGGTGGTAGTTGGTGTCGAACCACTTGGTGAGCTCGAGGGGCGTGACCGCCACGCCATCGTGCTCCGCCCCTCGGGCCATGGCGAAGTAACGCTCCAGACCATCCCGGAGTGGGCTGAAGCGGGCCGGGATGGCACCGACAGCGAGGGCCGCATCGAGCACGTGGTCATAGAGCGAGAAATCGTTCGATGGCACGAAGCCGACGTCTGCTGCGGCCAGGGTCCGCCAGTTGTCGCGGCGAATGCCGGCTGCCACTTCCAAGAGCGCGCGCTCGGCGGCGCCTGCGGCCCAGTGACTCTCGAGCGCCCACTTGAGCTCCCGATGCCTGCCGATGCGCGGCATGCCATGCACGGCGGTCCTCACACGACGTCCCCCGCGCCGAGCCCGGCACCGCCGGGGGGGCGCCGGACAGGAGACCGAGCCGAAGCGGCGCCCGAGCCACGCGCCGCTGGCACTGGTGCGGCGAGCTGCAGCTGGCCGGCTCGGGCCAGTCCGTCGAGGAGGAGATGGAAGTAGACCATGCCGCCGTACGGCCACCAGCCCTTGGCCAGGGCGGCGACCTCGTCGTAGCCGCCAGGAGCCGGCAGCTCGAAGCGCTGCCGCAGGTTGTTGCGGGCGCCGACGTCGTCGCCGGGGAGCACGCCGATGCGCCCGAGGCCCCTCAGCAGCACGTACTCGGCGCTCCAACGGCCGATCCCTGGAAGGGCGACGAGGGCGGCGGTGGCGTGCTCATCGTCGGCCTGCGCCAAAGCGTCGAGGTCGAGGGTTCCCGAGGCCACCTGACGGGCGAGGAGGAGGAGGTTCCGGGCTTTCGCCAGGCTGAACCCGAGGCGGCGCAGATGCGACGCCTCGGCTACCGCGAGGCGTTCGGGAATAGGGAAGCCCGGCGTGGCGCCACGGAGCGCGACCTCGGGTCCGTAGACGGCTGCGAGGCGGTTGAGGAGGTGGATGCCGACGGTGAGGGAGAGCTGCTGACAGGCGACCGCGTTGACGAGCGCCTCGAAGACGCTGGCAAAGCGCGGGGGCCGCACGCCCATGAAGCGTCGGGCCAGCCCAGCCAGGCGCTCGTCAGAGACGGCCAGCTCGTAGAAGCCGGCGAGGTCGACGTGGAGCCCGAGCATCTGTTCGATGGTGCAGCGGACCTCGGCGACGCCGGCCTCGCTCGGATCCTCGCCGCGACGTCGCACCTCGATGCGAAGGCGCGTGCGCTCGGGGTCGCCTGTGTCGTCTTGGCGGACGGCGGCCTGCACCGGGGTTCCATCGGCGACGAGCGTCCTCGTGTAGGTGGTGCCGTCCCAGGCGTCGATGGTGTTGTGCGGCCGGCGTCGCAGTGCCCAGACGGTGAGGCCCAGGCAAAAGGGTGGGTGAACCTCGATCGTGAAGCGGGCGGTCCCCACGACCTACTTGCCTCTGCCGGCCACAAGAACGTCGCGCAGTACCACTGCCCCGGAGTGCTCGACGTCGCGGGTGGCAGTCAAGAGCACGAGGCGACCATGGCCACGAGCGAACTCCCGCAGCCGCTCCACGATCGACGCGCCTGGCTCGCGATTCAGCTCGGCCCGGTAGCGGCGGGCGAACTCGGAGAAACGCTTGGGGTCATGTCCGTACCAGCGGCGCAACTCGGTGCTCGGCGCCGCGTCCTTCGCCCACTCGTCGAAGTCCAAGGCTGCCTTCTTCACGCCCCGGGGCCAAAGCCGGTCGACGAGCACCCGGTGCTCGCCGGGGCGTCGGCCAGGGTCCTCATAGGCCCGGATCACCTCGACATCGGCCATCGGACTCGCCGGGGTCACCGCGCCCGGAACCCAAGGGCGCGCGCCGCGTCCTCGTCGATCATGGCCGGGCTCCACGGCGGGTCCCACACGACCCGCACCTCCACGGCGACGGCGTCGGCGACGGCGTCGGCGATGGCGGCGCGGGCCATCTCGGGGAGCACCTCGGATGCCGGGCAGCCCGGCGTGGTCATCGTCATGTCGACGACGAGACTGTCCCCTTCGGCCCGGACGTCGTAGACCAGCCCGAGCGACACCACGTCGAGGTACAGCTCGGGATCGTAGACGCCTCGCAGGGCGTCCCAGGCCGCGTCGAGCACGTCGGCCGCCGAGAGCTGCAACCAGGCATCCACCTCAGCGGGGGCGCCGGAGCCAGTCGCATTGTCTGGCGCTCCGTTGGTCACGACGGCCGCCGGAAGGTGACTCGCCAGTCGCCGCCGCCCAGATCTTCGACTTCGTAGGAGAAGCCCTGCGAAGACAGCACCCCTTCGAGGGGCACCGGCTCGAAGGGAGCCAAGACCACCAGCTCTTCGCCGTCTTCGAGGGCGCTGGCGGCGGCCATGATCGTCTCGAACGGCTCGTCGCCCGACTCGATGATCGGGCGGGCGTCGACGGTCGCCATCGGCTTCTCCCTCCTGGGCTCCGGCCACATCCGGACGGCCCGTTGTTCTGTTCTCAACTAGAACTTACCAGGATGCGGCGCTCTTCGGAAGTCCGAGTTGCCGTGCGCCCATCGACCCGGCAGCCTTCCGAAGAGAAGCATGTCGCCCGGTTGCGGTCCGGACTCTGACCTGGTGCCATCAGTGGCCCGGTCGAGCCCGAAGAACCCGACCTCAGCCCGACAGTCGCCGTCCGGAGGGGTTCGCGGACCGGATGGACCACCGGGACTTGCGCGTCGGCGTCTGCCAAGGCCGCCTACCTCGCGCTGTCACTGGCCAGCGCCCCGAGCGGATGGAGGTGGCGCTGCCCCTCGGGGCGGCGGGTGGGCTCACCCGTCGAATGGGGCTGCGATGGCCGGGCCGTTGTCGTGAAAGGCGCCGGTGACGACCCTGACTGCATCGACGACGCCCGCATGACTGCCGAGGTACGTGTCGGGGGAACCAGCGGGCGCACGCCTTCCATGCCGGAGAGGGGATCGGGACCATCACCAAGCCCGGTCCCGGCCTTGCGGTGGGCGAGCCGGCGATCGACTCGGTGCCGAGGCGCATGATCGTGGCCGCCCTCGCCGACGCCGGGACCGGGCCGGTCGACGTCACCTTCTCGGTCCCCGGCGGGGAGGCGGTGGCCGCGGAGACCACCAACGGGCCCCTGGGAACACTGAGAGGCAGCTTCATCCTCGGCACCTCGGGCATCGTTTGCCCCTGTTCCACCGGCTCTCTCCGGGGCTCGCTCCGGTGTTCCTCATCGAGGTTGGCGACTTCACCGGGATCGCCCTGCGCTGGGCGGCGCACGTCGAGATGCGCAAGGTCGTCTCCGTCGGGATGGCCGGCAAGCTGGCCAAGCTCGCCGCCAGGGTTGAGATGACCGACTTCCACCGCTCCGAGGTCGACGCGGAGCTGCTCGGAGCGCTGGCGGTCGAGGCAGGAGCGCCCCGGGCGGTGGTGGAAGCGGCGACCGAGACCGCAACGGCCCGGCATCTCTTCGACGCCCGCATGGCTCATGGTGTCTGGTGCCACTCGCCCTGTGGTGCGAACGTGCCTGCGCTGGCTCCTGGCGCATGCGGGGTCGAGCTTCGAGCTCGAGGTGGTGCTCGTCGACTACGAAGGATCGTCCGCCCTCTGGCGTGCCGGGCCGGGGTCACCGTCAGCGACCATGCTCGAGGCGGCAAGATTTGAAAATCTGCTGTCTAGTAGAGATACACTGGCGGTGTGGAACATTCGAGCGTGGTGACGGTCGAACGGTCGGGAGACGTACGGCGCTCCCGAGACAAGGCCTCGCCGGCGTGGCAGGAGGCGACGGTGACCGCGGTGATCGACGAGACGCCCGACGCCGTCACCTTGCGGCTCCGGCTCGGTGACGCGACCGGTTTCCTCCCCGGTCAGTACTACAACGTGCGCCTGGCGGTGCCAGGACGACCAAGGCCGGTACAGCGCGCCTACTCGGTCGGCTCCTCGCCGTCGCCGGACCCCTCGGTGATCGACCTGGGCATCCGTGAGGTGCCCGGAGGCCTGCTCTCTCCGCTACTGGTCGGTCTTCGTGTCGGCGAGCGGCTGTCGGTGCGAGGTCCCTACGGCCGCTTCACCTGGGACGGCTGTGATGGCGGGCCGGTGCTGCTGGTCGGCGCGGGGAGCGGGATGGTGCCGCTCATGTCGATGGTCCGACATGCGGCACAGCGGGGCCGGGGCGACCCGGTCGTGCTGGTCTGCTCGGCGATCACCTACTCCCACGCCTTCTACCGCGACGAGCTCGCAGGGCTGGCGTCTCGCCATTCCTGGCTGCGGGTCGTCCACTGCGTCACCCGTGACCCGAGCGAACCGCGCGCCCACTATCACCGGCGGGTGGACAAGGCCGTTCTGTCGGAGAGTCTGGAGGGGATCGACCCGCACGCTGCTTACCTGTGCGGGCCGCCGGCCATGGTCGAGGCGACCGCCGAAGCTCTGGTCGGCCTCAGTGTCGCACCCGGGGTCATCTGGATGGAGAAGTACGACTGAATGCCCGCAGAGACCCACCAGCACGGCAGGACTGCAGATCCCGAGACCGTCACCATACTGCTGTGCACGCTGCTCAGCGACGATGGCGAGATCACCGAGGACACGGTCTTGGCGGACCTCGGGCTCGACACCGGCGACTTGGACAGCCTTTGGGACGCGGTCCGTGAGGAACTCGCCGAGCGGACCGTGGGGCCGGAGATCGACCTGGGCGAATTCGACCCGCAGATGACCGTGTCCGACGCCGCGAGGGTCATGGCGTCGCTGCTCGCCGGGGACGGGGACGGGGACGGGGACGGGGACGGGGAAGACGATGAGTAGCGGTAACGGACTCGACGAAGCGAAGGCCACCGGCTCCTGGGCGGCTCGGCCGCCGGGTGTACCCGGGGCGGTGCCGCCGCCGTCGGTACCGCTGTCATTCCTGGCGGCGGCGTCGCTCGGCTTGGTCGCCTGCGGCGTCACCTGGATCTGGGTGCGTTCCGCGGCCGCCGTCGATCCCAACAGCGATCCGGCGATCGCCGCGGTGCACTTCGGCGTGCTCGCCGCGTTGACCATGGGCATCCTTGGCGCTACCCACCAGTTCACCCCTGTCATCACCGGCCGCCCGCTGCGGTCGGTCCTCTTGGCCCGAGCCACGTTCGTGGCCTGGCTGACGGCATCGTGGGCGCTGCCGCTCGGGATCGGCTTCGAGAACGTCGGGGTGACCGCCGCCAGCGGTGCGCTTGCCTTGGTGGGGCTGGTACTGCTCGCCTGGAACCTCGCCGCGCCGCTGTCGGCACGCGGCAAGGGCGCGCCGGTCACCGCCCTACGTCTCGCCCTCCTCGGTGCGGCGGC
>Ga0209012_1002575_pt1 | contig 15462 bp, 11 predicted proteins | sample RS3BMetagenome_FD_184735 | JGI IMG/M metagenome (GOLD analysis project Ga0209012, IMG submission 184735) | Ferric oxide microbial mat and aquatic microbial communities from Rainbow Spring, Yellowstone National Park, USA - RS3B (SPAdes) (version 3) ...
TTTGCCGATTCGCAGGTTGCGCACGTCGGCGCGTCGAATCCGGCGTCCGGCTCTTTGCAATTCCCAGCCCCGGGAGGGCTTGCCTCCGGCGCTCCTTCGTCGCACCTTGCGGGTGCGCGGCGTGTCGCTGGTCTTGATCATGTGGAAGTGACCAAGGGATGGACACGCCGCGCTGCATTTCAAGCCCTGTGCGCGACCTTTTCGCTCATGACGTCACGATGCGAAGCGCGCGAATGGAGCGAAATCCAGGCTCAATTCGGATTGTCGCGCTCGACGTTGGGAACGTAGTCTAGTTACGAGGCGACGTGCGATCGGACCGGCTCATTTCCGACGACCCTCTCTCGCGCGGGTACGTGCTGGTCGTCGACGACGACGAGGCGATCTGTGCGGCCTGCCGTCGGGTGCTCGAGAGCGCCGGCCACCGCGTCGAGACCGTTTGCGACGCTGCTGCGGCGACGGCGTTGCTGCAGCGCGGAGGCTGCGATGCAGTCGTGAGCGACATCCACCTGCCGGGGATGAACGGCGTCGAGCTGGTGCGTGCGGTTCGTGCGCACGACCTCGACGTGCCGGTGCTGCTGATGACGGCGGTGCCCAGCCTGGAGTCGGCCCTTCGCGCCCTCGAGCTGGGTGCGCTCCGATATCTCCTGAAGCCGGTGGCGCCCGCCGATCTGGCCACGTACGTCGGGGAGGCCGTCAAGCTGCACCGCCTGGCCCGGGCCAAGCGCGAGCTGCTCCAGATGATCGGCAACGGCGACAAGCTGGTGGGCGATCGAGCCGGGCTGATGGCGACCTTCGAGCGTGCCCTGGAGTCCGTGTGGATTGCGTACCAGCCGATCGTGTCGTGGCGTGACCGGCGCGCGTTCGGCTACGAGGCACTCCTCCGCAGCGCCGAGCCGGCCTTGCCGCACCCGGGCGCGCTCCTCGATGCCGCCGAGCGCCTCGGCCGCCTCGACGCGCTCGGCCGTCGCGTCCGCGAGCTGGCGCCAGCGCCACTCGCGGGCGCGGCGGCCGATCAGGCGCTGTTCGTCAATCTGCACGTGCGCGATCTGCTCGACGACACGCTTTACGCGCGCTCATCGGCGCTGGGGCAAGCCGCGTCCCGCATCGTGCTCGAGATCACCGAGCGCGCCGCGCTCGATGGCATCGATGACGTTCGGGCGCGCGTCCGCACCTTGAAGGAGATCGGCTACCGGATCGCTGTGGACGATCTCGGCGCCGGGTACGCCGGTCTCACGACCTTCGCGCTGCTCGAGCCCGACGTGGTCAAGCTCGACATGTCGCTCGTGCGTGACGTCGATGCGAGCCCGGTCAAGCAGAAGCTCGTCACCGCGATGACGTCGGTCGCCCACGACCTCGGCATCATCGTCGTGGCTGAGGGCGTAGAGACCGTCCGCGAGCGAGAGGCGCTCGCGGCCATCGGCTGCGACCTGCTGCAGGGATATCTCTTCGCACGGCCGGGGCGCCCGTTCCCGGAGGTCGCATGGTGAGGTGATGGAGGGCATGTTTCTGATCGTGCGCGCGGCGGGGCGCCGCTGCGCCCTGGCGGTGGCTGACGTCGTCGAGACCATGCGGCCGCTGCCGGTGCAGGACGTTGGCGGCGCGCCCTCGTTCGTGCGCGGACTCGCGATGATTCGTGGCGCGCCGACGCCGGTCGTCGATCTCGCATCCTGGCTGGGGGTGACCTCGGCGGGGCCGGCGCGGTGGGTGGCCGTGCGGGCTGGCGGACGTCCGGTGGCCCTCGCGGTCGACGCGGTCGTCGGCATCCGCGCGCTCGACGACGCGCGCCTGCAGGAAGCGCCGCCGCTCTTGAGGGAGGCCACCGCCGAGCGCGTCGAGCTCCTCGGAGCGCTCGACGCCGATTTGCTCATCGTTCTGCGCACGGCGCGTGTCGTTCCGGACGAGGTATGGGCGCACCCGAACCGGAAGGAGAGCGTCTCGTGACCCCGCACGTGGACCACGCGGCGGTCGCGCGCTTCGGCGCACTGCTCGGGCGCACTCTCGGCTTCCTGCTCGATGACGGCAAGGCGCCGCAGCTGTCGGAGCTGCTGGGCGAGCGCGTGCCGGCGACGCGTAGCGAGAGCGTCGACGCGTACCTCGCGCAACTGTCGCTCGCGGGTCCCGCGGATCCCGACGTGCGCGCCCTGGCCGAGCGCCTGACCGTTACAGAGACGTACTTCTTGCGGAACATCGAGCAGTTCCGTGCCCTCACCGACATCGCTCTCCCCGCTCGCATGATGGCCCAGGCCTCGACGCGCACGTTGCGCATCCTGTCGGCCGGCTGCGCTTCCGGCGAGGAGGCGTACTCGATCGCCATCGCCATCGGCGCCGCGCTGCGCGATCCGTCCTGGAGCGTGATCATCGCCGGCATCGATGTCAACGCGGCCGCGCTGGCGAAGGCGACATCGGGGCGATACACGCCGTGGTCTCTGCGGGAGATGCCCGACGGGGTGCGCGAGCGTCACTTCCGGCAGGATGGGCGCGCCTACGTGTTGACGCCGGAGCTCCGCGGCGCGGTATCGTTCTCGTGCCGCAACCTGCTCGAGGACGACGCTTCGTTCTGGCGCACCGGCGCCTATGACATCGTGTTCTGCCGCAACGTCCTCATGTACTTCCGCCCTGAGGTCGTGCGCGCCGTCGTCGGCCGCATCGCGGGGGCCCTGGCTCCCGGGGGATACCTGTTCCTCGGACACGCCGAAACGCTGCGTGGCGTGTCGCAGGAGTTCCACCTGTGCCACTCCCACGAGACCTTCTATTACCGCCGGCGCGAGGCCGGCGAGCGGGCGTCGGGCCTGGCGCCTCTTCACGGCGAGCGTTCGGCCGAGGCATTCGAGCCGCTGGCGTCCACGCTGGACGGCTCCGCCACGTGGGTCGACGCCATTCAGCAGGCCTCCGAGCGCATCGCCTCGCTCGCGGCGCGGTCTCCGCGCGCGACCCTACCGGCTGCGCCCCGTCCCGCCGCCGGGCCCCACCCCGAGCTGGGCGCCGCGATCGAACTGCTACGGCAGGAGCGCTTCCCCGACGCCCTCGAGCGCCTCGGCGAACTGCCCGCATCGGAGCTGGCCGATCCAGACGCGTTGCTGCTCCGAGCCGTCCTCCTCACCAACTGCGGCGACCTGCGCGCGGCCGAGGAGGCGTGCGCCCGTCTGCTCGCGCAGGACGACCTTGACGCCGGCGCGCACTACGTCATGGCGCTCGCGCGCGAGCACGCGGGCGATCGGCGGCGGGCTGCGGAGCACGACCGATCGGCCGCCCATCTTGACCCCTCCTTCGCCATGCCTCACCTGCATCTCGGGCTGATGGCGCGCAGGACAGGCGACGTCGAAGTCGCCCGCCGCGAGCTCGAGCAGGCACTCGTGCTGCTGACGATGGAGGACGGCTCCCGCATTCTGCTCTTCGGCGGCGGTTTCACGCGCGAGGCGCTCGTGCAGCTTTGTCGCGCCGAGCTGCGCGCGTGCGGAGGGCGCCCATGAGACTGCGCACGACCGGTGTCCTGGATGCGGCATCGCTGAAGCGGCAGTTCGACGAATCGTTCACTCGCCCCATTGCCGGCGAAGCCCCTCCCGCGGCAGGGATCATCGGCGTGCGCATCGGAGGCGATCGATATGCGGTGCGCGCGGGCGAGGTTCGCGACATCGCGCGGTCGCAAGGCGTTACGCCGGTGCCGAGCGGCGCGCGAGGGCTCCTGGGGATCGCGGGGCTGCGCGGCCGCGTCGTGCCCGTGTTCGACCTCGCGGAGCTGCTCGGCTACCCGGGGCTCGCCCGGGCTCCGGCATGGCTCCTTCTCCATGGCGCAGCCGAGCCGATCGCGTTCGCGGTCGAGCACTTCGACGGGTACTCGGTGGTCGCGAAGGGCGACGTGTACGCGGCCGAGGGCGGCGGGATCGCGCGTGCGCACGTCGTCGAGGTGGCACGCGTGGGATCGGCCACCCGGCCCGTCATCCGGCTCGAGTCGATGCGACGCGAGCTCGAGGCCCGCGTGGCGACGCGCGGATCGAAGGAGCGCTGATTCATGGGACGAACGTGGACTTTCGGGCAGAAGCTGGGAGCGGGATTCGCTGCGGTCGTGGCCCTTACGCTGGTGATCGCCGTGGTCGCCGTGTACGCGCTGCGGACGGTCGTGGCGAGCAAGGACCGCGTCATTTCGGTGGACGCGCAGGCCCTGATCGCCGCCCAGCGCCTGCATTCGGCTTCGGAGCGAAGGGTCGCCGCCGGCCGCGCGTTCCTCATCACGCGCGAGGACCGCTTCGTCGACGAGCTGCACGTGGCGCGGGCGGACTTTGCCGATACCCTCTCGCGCTTGCGCGACCTGGTTGGCGACGGCGAGGCACGGCCGCTCATCGACGACATCGAGCGCGCCGACGCCGACTACGAGCGGGCGCTCGAGCGCGCCATCACATTGCGTCGGGGGGACGCACAGCTCGACGCAGTCGCCCATGCCTTCGAGTCCGACGTCGTGCCACTGCGTGACGACCTCGCGCGCAAAGTCGACGCGTTCATCTCCGCCCAGACAGAACGCCTCGAGACCGCCAGGCGCGCGTCGTCCGAGGCGGCCAGCGCCGCGGTCGACCTCGAGGCCGGCATCGCCGCGGCGGCCACCCTGCTCGCCGCGCTGGTGGGGGCGCTGCTCTCGCGCACGATCGCGCGCCAGATCGGCTCGGCTGTACATCACGTGCAGAGCTCGTCGGCGGAGCTGCAAGCCGCCGCCACGCAGCAGGCGACCGGCGCGAAAGAGCAGGCCACCGCGATGGCGGAGATCACGACCACGATCAGCGAGCTCCTGGCGACCTCGCGTCAGATCGCCGAAAGTGCCCAGCGCGTCGCGCAGATCGCCCAGGAGACGTCCAGCGGAGCGCGCAGCGGGGATCAGACCTTGCAGCGCGCGCACGAGGCGATGACCGGCACCCAGCGCCAAGTGGACGTCATCGTGACGCACATGCTGGATCTGGGGCGCAAGTCGCAGCAGATCGGCGGCGTCCTCGAGGTCATCAACGAACTCGCCGAGCAGACCAACATTCTCGCCATCAACGCGACCATCGAGGCGGCGGGGGCCGGAGACGCCGGCAAGCGCTTCGCCGTCGTCGCCGACGAGATCCGAAAGCTGGCCGACCGGGTGGGCGGGTCGACCAAGGAGATCCGCGGGCTGATCGAGGAGGTGCGCGCGGCCGTCAACACGACCGTGATGGCGACCGAGGGCGGGTCCAAGGCGGTCGACGCGATCATGCGGCAGTTCGCCGACGTTGCGGCCTCGTTCCAGCAGATCGGCGGGTTGGTGTCGACGACGACCGAGGCCGCGCGCGAGATCGAGCTGAGCACCAAGCAACAGGCGACGGCCGTGGAACAAGTCAACCTCGCGATCTCGAACGTCGCGCAGGCCACCCGCGAGACGGAGGCGAGCTCCGGGCAGACGCTGCAGACGGCTTCGCAGCTGGCGACGCTCTCGCGCGATCTCGCGAAGTTGGTGCAACCGTCTACGGCCACGTGACCGATGACCAAGGACCCTTACCGCTACTTCCGCCAGGAGGCCCGCGAGCTGGTCGATGCCCTCGCGAAGGGTGTCCTGGCGCTCGAGCGTGGCGCGGGGGACGGTGACACGGTCCCGCGGCTCCTCCGCAGCGCGCACACGCTCAAGGGCGCGGCGCGCGTCGTCAAGCAGGGCGCGATCGCCGAGCTGGCGCACGTTATCGAGGACCGGCTGGCCACCCATCGCGACGCGCGCACACTGCCGCGCGATGCGACTGATGAGCTGCTGCGTTTGGTGGACGACATCCGGGCGCGCCTGTCGGAGCTCGGCGGCGCGCCGCGTGCCAGCCCCACGGCGCGATCGATGGAAGAGCCCCTCGAGACCATCCGCGTCGAGGTCGACGAGGTCGAGCGGCTGCTGCGAGGCGTATCCGAGATCGGCGTGCAGCTCGCCGGCGCCCGCCCCCAGGTCGAGGCCTTGGCGGGCGCTCGAGCGCTCGTGCGCACGCTCCGCGATCGGTTCGCGACCGGCCGGGCGCGCTCCATCATCGAGGATTTGGACCTCGTGCTTTCGCGGCTGCATCGGGACCTTACCAGCAGGCTCGAGTCGGCGATGGCGGAGCTGGCGGAGGTCCGCGACGGAGCCAACGCTCTCCGGCTGTCGCGACCGCGGATCGTGTTCGCCGCCCTCGAGCGCGCCACGCGAGATGCGGCGGCGTCGCTGCGACGGCGCGTCGAATTCAGGGCTACCGACCACGACGTGCGACTGGATGCTCACGTGCTACTCGCGCTTCAGACTGCGCTGCTGCACGTCGTGCGCAACGCCGTCGCCCACGGCATCGAGCCGGAAGACGAGCGCTCGGCCGCCGGCAAGCCGCCCGTCGGCATCGTCGAGATCCGCGTGGAGCGCCGTGCGGGCCGGGTGGCCTTCACGTGCCGCGACGACGGGCGCGGGATCGACGTGGACGCCGTCCGCCGCGTGGCGCTGGAGCGCGGTATGATCGACGCGGCGCAGGCGCGCTCCTTCGATCCCTCGGCCGCGGCGCGCGCGATCCTGGAGTCGGGCGTGACGACCGCTGGCGCGGTGGACGAGGTCTCGGGACGCGGCGTGGGCATGGACGTGGTGCGCGCCACCGCCTCGCGCCTCGACGGCAACGTGACCGTCTCGAGCGAGCGCGGGCGCGGCACGGTCGTCGAAATCGTCGTGCCGATCTCACTCTCGTCACATGGAGCGCTGATCCTCCAAGCGTCCGATGTGACGGCCGCCATTCCCCTGCACGCGGTGCGTGCGACGGTGCGAATGGACGATGCCGCGATCACGCGCTCGCCTTCGGGGGAGTCGCTGTCGTATGGCGGTCGGGTCATTCCGTTCGTCCCGCTCGCCGCGGCGCTGAAGCGCAGCGCACCGGCATCCCTAGGCAAACGCCGTAGCGGCGCAGCCGTCGTGGTCGACTCCGGCGGGGCGCTCGCGGCCGTCGGCGTGGACCGCGTCATCGGCACGAGCAGCGTGGTCGTCCATGCCCTGCCCGCCATCGCAGCCGCCGATCCGGTTGTCACCGGCGCGTCGCTCGACGCCGAGGGCCGTCCCCAGCTCGTGCTCGATCCCCATGGGCTCGTCGAGGCCTTGCGCTCGTCCGTCGGACCCCACGTGCCCGCGGTGGAGGCGCGCCCGCTTCCTGTGCTCGTCGTCGATGACTCGCTCACCACGCGCATGCTCGAGCAGAGCATCCTCGAGTCGGCTGGCTACGACGTCGATCTGGCCACGTCGGGGGAGGAGGCGCTCGCCATGGCACGCAACCGCCGCTACGGCGTGTTCCTCGTCGACGTGGAAATGCCAGGCATGGACGGCTTCACGTTCGTCGCGGCGACGCGGGCCGACCCCGCTCTGCGCCACGTGCCCGCGATCCTGGTCACATCGAGGAGCGCGCCCGAGGATCGGCGCCGCGGCGAGGAGGTCGGCGCCCGCGCGTACGTCGTCAAGAGCGAGTTCGACCAGAGCTTCTTGCTGAACACCATCCGTGACCTGATCGGTGACCGATGAACCGTGTGCGCGTGCTCGTGGTGGAGGACTCGGTGACGGTGCGAAAGCGCATCGTGGAGGTGTTGAGCGCCGACGCGCAAGTGGAGGTCGTGGCCGAGGCCGAGGACGGCAAGACCGCAATCGAGCTGTGCATGAGACTCCGGCCCGACGTGCTCACGCTCGACATGATGATGCCCGTCATGTCGGGGCTGGCCGCCACCGAATACATCATGGCGTACTGCCCGACGCCGATCGTCATCGTCTCGTCGTCGACGAACCGCGGTGAGCTGTTCCGGACGTACGAAGCGCTCGCCGCAGGCGCCGTCGACGTGCTCGAGAAGCCCGCCGGTGACGATTCGGACGTGAACTGGGAGGCCAGGCTGATCGCCACCGTGAAGCTCGTTTCGCGCATCCGCGTCATCACCCACCTGCGCGGTCGGCTGGGAGAATCTGGTCGGGATCAGGGTCGTCCCGTGCACCCCGGATGCGACGCGGCGGCTGGAAGCGCTCCCGCTGGGCGCAGGGCGGCCTGGCCGGAGGTCGTCGCCATCGGCGCGTCGACGGGCGGTCCCGGAGCGATCGTCGAGCTCGTGCGCGCGCTGCCGCGTGGCTTCTCGTTTCCCATCCTGCTCGTCTTGCACCTCGGCCGGCTGTTTGCGGGCGCCTTCGCCGACTGGTTGGGCTCGCAGTGCGCCTTTCCCGTCGCCTACGCGCGCGACGGCGACGCGTTGCCCGCCCGGGGTGCGCCTCGCGTCCTCCTCGCCCCACCCGACCGGCACCTAGTCGTGCGGAGCGGGCGCCTGCGTCTGATCGACGAGCCAGAGCGGCACTCGTGCCGGCCGTCCGTCGACGTTCTCTTCGAGTCGATCGCCCGCGAGCTCGGGCCGCGGGCGGCGGCATGCCTGCTGACGGGCATGGGCAGGGACGGCGCCGAAGGGCTGCTCGCGATTCGTCAGGCCGGCGGCTGCACCTTCGCGCAGGACGAGGAAAGCAGTGTCGTATTCGGCATGCCACGAGAGGCGATCGCGCTCGGCGCCGCGGAGCGCGTTCTGTCGCCGGCGCAGATGGCGCGCGCGCTTTCGCAGCTGGACCGCATGGCGGCGTCAGGAGACGCGCCGTGACCATCCAGGTGCTCGTGGTCGACGACAGCCTGACGGTGCGCATGGATCTCGCGGAGGCGTTCGAGGCCGCCGGCTTCGGTGTGACGCTCTGCGAGTCGGCGGCCGCTGCACGCGAGGCCGTCGCCGGCCGGAACTTCGACGTCATCATCCTCGACGTGCTCCTGCCCGATGCGGACGGCGTCGCGCTGCTCGCCGAGCTGCGGGCGGCGCCGAAGGGCGCGGGCGCGGCGATGCTCCTGCTGTCCAGCGAGGCTGAAGTGCGTGACCGCATCCGCGGGCTGCGAACTGGAGCTGACGACTACGTCGGCAAGCCCTACGACGCGACGTACGTCGTCTCGCGGGCCAAAGAGCTCGTGCGCCTGCGATCGCCGGAGGCCGACGCCCGCACCTCGGCCTCCGTGCTCGTCATCGACGATAGCCCGACCTTCCGCGAGGAGCTGACGTCGGCGCTGTCGGGCGCAGGGTACGCGGTGACCACGGCGACCAGCGGCGAGGAGGGGCTACGCCTCGCGGTCGACCTGCGTCCCGATGCGCTGGTGGTCGATGGCATGTTGCCCGGCATCAACGGCGCCACGGTGGTGCGCCGTATTCGTAACGACGCCGCCCTCCGCAGGACGCCGTGCCTGGTGCTCACGGGATCCGAGGCGCAGGAGGACGAGGCCCTCGTGCTCGACGCGGGCGCCGACGCGTTCGTTCGCAAGGCGGCCGACACGGCCGTGGTGCTCGCGCGGCTCGCCGCTGTGCTGCGGGCCACGCGCGAGCCGCTTTTGCGGGATGCCGGATCGAGCCTGTTCGGCCCGAAGCGCATCCTCGCGGTGGACGACAGCCCCACATACCTGCAACTACTCGCGGCCTGCTTGCGCGATGACGGCTACGAGCCGGTGCTCGCACACTCTGGCCAGGAGGCTCTCGATCTGCTCGCCGTGCAGCCGGTAGACGCCATCTTGCTCGACGTGGTGATGCCCGGCATGTCCGGGCAGGAGACGTGTCGTCGGATCAAGGCGTCGCCCACCTCACAAAGCGTGCCACTACTGATGCTGACGGCGCACGACGAGCGCGACGCGATGATTCAGGGGATCGAGGCGGGCGCCGACGACTACATCACCAAGTCGGCCGATGTCGGCGTCCTCAAGGCCAGGCTGCGCGCGCAGCTTCGGCGCAAGCAACTCGAAGACGAGCACCGGAAGATCCGCGAGCGGCTCCTGCGCAAGGAGCTCGAGGCCACGGAGGCCCGCAGCGCCCGCGAGCTCGCCGAGACGCGGGCCGCGCTGCTCGCCGACGTGCACCGCAAGAACGACGAGCTCGCACGGACCAACCGCGAGCTGCAGAAGGCGAAGGAGCGCGCCGAGCGCGAGAGCAGCTTCAAATCGAAGTTCCTCGCGAACATGTCCCACGAGCTCCGCACGCCGCTCAATGCCATCATCGGGTTCTCCGAGCTGCTTGAGCAGGAGATCGCCGGCCCGCTGACGACAAAGCAGAAGGAGTACGTGCAGAGCGTGCTCACCAGCGGCCGGCACCTGCTGAGCCTCATCAACGACGTGCTCGATCTATCGAAGGTCGAGGCAGGACGCATGGATCTGCGGTGCGAGTGGACGTCGGTGTCGATCATCGTCGACGCGCTCCAGGGCACACTTGCCCCCCTCGCGGCCAAGCAGGGTATCTCGCTCGAGATGTCGGTCGCCACGAACCTGCCGGACGTTTACGCGGATCCCATCCGCATTCGACAGGTGCTCTACAACCTGCTGTCGAACGCGATCAAGTTCACCCCCGCCGGCGGCCGCGTGAGCCTCTCGGTCGAGCCTGAGCGCAAGCAGCTGCGGTTCGTCGTCGCCGACACGGGCGTGGGCATCCGGCGCGAGGACCTGCCACGCCTCTTTCGCGAGTTCGAGCAGCTCGAGCCGGTTCGCGGCGAAAAGCCGGAAGGCACCGGGCTCGGTCTTGCGCTAACGAAGCGGCTGCTGGAGCTGCACGGCGGAGGCATCACGGTCCAGAGTGAGCTGGACAAAGGCAGCGTGTTCACGGCGACGCTGCCCACGCTGCGCGGCACGGCCGGGCCCGTTCGGCAGTCCAGCGCGCCTCCGGATGGCGGACCTTGCATTCTCGTCGTCGAGGACGACGGCGCGGCGGCGGATCTCCTGGCCGGGCATCTGCAGTCGGCGGGGCTCACGGTGGCCTTCGCCGGCGACGTCGAGAGCGCTCTCTCCCAGGCCGCCGAGCTGCGCCCCGCGGCCATCACGCTCGACGTGTTGATGCCAGGCGTCGACGGATGGGCGATCCTCTCGCGTTTGAAGGGTGCGCCCGAGACAGCGGCCATCCCCGTCATCCTGGTCTCGGTCGTCGACGAACCTGGGCGGGGTGCCGGCGCCGGCGCGGCCGACTCCCTGGTCAAGCCCGTCTCGCGCGAGCGGCTCCTGCGATCGCTCGCCGACGCCGGCGTGCCGCTGGTGACCCTCTCAGAGATTCGTGCTCTCGCGCTCGGCCGGCCCACCGAGAGGCTTGAGCGCGCAGCGGCTATCTTGCGCCGGGCCGGATGCGACGTGCGCCTCTGCGGCGCGCCGTCGCCTTCCGAATTCGCCACGCGAGATGTCGTGCTCGTCGAGCTGGAGGACGAAGCGCTCGCCCGGGATGCCGCCAGTGGCCGCGGCCCGTCCGACCCGATCGCGGTGGTCGGCCTTGCAGGCGACGATAGCGCACCGTCCGTCGAGCTCGATGCGGTCGTCGTGGGGGATGCGCCCCGGCCGGAGCGCGTGGTTCGCGCGGTGCGCGCCGCCGTCGACCGCCGTGCCCGGCGCGGTCGGCCGGCGCGATCCGACGGAGGAGAGCGATGATTCGAGTGCTGCTCGTCGAGGACAACCCGATGAACAGGCGGCTCGCGCGCGATGTGCTCGAGCACCATGGTCACGAGGTCACCGAGGCCGGCGACGTCGACCAGGGGTGGGCCGCCATCGTCCGCGCGCTGCCGGACCTCGTCCTGCTCGACGTGCAGATCCCGGGCGGCGGAGGCGAAGCACTTCTGCGGCGCATCCGATCGTCGCCACGGACCTCGGAGCTTCCCGTGGTCGCGGTGACGGCGTTCGCGATGGACGGGGATCGCGAGCGGCTGCTCGCCGCTGGATTCGACGCGTACGTGAGCAAGCCGATTGACACACGCACGTTCGCGGCCTTCGTGGCCGGTGTCGTGCACGAACGGGGAGGGTGCCAATGACCGACCAGGAGAACGCCTCGGCTTCCATCCAGAGGGTGCTCGTCGTGGACGACAATGCGCAGAACCGAGCGCTCGTCGAAGCGCACCTGGTCGCGGAGGGCTATGCCGTTACGTTGGCCGAGAGCGGCCGCGAGGCGCTTGCGTCTTTCGCAGCGCAACTTCCCGACCTCGTGCTGCTCGACGTGCTCATGCCGGGTATGGACGGCTTCGAGGCGTGCCGGCAGCTGCGCACCATGCGCGGCGGTGCCGACGTACCCGTCGTGTTCGTGACGGCGCTCGCGGACCTGGGCTCGCACAAGCAGGCGCTCGAATCGGGTGCGGACGACTTTCTGACGAAACCGATCCACCGGACCGAGCTGTTGCTGCGCGTGCGTTCGCTGCTTTGGATCAAACGCCTCAGGGACGAGCTCAAGCGGGGCTACGACTTGATTCGATCGCAACGCGACGCCCTCATCGTGGCTCAGCGCCATCGCGAGGAGCTGACGGAGCTCATCGTCCACGATCTGAAGAACCCACTGGCGGCCATCGAGATGACGGCGTCCTATCTGTCTTCGATGAAGAGCGCGCCGGACGACCTGCGCGAAGCGTCGCGCGAGATCGTCGACTCCGCCGGCGCCATGCGACGCATGGTCATGAACCTGATCGACATCGGTCGAAGCGAGGACGGCGGGCTCACAGCCAGCTGCTCGGACGTCGACGTGAAGGTGCTGATCGAGGGGGTGGTCCGCGAGCTGTCGCGCCACGCGGCATACAAGGAGGTCGAGCTCCGAGCGCTCGTACCGGCCGACGCCGGCCCTATTCAGGCGGACCTCGACCTGCTGCGCCGGCTGTTCGAGAACCTCATCGTCAATGCGGTCCGGTATGCGCCCAAGCGTACGCCCGTGGAGATCACCGCGGCGCACGGCACCGCCGCCGTGGAGATTCGCATTTGCGACCGGGGCCCCGGCATTCCCGAGGCGTTTCGGGAAAAGGTGTTCGAGAAGTACGTCCGCCTCGAGTCCGACACGAGCGTCGCACTAGGCAACCGCGGTCTGGGCCTGACGTTCTGCCGCATGGCCGCGGAGGCGCACGGCGGGCGCATCTGGGTGGAACCGAACGAGCCCTCTGGCAGCGTGTTCGTCGTGCACCTGCCCCGACGTCACCCGTCGACGGCTCACCTTGGCGGGTGAGCGCACCCTGCACACCGCCTCGGCGTCACGACCAATGTTCTCGACGTCTCGCTCGCCACCGATCAGGTTTTCCTTTGCACATCACTGCTGCTTGCTGGCGATTGAGACGTGCAAGCGCACGAGCGCCTCCACGGTTGCACGGAGGTTCTGCGCGTCCACGGGCTTTTCGAGCCGATGGTTGGGCACTTCGTCGAGGAACTGGCGCGCGGCTGACGTGAACGCCCCTCCCGTGATGAAGACGATGCGTTCCAGCAGCTGCGGCGCGGAGGACGCCAGCTCGCGGTACAGATCGACGCCGGTCATCTCAGGCATCATCACGTCGCAGAGGACCACGTCGAACGAAGCGTCGCGCCGAAGTACGTCGAGCGCAGCGCGACCCGTCTCCACTTCGATCATGTCATGGTCGCGGAGGATCCGGGAGAAGGACCGTCTCACGAAGGGGTCGTCGTCGACGATGAGTACGCGGCCGCGACACGCGGGCAGCTGATTCGACGCGGGTCGCGTCCCTGACGTCTCGGGCAGACGGGCGACTGCGAGGGGCAGGGTCACGCGAAAGCACGTTCCCTTGCGGACCTCGGTCTCGACCTCGATTCGCCCCCCGAGGGCAGTGATGATGCCGTGGCAGATGGATAGCCCCAGGCCAGTTCCCGCACCCACCTCTTTCGTCGTGAAGAACGGATCGAACAGTCGATGTAGCACATCCTCCGGTATCCCGGGGCCTGTGTCATGCACCTCCGCGATGGCGTGGCCGCCGTCCGTGCGCGTCACCACCCGGATCTCGTTGTGTTCGACGTTTCCTTCGCGAATGGCCTGGGCGGCGTTCACGAGCAGATTGACGAACACCTGCGTGAGGCGCCCCTCATCGGCGATCACCAAGGGGGTGGCCCCATACTCTTTCGACAGCCGCGCGCGATGACGAATCTCATTGTCGGCAATCGCGAGCGCCGTGTCGATGACGCGATGCAGGTCGACATGGGTGCGCTGCTCGTCATCGCCATGCGAGAGGGTCCGCAGCCCGCGGACGATCCTGCGGACGCGCTCCGCGCCACTCCTGGCGTCCGCCACGAGCGCCTCCAGGTCGCGCGCCCGCCCAGGGGGGAGCTGGTCGTGCAGCGAGCCAATCTCCTTGGCGAGGAGTTCGAGATTCGAGCTCACGTAGGCCAGCGGGTTGTTGATCTCGTGGGCTACACCGGCCGCGAGCGTGCCGACGGACACCATGCGCTCGGCCACGAGCTGCTGACGCGCTAGACGCTTCTCGTCGGTCACGTTGCGCACCAACACCAGCATCGCCGGCGCACCTTCGAAATCGCTCAGATGGCGGGGAATCACCTCCACGACGATCTGCTGCCCACCGCGTCGTCGGAAGCGCCGCTCTCTCACGGGCATCTGCACGTCTCCCGAAGCAAATTGCTCGATTCTCGCGCGCACCTCCTCGTGCTGGCTCGCATCGAGGAACTCGAATGGCGAGCGCCCGACCAGATCGCTCGGTTCGTAGTCGAGCATCGCCGCGAACGTGCGGTTGACGTGAATCCAGCGGCCCCCGCGGTTCATGACCACCCCGATGGCCATGTGGTCGACCAGCGTCCGGAAATCCGCGCGGGCGTTGGCGAGGGCCCGCTCGGCGACGAACTCACTCACGTCCACCGCTGTACCGGTGATCCCGATCGGCTGAGCATCGTCGGCGAACTTCGCTTGGACACGACCCTGAAGGTGACGCACCTTGCCGTCCGGCCGGACGATGCGGTACTCGAACGCCGAAGGCGACCGCTCGGTGATAGCGCGCGCGACGCCCACGTTGACGCGGTCCCGATCCTCGGGGTGCACGAGGGCGAGGCCATGTTCGTAGAGGCAGAGGTCGGCGCGGCCATCCAAACCGTGGATTCGATAGAGTTCCGCGGACCACGTCACGACTCTGGTCACGAGGTCGAGCTCCCAGCTGCCGATCCGGCCGACGGACTGGGCCTGCTCGAGCCGCGCGACGTGCTCCTCCAGCGAAGGGCCCACTGTGCCTGCGATGTTACATCCCGGCGGGAGACCACCGTCGTCGGGATCACTCGCCAAGGTACCCGCCCCGCACGGCTGATCCGCGCCCAGGCCGAGCGTTCGCGCGAACATGACCTATGCCTTCGCCTGGCTCCCGGCGCGAGGACGCTCCTGATGGCGATCGAAACGCGTTCGTTCGCACGCCAGACCGCTCGGTCGGCACCGCTGCCGCGCGGCGGGAGCTCGCCACGTCTTTCGCGGGGTCGACCGAGCGGTCCGAGTCCTCGGGTTGCGTGCCGGGTACCGACCGTCCGTTTGGTCAGCCGCTACGACGCATGTGCACGCGAAAGCACGACCCTCGACCGGGCGCGGTCCAGAGCGTGATCCGCGCCTGCATCTGCCGGGCGTATTCGCGGCACAGGGCGAGCCCCAGTCCGGTGCCGCCCTGACCGCGTCTCGTGGTGAAGAACGGCTCGAAGACATGGTCGCGGATCTCGGGGGCGA
>Ga0209012_1002576_pt1 | contig 15460 bp, 19 predicted proteins | sample RS3BMetagenome_FD_184735 | JGI IMG/M metagenome (GOLD analysis project Ga0209012, IMG submission 184735) | Ferric oxide microbial mat and aquatic microbial communities from Rainbow Spring, Yellowstone National Park, USA - RS3B (SPAdes) (version 3) ...
GACACCGTGGTCGGGTGGAACGCGGCGCCAACCCCGTTCGTATGGGACGGCAAGCGACACCAGCGTCGTTTGCGCGCCCGTACCCGACGACTTGGTGGCTCTGCCGCTTCCCTTGCTCAACACCAGTTATTTGCAGCGTGACCCAATGGTCGCGGGATCGAAGAAGTGGCCTACGGCGGTGCTCCGAAGGATGGCTTCCTCGGCCGAGGTGCACGAGTCGTCCATGCCAACCGGTGCGTACACCTCGCGCGTGAGGAGGTCGTGGTACGACGTCCCGGTCACGACTTCGAGAAGGCGTCCCGCGACGATCATTCCGCCATTCGAGTAGCTGATGTATTCGTCTGGCCCGAACAGGGTCCCGCAGGACCGCCCGAGCCCTTCGACGAAGACCTTCAGGGCATCGCGACCCTTGGCATCGATGAGAAGCAAATCCGCATCGATCCCATTTGTATGGGTCAGCAGATTTCGGACGCGGATCTTTTCCGCCGCTCCGGGTGTCGTCAGTCTGAACTCCGGCACGTACGTGATGACGCGTTCGTCGAGATCAACGACCCCGCGCTCGACCTGTTGGAGAACAAGGGACGTGGTTAGAAGTTTCGTGACGGATCCAATAAGGAATCCGGTGTCCTCACGCATCGGTGCCCGCGTGACAACGTTCGCCACCCCGTGAGCTACGACGGTCTGGTCGCCGCCATGGTAGACGCCGGCAAGATATCCTGGGACCTTACTGGACATGCAATAGGCGGCAGCTTCCTCACGAATGTGCGTCGCGACATCGGACAGCATAGCATGTGACATGATATTCCCCTTTCCGCGTCTTTTCGCGCGGGGCGGCGAGGTGGTCGCGACGGCCTCCACCGCGACGTGCACCGGGTTCAAGCGCGTTCATGCCACCGATGCTACAACCCTGACCCTGGGTCAAGGTCAAGCCCGGATCGTGACTTTTCCTCGCCCGAGTTGCATCTGGATTCCAGTCGGAGAAGACCAAAGCGGGACCGCGGCTCAGGTAGCGGACTGCTCGTACCAGCTGAGGACACGCAGCGCCCGCAGCGTGTTCCACCGGCTGGGCCGACTGTCGCCGTCCTCGAGCGCAAAGTGGACCTTGCCGGGATGCGTGTTCTCCAGCAGCCAGGTGCCATCGGGCTGCTGCTTGGATCGGAGCAAATCGATCGCTTCGTCCAGCCGCGAGTCCGGCACATCCCCGACCGAGCGAAAGTATTCGAAGGCACGCAGCACGTCGTAGTGCCAGCGGGTCGGAAACGAGAATTGCAGCCAGGCTGGGTTGACGACTTCGCCGGTGCTCTTCCGTCGGAACAGCTTGCGTTCGAGGAGGTACTCCTCACCCCGGCGTCGAGCCGCGATGGATTCCGCGGAGCCACCGGTTGCGCGCTCGTGCGCCAACAGTCCTTCCAGGACGTTGATCGTGGTCGCGAACGACGAGCGGACGGAACCGTTCTCTACCTCGCAGTTCCAGCCGCCGTCCTCGAGTTGCTCCCCAAGTAGGCGGGCGACGACGCCAGCCACATCTTGATCAAAGTAGGTGCCCAATGTGACGGTCCTACCATTGATGCACGGCTCGACCTCGCCGCTGAAGAACGGCTGCCCGGCGTGCTCCCAACGGCAGTGGTCTCTGACCAGTGCCACCGCACGGCGCACCCGGTCCGAGCACGGGTCGACCCCGAAATCACGCAGCAGCTGGAGTGTTGGCAGCGTGGCGGTCCAAGGCTGGCCCTGGTTCGCGTCGCGCCAGTTGAAGCTCCGCGCCGGGAAGCACGCGCCTCCCGCCCACTGGCCGTCTTCGCCCTGCAACGCCAGCAGCCTGGCACCCCAGCCCTCGGTGGCCACCCGCGCGCGTTCTGCCGCGACGACCTCAGCCGGCGCGTGGACAAGATCGCGCAATACCTGCCAGCGAATGGCGGGGTCCGAATCGAGCAGCCAGTCCAGTACGGTCATGCGGCTGAGTCTAACACGCTGGACGTAATTGGGATACCGCCAAGTGAGCCGCCTGCGCGTTCGAGACCTGCGTCAGGTGGGCGGTTACTCGTCGACCTTGGCGCCGAGGAGGATCTGCGCGAAGTCGCCCCACCCTGGCTGGGCGGGCAGTGCTTGCGCCTCGGTCCATGCCGCGAGCTCCAGCTCGGCAGGGAGCGTCAGGCCAGTGTCATTGGCCGCGAGTGGCGAACGTCGGCCCCCTGGCGGCGCTCGCGGCCGACGAGCTGGCGGGCGCCAGGATAGTTCCTGGCCGGTGTCGAATGGTGATGGCACGTGCCTCAGCCTATGACGACTTTCTGTCCACTGGCGACGCGCCGGTGCCGACGTACTCCGCGAGGTGCTGGCCGGTGAGGGTGTGCTGGGCGGCGACCAGGTCCGCCGGCAAGCCCTCGAACACGACCCGCCCGCCGTCATGGCCGGCGCCGGGGCCGAGGTCGATGATCCAGTCGGCGTGCGCCATGACCGCGAGGTGGTGCTCAATGACGATCACGGACTTTCCCGCGTCCACCAGCCGGTCGAGTAGCTCGAGCAGCAGCTCGACGTCGGCGAGGTGCAGACCGGCGGTCGGCTCGTCGAGCACGTAGATACCGCCGTCGGTGGCCATCTGGATGGCCAGCTTGAGCCGCTGCCGCTCGCCACCGGAGAGCGTGGTGAGCGGCTGGCCGAGCCTGAGGTAGCCGAGCCCGACGTCGGCCATCCGGCCGAGGATCTTCCGGGCGGCGGGCGTCTTCGCCGCGCCGCTGCCAAAGAACGCCAGCGCCTCGTTGACCGACATCGCGAGCACCTCGCTGATGTCCCGGCCGGCGAGCCGGTACTCCAGCACGCTGGCCTGGAAACGCTTGCCCTCGCACTCCTCGCACACCGTCGCCACGCTGGCCATCATCGCCAGGTCCGTGTAGATGACACCGTTGCCGGCGCAGTTCGGGCAGGCCCCGGCGGAGTTGGCGCTGAACAGGTCGGGCTTGACGCCGTTTGCTTTCGCGAACGCCGTCCGGACCGGGTCGAGCAGCCCGGTGTAGGTGGCGGGGTTGCTGCGCCGCGAGCCGCGGATCGGCGTCTGGTCGATCGAGACGACACCCGCCCCCTTCGGCATCGACCCGTGGATCAGCGAACTCTTGCCCGACCCCGCGACTCCGGTGACCACGCAGAGCACGCCGAGCGGGATGTCCACGCTCACGTCGCGCAGGTTGTGTCGGGTCGCGTTGCGGATCTCCAGCCGGCCGGTCGGCTCGCGGGTGTCCGGCTTGAGAGCGGCCCGGTAGCCGAGATGGCGTCCGGTGAGCGTGTCGCTGGCCCGCAGGCCGTCGACGGTACCCTCAAAGCACACCGCGCCGCCCTCGGCGCCCCCGCCGGGTCCGAGGTCGACCACGTGGTCGGCGATCGCGATCGCCTCCGGCTTGTGCTCGACGACCAGCACGGTGTTGCCCTTGTCCCGCAACCGCAGCAGCAGCCCGTTCATCCGCTAGATGTCGTGCGGATGCAGCCCCACGGTGGGCTCATCGAAGATGTACGAGACGTCGGTGAGGCTGGAGCCCAGGTGCCGGATCATCTTGGTACGCTGCGCCTCGCCGCCCGACAGCGTCCCCGACGGCCGGGCGAGGCTGAGGTACCCGAGCCCGATCTCGACGAAGGAGTCGAGGGTCTGCCGCAGCGTCGCGAGCAGCGGGGCCACCGAGGGTTCGGTAATGCCACCCACCCACTCCGCGAGGTCGCTGATCTGCATTGCGCAGGCATCGGCGATGTTGATCCCGCCGATCCGTGACGACCGGGCCGCCTCGTTGAGCCGGGTACCGCCGCACTCCGGGCACGCGGTGAAGGTGACGGCGCGCTCGACGAACACGCGGATTTGCGGCTGGAGCGCCTCCTTGTCCTTCTGTAGGAAGGACTTCTGCACCTTCGGGACGAGCCCCTCGTAGGTGAGGTTGACGCCGTTGACCTTCACCTTGGTCGGCTCCTTGTAGAGGAAGTCGTGCAGCTCGGTCTCGGTGTAATCGCGGATCGGCTTGTTCGGGTCGAGGAAGCCCGACTCGGTGAAGATCCGCACTGTCCACCAGCTGTCTACTTTGTAGCCGGGGATGGTGATCGCGCCCTCGGCGAGCGACTTGGAGTCGTCGAAGAGCTGGGTGAGGTCGATGTCGGTGACTGTACCCATGCCCTCGCACCGGGGGCACGCCCCGGCGGGCAGGTTGAAGCTGTAGTGGAACGCCGGTCCGGCGCTTGGCGCACCGAGGCGGCTGAAGACGATCCGCAGCAACGCGTTCGCGTCGGTGGCGGTGCCCACTGTGGACCGGGAGTTGGCGCCCATCCGTTCCTGGTCGACCACGATCGCGGTGGTCAGCCCTTCGAGCAGGTCCACGTCCGGGCGGCTCAGGCTCGGCATGAAGCCCTGGAGGAAGGCGCTATACGTCTCGTTGATCAGCCGTTGCGACTCGGCGGCGATGGTGGCGAAGACGAGGGAACTCTTGCCGGAGCCCGAGACGCCGGTGAAGACCGTCAGCTGGCGCTTGGGGATCTCCACGCTGACGTTCTTCAGGTTGTTCTCGCGGGCACCGTGCACCCGGATGAGACCGTGCGAGTTGGCAGGGTGCACCGGTTAGCCGCCCCAGGTGATCTGCGTCAGCTGGATCAGGTTGCCGCAGGTGTCGTTCAGCATGGCGATGGTCGAACCGGTGACCTGGGTGGGCGGCATAGTGAACGCGGCGCCGCGGGCTTTGCTGCGCTCGTAATCGCCCTGAACGTCGTCGGTGAAGAACATCGCGGCCGGCTGGCCCTGCTGGAACAACGCCTGCTGATAGGCCTTGGCCGGGGGGTTGTCGTTAAGCGCCAGCTGCAGCTCCGTTCCTTGCGGCTCCTCGGGTGAGGCGATCGTCAGCCAGCGAAATGGCCCCTGGCTGAAGTCGGCCTTCTTGACGAAGCCCAGGACCTCGGTGTAGAAGTGCAGGGCCTTGTCCTGATCGTCCACGTAGACACTGGTCAGCTTGATCTTCATGAGAATCTCCTTTCTGTCACACGAGCTCGGTCCGGCTCGTCAATATTATGACGGAACAGCGCAGGAGAATGTGACCGATGGATGGCGAATGGTTGGCGGAGCGATTCGAAGCGGAGCGCGCGCGGCTGCAGGGGGTGGCGTACCAGATGCTCGGCTCGGCCAGCGAGGCCGACGATGCCGTGCAGGAAGCCTGGCTGCGGCTCAGCCGCGCCGATACGACGGAGGTCGAGAACCTGAGCGGCTGGCTGACGACGGTCGTCGCCCGCGTGTGTTTGGACCTGCTGCGCGCGCGCACCTCGCGTCGTGAGGAGCCGCTGACCGCGGAGAGCGATCTCCTGCCGGACGCGGCCGACCCAGAGCATGAAGCGCTGCTGGCGGAGTCTGTCGGCTCGGCGCTGCTGGTCGTGCTCCAGCGCCTGGCGCCGGCCGAGCGCGTGGCCTTCGTGCTGCACGACCTGTTCGGCGTGTCGTTCGATGAAATCGCCGGCATCGTCGGCCGCTCGCCGGTGGCGACCCGGCAACTGGCCAGCCGCGCGAGGAGGCGCGTTCGGGGAGCGGGCGACGACGATCCCGCACCCGACCTGGCGCGCCACCGGGCCATCGTGGAGGCGTTCTTCCGAGCCTCGCGCGGCGGCGACCTTCCGGCGCTCCTCGCCGTGCTCGACCCGGACGTGGTCGTACGCAGCGACGAAGCGGTGGTCCGCATGGCCGCCGCTCGTGGCGCGGTGCACGGCATCCGAGAGGTCCGCGGCGCAAAGGCGGTGGCCGAGCAGTTCGCCGGCCTGGCGCAGGCGGCGCAGTTGGCGCTGATCGACGGCGTGCCCGGGGCAGTGTGGGCGCCGAAAGGCCGCCCGGTGGTCGTGTTTGGCTTCACGATCGAGGACGGCAAGATCACCGGAATCGAGCTGGCGGCCGATCCGGAGCGCCTCAGCCGGCTGACCATCGAGATTCTCGCGTAGCGGCGGCCGCTGGCCGGCAGTCAGACCAGTGGGTGAATCACGGGTCCGAGCGGCGGGCGCGTGCGATCAAAGGCTCTCCCGACCGAGGAAAGACGGGCGGGTTTCCTCGCCGTGCCAGAGGACGACGCGGCCTTCGTGCCGGCTCGCTCGAAGGTCGACCACTCGCTGGTTCCCGCTGCCGGTCCACGGACCCGCGCTCGCCATGTCGCATCCAATGCCTGATAGTCTGCGCGATTGTAGGTGACGAGGACGCGTCCCTGTTGGGTCGCATACTCCAGTTGCTCCGCGTCGGAGACCTTCCGGTTCGCACGGCCAACTTCATGCACTGAGAGCACATCGACGCCTCGTTGGCGCAGGCCCTCGGCCACCCGATAGCTCAGATCTTCGTCGAGCAGAAACGTCAGGCTCACGCGGCCTAGTTGAGCGCGATGCGCGCCGCGATTTCCTCGGGATAGCTTTCATAATACCGAACCGCCGCGCGTAACTTTGCCTCCGGCTCGTCCGGATAACTCTCTCGCAATGCCGACCAGTCCTTGCCGGAGAGGAGGTAGGGCTCGATGATCTCCCAGACGTCCAGCCCATCGCGATAAGTGGCACGGCGACCGGTTGGCCCTTCGGTGAAGATAATGTCTGGAAACTCGCGGGTCTTCAGCGCCTCCTCCGCCAGGATCCGGACCATCTCGGCGATGGACCGATGTTCGATCGCGGCGATGCGTTGGATCTTCTCCGCGGTTTCCTTGGGCAAACGTAAACTCACCGGAGATGGCACGGCAGTCCCTCAAGAAGACAGTAGGTGTCGTCGATGTTTTCGTTGTAACCCGTCCGGGCGAAATCTTCACCGCGCTTCAAGTTCTTCCTCAATCCGTACGCGGACACGCGATTCACCGGCTGTCCAAAATGCCAGAACACGACCAAGCTGCGCAAGCTGCCGCTGCTGATCCACATCGAGCCGACGAATTTCTTGGCTTTGAACAAAACCTGCCGCTACTGTCCCTTTTGCGATCTGTTGATCGCGCGCAAAGATGAGATCGACGCGTCCCTCGCGACCTTCTTCGCGCAGCACCAGCCGGACGTCGTCGGCAACGACTACCTTGTCGTGGGCACTTTCGACCGTCCGGACTGGCAGAAGGGCGTCAACGCGCCGGTCCCGGTGGCAGAGATGCTCGACTACCTGCACCCAATGCAAGGTCGTGGGGACAATGGGATCGTGGTTGGGTGCTGCTCAATGTCGACGAAGGTAGAGGCCAAGGCTGAGGACGACCAGACCCAGCAGGCTCGACGGAATAACGCCCAGCGGGACGCCACCAGTGCTGGGCAGCGAGGTTGGAGTGACGGACGCTGACGGGGAGGGGACGTTCGCGCAGGCGATGATCGGGTTTCCGGTGGTCTGGTTGATGTGGACCTGGTTCGGTCCGTTCTGGAGAAGCGAACCGATAGTGGTGGCGACGGTCGCCGACACGCTGCCCGCACCGTCGGCCCCGGCAACGATATCCCCAATGGTAAACTGAAGCGCGGCGCTGGGCATACTCGCGCAGGTTCCGAAGCCGAAGAAGACGCTGTGCCGACTACCCGGCGTGAGGCCGCTGGCGGCAACGGTAATCCGAGTTTGATTCCCTTCGGGCTGAATGCTGGCGGTGCCGGTCACCCCCGACCCGCTCACCGGGGTCAAGGTTGCCGTCACTTGCTCGCCCTGGGCAAAGGCGACCGTGACGCCGAGCGCAAGCAAGGCGACGCACGCGGCGCTCGCGAGAACGCGAAATAGCAGATGCCTCATCTTGCTGATTTCCTTCTTGGTCTTGTTGGCTGGCCCGGGCGGCTATCGTGTCACTCGCGTGAAGCGAAGGGGCCGACTGGGCTACGTCCCGTACCGGAAGGTACTGGTGCGCGACCTGGCCCTGGCAGGATCGAGGCCAGAAGAAGACGTGCGCTGCGGCGTTGACGACTTCCCCGCCGTTCTCTGCCTACTGTTTCATTCCTCTACCCGTTGGACAAATCGCATCGCTCACACAACCCACGTCCATCCACCATTCCGGGGCTTGGTAGTACAGGGAAAGACAGTGGTCGCCATCGACGTGGATGAGAGTGCGGATCAACAAGGTCGGGCGCGTCGTCAAAGCTCCGAAAACGGCAAGTGGTACCCGCTCAGTCGCTCTCGACCAGAATATCGTCGATTTCTTGCGAACACTTTAGGCAGAACTTGAGCCGTGCAAACTGTTAGGAGAAGCGAGGGAGCAGTTTAATCTGGTGTTTCCGTCCCAGGTCGGAACGCCACTGGAGCACAAGCGGATTCACACCGTCTTCCATCGGATTTGTGACAAGGCGGAAGTGAAGAGAATTCGTCCCTACGATCTGCGCCACTGCTCGGCGACGCTCCTGTTGGCAGCGGGCGTGCATCCGAAAGTCGTTTCCGAGCGGCTGGGCCACTCCTCGGTGATGCTTACCCTGAACACGTATTCCCACGTTTTGCCTAATATCCAGGCGGGTCAGGCGCCCAAAATGTGACACCGCAAACCCCTTGCTTTTACGAAAGTGGACTATTCCATAAGGGGACGGTTTGCTGAATGCCTCTTGGTACGACGACGTCGTTGACGCGATTTGTGCCAAATTTACCAGGGACACCCAGGCTCGTGCTTAAGTTAGCGTGAAGAGCTTGCTGATCGAGGCAGAACAGGCGGGCAAGCCCTTGAGAACATTGTGTTTGGCGATTCCCACGCCGATGAATGCCTTGGTCATCGGTTCAAGAAGCCGGCGCCAACTCCCGCACGTGAGCGACATCGTTCGGGCGAGTCGGCCGTACCTGATCCGCCGACAATGTCGCCACAGCGATCGTGTCACCACCTAGCGTCGTGAACTCGACCGTATAGCCCTTGCCTTCTTGATGGACCATCACCACCGTCCCCAGGTCACCAGCCCGCAGGCCGGACTGGGGCAGATCCGTGGTCAAGACCACGGTGCTCAACTCGTCAATCACTCTCGACCTTCCTTGAGTGGATCTGCGGTCACGAGTCGCGGAATAGCGTCGCCTGTTTCGATGAACCATACCGTGCGTATCCGTGGTGTTCGGCCATCAAGAGTAGCCAAGGGACCATCGACGGCATAGCTTGTACCGAAGGGGGTGTTCTCAGTTTGACCGACTTCGTTATCTTGAGCATGTCTCCGCAAGGCATCAGCCAGCGATTCCCACCTCGCTATGGTGAAGCCAAACCGCGCGAAGAAGGCTGCCTTGCTGCGACCAGAGGGATGGGTGGTCGAGAGCAAATAGTTCGTTACTTTGCGTTGAGTAACGAATGCTCGTTCAGCGTTCGGAAGCTTCACGATCCTCACTTCGTTGGTCAAGACCAGAGAAAGCGCGCTCGATATCCGTTCTCTTACGACAAGAATACCATCTTGGCTAATCAGCAACTCATGATACAACGGTGAGGACGGGGGCGAGCGGCCGACGATTTGCCGACGGTAATCGCCAGGGGATTTGAGCGAGCAACTGAGTGTAGATGCCACGGCTTGAGTGGACCGGAAGGGACAGTCTTAATCGCGTGCTGTTAGGTGCGGAGTGCCCCACGCCCGCCATATGTCAATCGGCTCGCTAGGGACTATGGGCGCTCAAAGTTAGACTTGATCCACTCATCGATTGGTGTCAATTGATCGTATCGGATCACATGTTCGTCTTCAGTTGGGGATTCAAAGGTATCGAGTGCGGCTTGGAAGAACCTCTCCGGCAAATCGAAGCGTTCTTTCGAGATCCTATTCCTTTCCCAACGTTGCCTGAGAACAGTGATGGGCACATCCAAGAAAATGACGCAAGTGAGGAAATGTCCTCTTCTTGCGACGGCGCGAAGCCGATCTCGGCTAAAACGATCCTGATTGGCCGAATCATAAAGGACGCTAATTCCTCGACGAAGGTTGTCCTCAGTCTCTCGGAATGACTGCTCAAAGATTTCGCGCCACTGCTCAGGTGAAACCTTTTCATCTTCTGACCAAGTAAAGCCACGGGCGAGTCTGATTTGGTCAATACTTACGGAAGCGAAGCCCAATCTGTCAACCAGGTGCCGCGCCAGCGTGGTCTTGCCCGAAAACGGCAATCCGCAAAGGATGTAGAGGACTGGACGTGCGGTCGTATTATTTGCTAAAAGCACTTCTCGCATAGCGACCATTATAACAAGCAATGCAATTCGTAAACGATACTACACAATATTTGGGTCGCCAATATCCTGCATTGGAGCGTAAATTATGCCTGGTTGCTCGAAAATATGCTAGACACTTCGCACAAGAATAAAACGGATGTGTCCTTTCGTATAAGAAAAATAGCATGCAACCATCCAAACGGTCGAAGACCGAATATTATATCCCACTGGCTTACGACTGGACTCCTTTGAGCACGATCCTTACTCGCTATTCTCTAGGTTGCATTTGGCCATCGGGCATTCTCTTTCCCGTTGAGCAAGCCGCACCGTCGACCGGTGTTTCGGTATGTTGCCAATCGACTCTCAAACCTCGGCAGCGTGTCGCCTACCTGGGGGCGGCCGCTGCCGGCAAGTCTCGAACCTGGCGGATCGGGGAGAAATACATGATCAGCCAGGAGAGAATCGACACCACCGCACCAACGAACAGGGTCGAGCGCAGCCCAATCGCGTTCCCGAGATAGCCGCCAATTGCCGCTCCCAACGGGGCCGTGCAAAAGATCAGAAAGCGACGCGCTCCGGTTGTCCGACCAAGAAGCTCCTGCGCGGTAAGTGCTTGCCGCAGGCTCACCTGGTTCACCTCGTAGATGGTGTATCCGAAACCCGCGAGGAGGCTTCCGGTGGCGATGATGACGAGCGGAGCAGTCGTGTGCTGAAGTCCGGCGAGGGGAATCGAAACCCGGGATACCTCGTAGAGCGAACTGCCGAGGAGGATCACTGGTCCGATCCCGAGATACTGAACGGCACGCCCGGCGATCAGTGCGCCTAGCACCGCCGCAGCGCCATCCACTGCGGCGACGAGTCCGATCAAGGCGGGGCTGAAGTGCAGGATGTTCACTAGAAATGCGGCCGACAAGCCTGGGCCGATCGTCTGCTATGGCCTGATACGGTCGCAGGTGCGCTTGGAGGCTGGTGATGCTCGGGAAACGTTCGGACCAGTGCGGCCTCTTCGAGGCGGATTATCTCTACCTCGACTTCGTCGGTCGCGATTCTTTTTATGGCTTTCTGGCTGCTCAGCGCGGCCAGATGTTCCGCGATGACGAGTTCGCCGCGCTCTACGTCCTGGACAACGGGCGCCCGAGTGTGCCACCGAGCCTTCTCGCGACCGCCTTGCTGTTGCAGACGCACGATCGCGTCTCGGACGAGGAAGCGGCGGCGCGCGCAGCCCTTGGCCAAGAGCACCTTGCAACTCTTCCGGGTGCAGCTCATTGTGCACAAGCAGATGCGGGCCGTCTTCCAAAAGAGCCTCACCTTCGCGCGTCAGACCGGCTACCTCACGCGCAAGAAGATCAAAATCGCGCTGGACACGAGTAACATCCTCGGGCGCGGCGCGGTCAAGGACACCTACAATCTGTTGGCCGATGGGATCCTCACGCTGGCTCGGGCGCTGGCGAGTTGAGCGGGCGCCGATCTCGCGGCATTGCTGGCGGCGCACGACCTGACGCGCTACGGAGGCGCGAGTCTCAAAGGGGAAGCGAACATCGACTGGGCGGATGCGCGAGCCCGCCAGGCGCTCCAAGACATGGCGCCCGACGCTGAGGCACGGGCGCGGCTCACCGAGGCGGCGGAGTTGCTCGGGCAGCTCCTCTTGCAAGATGTCACTCGGACAGCGGACGGGGCCGAGATCACCCAAGGCGTGGCCGCCGACCGGATCGTCTCGGTGCAGGACCCCGCGATGCGTCACGGCCGCAAGAGCGCGAGCAAGCGTTTTGATGGGCACAAGGCAGCGGTGGCCGTGGATCCCGACAGTCCGTTGATCACGGCGGCGACCGTGTTGGCGGGGAATGCGCCCGACAACACCGATGCCCTGGCGTTGGTCGCGGAAAGTGAAGAGAACGCCCAGGTCGTGGTCGAGGAGAGCATCGGCGATTGCGCGTACGGGGACGGGGCGACCCGACAGGCATTCGCCGACGCCGACCGGACACTGATCGCCAAAGTGCCGGATCGGCCGGACAATCCCTTCTTCGTCAGGGAGGACTTCGCGATCGACCCGGTCGCCCAAACATGCATCTGTCCGGCCGGACAGACCTGCACGACGGTGGTGACGCTGAAGAGCTTCACCGATCAGCAAGGGGAGCGACAGATTCTGCAAGGGCTTCGCTTTGCTGCCACGATGTGCGCGGCGTGTCCGTTGCGCGCCCGGTGCGTCCGCGCCGGACCGGGCAAGGGGCGCACGGTCCGCCTCCACCCCCAGGAGGCGCTCCTCCAGCGAGCACGCGCGGTTCCAACGGAGCGTGGCCTTCGCCCCCTATCGCAAGCTGCGGCAGGCGGCAGAGCATCGGATCGCGCGATTGATGCAACTGGGCGTGCGACAAGCACGCTACATGGGGCGTGCCAAGACGCTCTTTCAGGTGCTGCTGGCGGCGACCGTGGCGAACCTGACGCTGGTGGCGACCAAGACCGGGCTGATGCGGGGCCGGAAAGGACGACAGGAGCATCTTTCTGCCCGTGCGTCCGTCGCACTGATCGCGTTGTTGGCCACTTTCACGGCATTGATCGCCGATCTCTCGCAAGTCACCACCACCAGGCATTCACAATACGGGGTTTTCGTCTGAGTTTTTAGGGGGGCTACTCGTCGGCTAGGAAACCCGTTGCCACCGTGCGGAGGCGCTCGGGGTCGGCGATCGCGTCGATCTCGACGATTTTGCCCTCGGCGACGGTGAACCCCATCACGGTCATGGGTTGTCCCTCCATAGTGACGATGACTCCGGCTGCGCCGTTCACCAGGACCGGGCGCAACTGGGCATCGGGGTGGGCGAGCCACGACCGCAGACCCCGGCCGGCCTGCTTGGCCACGGCCGCCGCGCCATGGATCGCCAGCGACGCCGCGCGGAGAGTGGTGCCCCCGTCGATTCGCAGCACGACGTCGGGGTCGAGCACCGCGATGAGGGCGTCGAAGTCGCCACCGCGCGCCGCAGAGAAGAAGGCGTCGACCACCTCCCGTTGACGACCAAGATCGAGGTCGGGATCCGGAAGCACGGCGCCCCTCACCCGGCGCCGTGCCCTGCTGGCGAGCTGTCTTGCCGCCGCTGGGGTTCGGCCGACGAGGGGAGCGATCTCCTCGAAGGGAAGTTCGAACATGTCGTGGAGGACAAACGCCAAACGCTCGGCCGGGGTGAGAGTGTCGAGCACGACGAGGAGGGCGAGGCCGACCGAGTCGGCCAGCACCGCCTCCTCCTCTGGTTGAAGCTCGCCATGGAGCCTGACGATGGGGTCGGGTACGTGGGAGTCGAGGGACACCACGCGTCGGACGTTGCGCGCGCGCAGCATGTTCAAGCACACGCGGGCGACGACCGTCGTCAGCCACCCGCCGAGGTTCTCGACCTCCTCCGCACCGGCCCGGCTGACCCGCAGCCAGGCATCCTGCACGGCGTCGTCGGCTTCCGCGAGCGAGCCGAGCATCCGGTAGGCCACCGCCCGGAGATGGGCTCGGTGCTCCTCGAAGCGATCCGCCAGCCACTCGGTCTGGTTCATCGGTCACATCCCTCCGCTGTTAGGTGTCAGTGAAGTGACCCGCAGGACACGATCGATGTGACAACCTGCTTGTCGGAGGCACCGACCATGACACCAATTGAACCAGTTACAAAGCCACCCATCGGGGTCACCGACGGTACCGGGATGATGGGGCGGCCGGGCGTCCGGCGACTGCGGGACGAGGCTCGTAACGTGCGGGCGCCCAGCCGTGGGCCCCCGGTTATGACCTCCATGCCGTTGCCGCCGTCGCGACGTGACGACCACCCCATCGTGATATCGTGATAAGGAGCATTTCTGATGTCTACCGCATACGTCGTCGTCACCATCCTGGCCGCCGCCGGGGTGGGCTTCTCGGCCGTTTCCCTCTTTCGCCGTGCGACGTGGGTCGTGCAGTCCTTGACCGACTACAGTGTCCCCAACTCGTGGTGGCCATGGCTCGGTACGGCCAAGGCCGCCGGGGCGGCAGGTCTGTTGGTCGGCCTGTTCGTGCCGGTCATCGGTGTCATGGCTGGGATCGGCCTGGTGCTGTACTTCGCTGGGGCCGTCGTTACCGTGATCCGGGCGCGCTGGTACTCACACATCCCGTATCCCTTGGTGTACCTGGTACCAGTGGTCGCTTCCATGGCGCTGAGGCTCGCGACCTGAGCACCGAGTCCCAGTCGGTACGGAGTGGCCACAGCCCCGCACCGGCCGGGAGCGCAGCGCGATGAGCGCCTTGTTGGGTGTTGAGTGACAGGTCAAACTGGTTCTGGCTCAATCTCGATGGATCCGCCATTCGGCTTCAGTGGTCCCAGAGGAGGGAGACGACGGCGTCCTCCATTGCTCCCGCTCCGGCGACAGCCCGAGACGACGGACCATCCCAAACCATCCGATCACCTTCCTCGTCGTAGCATCACTCAGGGCTGCGACGAGGCTCGCCTCCGCCGATTGTATGGCACGGACCCGTGGGGCGCAACAGTGTGGATACAAAAGTGCGGCTGTAGAACTTAGTGCCTCCGTGCTTGGGGCGGCTCTGGAGGGCGACGACGAAGGCCGGGGCCTGGCTGATTTCGACATCGGCCAGCCGGGTGCTGTGGTTGTTGTCCTTGAGAAACTGTAAGAAGTACTTGCATGTCTGCTCGTACCAGCGGGCCGTCTTCGAGGTGTGCTCGGCCCGCTTGGCGAGAACGAACTCCTGCATGACGGATTCGATGTCGATTTTCTGGGTCACCTGTTTCCACTCTCGCGCACGTTTTGTCATGACCAACCTACCCTTCTCTTCGGCACTTGCCAAAAAAGTGTGTGGTGAGTGTGTGGTCACTGTGGCGTCCATGTGCTCTGGGTGTGCGGTGACTGTGCGGTAGGACGGCAGACAAACCGGGACCAGGCAGCTACCCGCTTTGGGGTTGGGGGAAGGTCGATCCGAGGGGCGTTTCAGGCAGCGACCCGTTTTGGGGGAGAGAACGGGTAACGGCCTAGTTGGGTGCGCCCGGTAGGATTCGAACCCCCGACCAACTGCTTGGAAGGCACATGCCCGTTTTTCGGGGCACATGCCGCGAAAGTGCCTGATTCCGGGTGGCTGCTTACCCCCAGCGGTCTCGATCGTCACACCCGGGCAGCTAGACGTTTCTGATGACCACGAGAGAAATCGTCGTCTAATTTCCTGCGATTTGGGCAGGGATTTGGAGATAAGGAAAAGGGCTAGTTAGCAAGGTATTAGTCGTAAGGGCGATAGGTGTAAGTCGCCTGAATCGGGATGGGCAGAATACGGCGGGTGAAGTAGAGTAGAAGCCGACGATCGGGACACTGCGGGGACGAGACGCGGTCGGCGGGGGATGCGATGTGGGTCCGCCAAGACAAGCAGACGGTGCTGCGCCGCTTAACGGAAG
>Ga0209012_1002583_pt1 | contig 15423 bp, 10 predicted proteins | sample RS3BMetagenome_FD_184735 | JGI IMG/M metagenome (GOLD analysis project Ga0209012, IMG submission 184735) | Ferric oxide microbial mat and aquatic microbial communities from Rainbow Spring, Yellowstone National Park, USA - RS3B (SPAdes) (version 3) ...
GGCTCGCCGGTGTCGCGGTCGTAGACCTCGGCTGCCCAGCCGACCCGCGGCTGGCCGCCAGGCTGCGGTCGGATCGCCAGGTCGACCAGTCGGTACCGATGGCGCCAGTCCCACGGCGTGGCGATCCGGAGCCGCAGAAGCCGATCGGCGGCAGCCCCGAGGACGAAGTAGGGCGCGCTGCCCATCCGCAGCAGGCGCCAGAGCATGGCCTGACGGTCCTCGGCGCCGTCGAGCCCGGCCCGCCAGCGGGCGGCCGATGCGTCCGCCACCGCCTCGGCCAGCTCCCGGTACCGGTCCTCGGGGTCGCCCGGCCACCCGGCGCGCAGCTCGGCCGCCAGGCGCTTGCGCCCGGGAGCATCGAGAGCGGCACATTCGGGTGGGGCGAGGTCGGGCCCGACGGCGCGCCGGACCGCCTCGTACAGCGCCCGGTGGGCGCCCGGTGCGACCTCCTGGTACCAGTCGAGCCTGTCCCCTCGGCGCCGGCCGTGCCGGCCGACGAGCAGGTCGTCGAAGAGGTGGTGCGGGGAGACGTTGTAGACGATGCGCGACAGGTACTTGCAGCTGACGAGGTAGACGTGGTCGACCCGGAGGTCGATCGGGGCGACCTCGTCCCCCGGTGCCCGCTGGGATCCCTTCCACTCGACGACCAGCGGCACCCGATGGCGGAGGGCGTCGGGCGAGGAGAGGAAGGCGGCGCCGTTGGCGAACGCCGCCTCGAACTCCGGGTCGTAGAAGCCGCCGGTGCGCAACGACTCGAGTTGGTCCCATGCACCCGGAGCCACATCGGCCATCGCCGCCGGCCGAGCCGCCAGCCCCTCGTCCACCGAGCGGTAGCCGAGCATGCCGAGCCCGGTGACCAGCTCGGTGACCATCGTGCGTCGGTCCGGCACGTCAGCGGGCCCGGGCCAGCTCCTCGGCGCTCCAGAACCCGGCCAGCGGGCGGCGTTGCCGGCCCGTGGCGTAGCGCCGCAGCCGGCCCAGCGCCGCCGGGTCGAGCAGCTCGGCGGCGTCGAACACCGACGTCGGGCCGCCCGCTCGCAGCGCCGTGTCCCCCTCGCCCGGCCGTTTCGGGAGGTGGGAGGTGAGCAGCACCAGCGGCCCGATGCCCCGTTGCGACAGCAGGTGGGCGCGGCCCAGGGCCCGCCAGACCGCCTCAGTGCGCGAGAGCCCGGCCCGGGTCGTCGTGAAGGCACCGCTGACGTCGAAGTACCACGGCGAACCGGCGCCGTCGGCGGCGACGTAGCTCACGTCGAGGCCGAGCCCGCGCTGGCGCACGTTCTGCCCGGTGATCTCGAACCCGGCACGCTCGAGGAGCTCCGCCGCCACCGCCAGGGCCGGTTTGCCTCCCGGCCTGGTCCCCGGGCCGATCGCCTTCTCGCCCTCCCGCGCCACCCGCCTCTCGGCGATCGTGACGTAGGCGGGGTCGAGGTCGTAGCCGATGTAACGGCGCCCGGTGCGGGCGGCCGCCACCAGCGTCGAGCCCGAACCCATGAACGGGTCGAGCACCAGGTCGTCCCGGTACGTGTACAGCTGGATCAGCCGCTCCGGCAGTTCGACCGGGAACGGCGCCGGGTGGCGGACGCGGTGGGCGCTCTCCGGGGGGATCTCCCAGACGTCGAGGGTGGCCGCCATGAACTCGTCGCTCGTGAGCGTGCTCTCGTGCGGCAGGCCGAGAGCCTGGCGCTCCTTGAGGGTGCGAGCCCGGTCGAACCGACCCTTGCTCGCCACCACCACCCGCTCGGTGATGTCCCGGAGCACCGGATTGGAGGCCCGGCGGAACGAGCCCCAAGCGCACGACCCGCTGGCCCCCTCGCCCTTCTGCCAGACGATCTCGCCGCGTGGCAGGAGGTGGAGGTCGTCCTGCAGGATCGCTGTCACGTCGGCCGACAGGCTGCGGTAGGGCTTGCGGCCCAGGTTCGCCACGTTCACCGCGATCCGGCCACCCGGCTCCAGCTTGCGTTTGCACTCGGCAAACACGTCGCGCAGCAGCCCGAGGTACTCGAGATAGGAGCCCGGGACACCCCGGCGCCCCAGCTCCTCCTCGTACTGCTTGCCGGCGAAGTACGGCGGGGAGGTCACCACCAGGGCCACCGAGCCGTCGTCGACCGCCGCCATGTGGCGGGCGTCGCCGCAGACGAACGGCTCGGCGATCGCCCGGGGCGCCGCCACGTCGGCGTCGTCACTCAGCTCGGGCGCCTCGAAACGTGCGTAGAACGCGCGGGCGTCGTGCGCTTCGCGTCGGCCGACCCCGAAGGCGGAGGTGGCGGTGGAGGTCCGGCGGCGGTCGGCCATGGTGCGCGAACGACGCTACCGGGGCCGGGCCGGCCGACCGGGGACCGATAGGCCGCCGTCCGATAGGCCGCCGTCCGAAAGAGCGGGGCCGGGCCGGCGCCGGTCCCGGCCGTCGGCGAGGGTGAGAGGCGGCCGATGCACGGGGGCATGCTACGGAGAGGGTGTGTCAGCCAGGTGGCCCCCGTCCCCGGGGCGTCGCTGCGACCTTGGCCTACGCGCCGGTGCCCCGACGTTGCACGCCTGCCGTTAACGTAAACGGTAACGTGATCGAGGAGAGGGAGAGGGCGTGGCGCAGACCTGGCTGACCGGCAACGGGCGTCCGGGCCCGGTGGACGCCGACCGGGACCGGTACAAATGGGTGGCGCTGTCGAACACCACGCTGGGCGTGCTGATGGCCACGATCGACATGTCGATCGTGCTGATCGCCCTGCCGGACATCTTCCGGGGCATCGGCATCGACCCGCTCCTGCCGGGCAACAGCTTCTACCTCTTGTGGATGATCTTGAGCTTCATGGTCGTCACCAGTGTCCTGGTGGTGAGCCTCGGTCGGCTTGGCGACATGTACGGCCGGGTGAAGATGTACAACCTCGGTTTCGCCGTCTACACGTTCTTCTCGCTGCTGCTCACCGTCACGTGGATGAGCGGGGCGGCGGCGGCCATCTGGCTGGTGGTGATGCGGGTCTTCCAAGGGGTGGGCGCGGCGTTCCTCATCGCCAACTCCTCGGCGATCCTCACCGACGCCTTCCCCGAGGACCAACGGGGGATGGCCCTGGGCATCAACCAGGTGGCCGGGATCAGCGGCTCGTTCCTCGGTCTGGTCCTCGGCGGGTTGCTCGGGCCGATCGCCTGGCGACTGGTGTTCCTGGTGTCGGTGCCGATCGGGCTGTTCGGCACGGTCTGGGCGTACATGAAGCTCCGCGAGGTCCCGCGGCGCGAGCACGGCCACATCGACTGGCCGGGCAACGTCACGTTCGCCCTCGGGTTGATCGGCGTCATGATCGGGATCACCTACGGGATCCAGCCCTACGGCGGCCACACGATGGGCTGGACGAGCCCTCTGGTTCTCAGCACGCTCTCGGCTGGCGCCGTCTTGCTCGCCGTGTTCGCGGTGATCGAGACGAAGGTGGCCGAGCCGATGTTCCGCCTGGCCCTCTTCAGAATACGGGCGTTCAGCGCCGGCAGCCTCTCCACCCTGCTCGCCTCGATCGGACGGGGTGGCTTGATGTTCATGCTGATCATCTGGCTGCAGGGCATCTGGCTGCCCGAGCACGGCTACGACTTCGCACGCACGCCGCTGTGGGCGGGGATCTACATGCTGCCGCTCACCGCCGGCTTCCTGATCGCCGGCCCGGCGTCGGGCTTCCTCTCCGACCGGTTCGGCGCCCGGCCGTTCGCCTCCGGGGGCATGCTGGCGGCGGCCGCCTCGTTCGGTCTGCTCGAGCTGCTGCCGATCGACTTCCCCTACTGGGCCTTCGCCGTGCTCCTCCTGCTCAACGGGTTGGCGATGGGGGCCTTCGCCGCTCCCAACCGGGCGGGGGTGATGAACAGCCTGCCGCCCGAGCACCGCGGGGTCGGCTCGGGGATGAACTCCACGTTCCAGAACGCCGCCCAGGTGCTGTCGATCGGCATCTTCTTCACCCTCATGATCGTCGGTCTGGCCTCGTCGCTGCCCGGAGCGCTGTACCACGGCCTGGTGGTCCACGGCGTGCCGAGGGCCGACGCCGCCCGGGTGTCCCACCTCCCACCGGTGTCGACCCTCTTCGCCGCCTTCCTCGGCTACAGCCCGATCGCCCACCTCGTCGGCGGGGGAGTGCTCGCCCACGTGTCGACCGCCCAGCGCCACGTGCTCACCGGGCGGGGGTTCTTCCCGAGCCTCATCTCGGGGCCGTTCCGCAACGGGCTGCACACCGCCTTCGACTTCTCGATCATCGCCTGCCTGGTGGCGGCCGGCGCCTCGTGGCTGCGCGGGGGTAGGTACGTCCACGGCCAGGTGGACCGGACGCCGGTGACGCTCGCGGCGACGGCCGCCGGGGGTTCGATGCCGGTCGACGGGGTGGCCGACGGGGCCGGCGGACCCGTCGATGCCTCCGCTGCCAACGGACGCAACGGTCGCCAGCACGACGACGGCGGGGGTGCCACCGAGTCGACCGGCCGCCGGGCCAGGGACGTCACCGGCTGACGCCGACGGGAGGACTGCGGCTGGGGCCCCGAAGGCGCTCAGAGCGAGCGGGCGCGGTCGAGGCAGGGCCCGAGTGCGTCGAGCTGTCGGCTGACGTCGTCGACGTCGGTGGCGAAGAACAGGGCGGCCACGGCGTCGGCGCCGGCCTCGGCGTAGGCGGCGACGCGGCCGGCATCGAGCGGCTTGAAGTAGGGGCAGACCGTCACCGAGACCGAGGCACGGGTCCGGCCGTGGGACTCGAGCAGCCGGTCGAGGACGGCCAACGGTGCCGCCAGCTCGCCGGGCTCACGATTGAAGGTGTGCCAGCCTTGCGCCGCTCCGGCCACCCGGCGAAGGGCAGCCTCGCTCTCGCCCCCGATGTGGAGCGGTGGGTGCGGCCGCTGGACCGGCTTCGGGTACATCGAGCAGGCCGGGAGGTGATAGCACTCGCCGTCGAACGCCGAGACGTCGTCGCACCAGAGCCGGCGGAGCACCTCGAGGTACTCGTCGGTCCGCCGGCCCCGCGCCTGCCAAGGGGCGGCGACCGCCTCGAACTCCTCACGCAACCAACCGACACCGACGCCGAAGTCGACCCGTCCTTCCGACAGCCAGTCCAAGGTGGCCACCTCCTTGGCGGTGTAGACCGGGTTTCGCTGCGGGAGGAGCACCATGGCCGTGCCGAGGCGCACGCTCGTGGTCCTGGCGGCAAGGAACGAGAGGGTATTGAGCGGCTCGAGCAGCCCCGAGCTCGGGGGGACCGGGATCCTGCCGTCGTCGGCGTAGGGGTAGCGCGAGCGGTACTGGTCGAACAGCACCACGTGCTCGCCGACCCAGATCCGGTGGACGCCGCGGGCCTCAGCCTCCTGCGCCAGCGCGCCCAGGAGCTCAGGAGTGCAGAACGGGTCGGCCGTCGGGACCCACAGGTCGAAAAGCATCGCTCGATCCCCTCCGATCGTCGGGTCGTCTCAGTGGTCGTCGCTGCCGGCGGAGCGGGTCAGGAGCCGCCGAGCAGCCCGTGGAGCACGAAGTCGCAGAGCTCGTCGGTGGCCTCGTCGATCGGCACCGGCACGTCCTCGGCCGCCCGCACCGTCATCGCCCCCAGCAGCTGCTGGCCGACCAGCGCGGCGGCCCGGCTCGGATCGGCGATCCGGAACCGGCCCGAGACCATCCCGTCACCGATGACGTCCTCGAGCAGCCGGGCGACGTCGAGTCCGATCAGCGCCAGAGCGGCATCGACCGCGGCGGCGCCGGGACGGGTGGGGGTGGCCTGGGTGGCCATGGCCAGGCGGAAGAAGGCCGGCTGCTCGTCGATCCGCTCGAGCAGGCCACGGACGATCACCCGCAGCCGGGCGTCGGGCGAGGAGGCACCCTCCCACTCGCCGGCAAGCACCTCCTGGAGCTGGCGGTGCATCCGCTCGAGACATGCCCGCAGCAGCTCGTCGCGGTTGGCGAAGTAGACGTAGACGGTCGACCGGGCCACGCCGGCCTCGGCGGCGATCTCCTCCATGGCCACCTCGGTGGTCCCGCGAGCGCCGAACAGCCGCTGGGCCACGTCGATCACCTGGTCCCGCCGGAAGTCCCGGATGACGTCGCGCAGCGGGTCACCGACCCGTCGGGCCACCTCAGCCGGTCCCCGCCGAGTGGGCGGTGCTCATCGGCACACCGGCCGATGCGGGCTGAAAGCGACCGGGAGATGCTTGACCCCGTTGATGAACCTCGACTGCAGCCGCCGCATCTCGCCGTTCGGCCGCAGGTCGGAGAGCCGATCGAAAAGGTGCGTGAACATCACGGTGATCTCCATCCGCGCCAGGTTCGCACCGAGGCAGAAGTGCGGGCCGCCGCCGCCGAAGGCGATGTGGGGATTGGGATCACGACGGACGTCGAGCTCGTCGGCCCGGTCGAAGACCTCCTCGTCCCGGTTTGCCGAGGCGTGGAAGAAGACGATCTTGTCGCCTTCGGCGATCGGGACACCGCGCAGCTCGGTGTCGACGGTGGCGGTGCGGCGGAAGTTCATAACCGGGGTGACGAAGCGGAGCATCTCCTCGACCGCCGTCGGCAGCAGCGAACGGTCCGCGACGAGCTGCGCCCACTGGTCCGGGAAGGCGAAGAAGGCGGCCATCGCCCCGGACATGAGGTTCCGGGTTGTCTCGTTGCCGGCGACCGTGAGCAGCAAGAAGAACAGCTCGAGCTCGAGGTCGGAGAGCCGTTCGCCGTCGACCTCGACCTCCGTCAGGACGCTCATGAGGTCCTCGTGCGGGTGGATCCGCTTCTCGGCGAACAGCTGGCTTGCGTAGGCGTAGAGGTCCATGGCGGCGCCCATGGCGTCCTCGGCGGTCAACCCGTACTCGGGGTCCTCGCTGCCGACCATGCGGTTCGACCAGTCGAACATCCGGTGCCGGTCCTCGGGCGGGACCCCGAGCAGCTCGGCGATCACCCGAAGCGGCAGCTCGGCGGAGATCTCGGTGACGAAGTCGGCCTCGCCCCGCTCGCACACCTCGTCGATGATCTCATCGGTCTGGCGGTGGATGCTGGCCTCGAGATCTCGCACCATCCTCGGGGTGAAGCCCTTGTTGACGAGGCGCCGGTACCGGGTGTGCAGCGGCGGGTCCATGTTGAGCATCATCAGGCTCTGCTGGGCGATCTCGTCGTCGCTCAGCTCGAAGGGCATCGTCCCGCGCGACGCCGACGAGAACCGCCCGTAGTCGCGGTTCACCGTCACGCAGTCGTCGTACTTCGTCACCGCCCAGAACCCGGGCCCGTCCCGCTCGGGATGCCAGTGCACCGGGTCGTTGGCCCGCAGGTGAGCCAGGTACTGGTGGGGGACCCCGGGCACGAAGGTCAGGGAATCGGCGAGGTCGACCGGTCGGACGTCGGTGCGGGTCTGGGCCATCGGCGACACCTCCGAACCTTGGTGCCCGAGATTCCCCGGTGACGAAAGCCGCCCGGGGGTTCGGATCGGACACGGCGTCCGATCTTCCGGATGCTACGTCACCGCTTCGAGGCGGTCAACGAAGCCACCGAAGCTGGACCGCCTCGGCCCAGTTCGGCGGCCCGGCGGGCGGCCCTCACCGCCGAGCGGCGTCGCCGATCCGCCCGGCTCCGTCCTTGACCGACTCGCCGACGTCCTTCGCCGCCGCCTTCGCCTGGTCGGTCTTCCCCTTGATGTGATGAAGGAGCGCCTCGCCGCTCCCGCGTGACGGACCTCCGGTGCTGAAGCCGGGGGTCGGCGCCGGTTCCAAGGGGAAGCCCGATGGCGCGCAGGTCGCAGCAACGCAGCGAGGTCCGCCCTCGCCGTGGAGGACCGAGTCCGAGCAGACTCGGGGTTGCGAAACCATCCGCTCCACGACGAAGGAGGACCAAAGTGCTGCAACCCCAACCCTATGTCGGCATCGACCTGCACCGGCGCCGGAGCGTGATTGTCCAGCGCAGCGCCGAAGGTGAGACGCTGGCAGTCACCCAGGTGACGAACGACGACGTGCTCGCGTTCGCCGAGGCGGTCACCGACGCCGGCGAGCATCCCGAGGTCGTCATCGAAGCCTGTTATGGGTGGTACTGGGCCGTGGACCTCTTGGAAGAGCTCGGCTGTCGGGTCCATCTGGCGCATCCCCTCGGCAACAATTGGGGCAATCGGAGGGTGAAAAACGACTTGCGCGACGCCGAGGATCTGGTCGACCTGCTGCGTCTCGGGCGTCTGGCCGAGGCGTGGATCGCCCCGCCCGAGGTCCGAGAGCTCGTGCGCCACCGGGCCAAGTGCGTCTGTCTGCGCACGAACCTGAAGCTCCAAGTGTACTCGGTGCTCGCCAAAGAGGGCGTCAACGTCCCCATGACCGACCTGTTCGGCATGGCCGGAACGGCGCTGTTGGATACCGTGTCGTTGAAGCCCGCATACGCGGCGCGTGTCGAGTCGCTCCGGGACCTGATCGAGTCCTTCGACCGCCAGGTTGCGATCTTCGAGCGAGACCTGCGCCGGGAGCTGGCCGGGCACCCCGGCTATCGGGCGATCCAGGCCATCCCCGGCGTGGGCGAGACCTTCGCCGCCGTCTTCGTCGCCGAGATCGGCGATGTGACGAGGTTCACCTCGCCCGCCCACCTGTGCTCGTGGGCGGGGCTCACCCCGCGCCACCGCGAGTCCGACACGACGGTCCATCGGGGCCCGATCACGAAGCAAGGCTCTCGGCTCGTGCGCTGGGCGGCGGTCGAGGCGGCCCAACGCCAGGGAAGCGGCACCAAGCTCCGAGAGGACTTCAGACGGATCACCGCCAACCACGGCGACACCCCCGGGGCCCGCAAGGTCGCCCGGGCAGCCGTCGCCCGAAAGATCGTCACCCTCGTCTACTTCGGCCTGAGGGACGGCACCATCCGCTAGCAGGCCATCGAGCGGGCGGCGTGACGGGCTCCGGACACCACCAGGCGCGTGGCCGTGCGAAGTCATGGCCCCCGGTTCCCCCCGGCGTGGCCGCGAGTCTTGATTGACCCCGCCTGGTTGGTGGCCGCAACACTCCATGCTGCAAACGCGAAGGAATGACCGGCACCCGCGTCGTCGGCGTGCCTTGCCGAGGCTCGCTTCGGAATGGAGCAGGACACCTTGTGTCCCGATCACCGCGAAGGACGTGAACGCAACGACCCACTGAACACCTCGAGCGCCACGTGCAGCAGCGTCGCTTGCCAGGAAGCCCTGGCGGGCTTCCGGATCCATTGTGCTGCGAGGCAGCACCCGGGCGGTCAAGGCGCTCAGTCGCACCGCACGCCTGTTGGTAACTGACGCCGGGACGGATCCGTCGCTCCTGCGGCCTTGACCGCCCTCGTCATCTGCCAGCCCGAGGAGGCTGGGTCGGTTTGGCGCGCCTCTCAACCGTCGCTGAACGCCATCAGGACTCGCAGCAGTGGAAAAGGAGTCGGCCCGAAGGGCCGACCCTGCACTTGACACGAAGCGCTCCTTCAGGAATGACTTCGCCTCGGGTCCAGCGCTCTGGCTCCGCCGCCGACATCGGAGCTCTGGCACTCCGAGCGGCGCGCTCCCAGACCCCGATTCGCGACTCGCAGCAGCAGCAGCGCTCTGCCGACATCGTGGCGATGGCGGTGCTCCCTCAGCCGGGGTGCCCTCACAAGCCATCGTTCTTCAGCCCGGGCCCGCTGGGGCACGGCACCGGGTGACTACCACCACGCCACAACGCCGGTCCAGCGCGAACAGAACAGAGAGGAGCGACGATGGACGAGCATGACGTCGATGTCGTAGTGGTCGGTGCGGGGGGAGGAAGCTATCCGGCGGCCTTCTTTCTCGACCGGGCCGTGCACCAGGTGGTGATGGTCGATCCGATCGGGAACCTGAGCGGCGACCCTGGCCGAGGGCGCCTTCCCCCACCCGATGATCTCCGAAGGGATCAACAACGCTGCACGGGCGCTTCGCGCCTGAGCACTACTGGCGGAGCTCAGAGCCCGTAGGGGAGCGCCGGTTCGGCGACGGCGCCGTCGGCGAGCAGCGTGGCGAGCGTTCCGCCGATACCACACAGCTCGGCGACCGAGCCGCGCTCGATGACCCGGCCGTCACCGAGCACGACCACCTCGTCGAAGTCCTCCAAGCCGGCGAGGCGGTGGGTGATCCACACGAGCGCACGGCCAGCGCTCGCCGCGAGCACGTGGCGCCGCACGAGTGTCTCGTTGGTGTCGTCGAGATGCGCGGTCGGCTCGTCGAGGAGGAGGATCGGCCGGTTGGCGAGCAGCGCCCGGGCCACCCCGAGACGCTGGCGTTCGCCGCCTGAGACGGTGAGCCCGCGTTCTCCGAGCACGGTGTCGAGGCCGTGACCGAGGCTGTCCAACCACGGGCCCAGGCCGACAGCGACGAGGGTGTCGATGAGGGTTTCGTCACACGCGTCGGGGCACGCCAGGCGGAGGTTCGCGGCCAGCGTGGTGGCGAAGACGTGGGGATCCTGGGGTGCCCAGGCGATGAGATCGCGCACCTCGTCGCCCGCAAGGCCGGTGACATCGAGGCCTCCGAGGGTGGCTTGGCCGCCTGTGATCTCGACGAAGCGCAGGAGCGCCAGCGCGAGGGTGCTCTTTCCCGCGCCGCTCGGTCCCACCACTGCGATCCGCCGACCTGGGGTGACAGCGAGATCGACGTCGGCCAGAGCCGGTGGCCGCCCCGGCTGGTAGCTGACGCATACGTGGGACAGCACGTAGTCGGGGCTGTCTGGTGCCACGGTCTGCGCTGTGGCGGGCTCGGCGACGGGCGCTGGGCGTGCTGCCAGCGCGTTGACACGCTGGGCGGCGCCGAGAACCTCGTCGAGGTGGGCGAACGCCTCGGGCAGCGCTCCCAGGGCGTCGAAGGAGGCGAGCGACACGAAGCCGAGGACGGCGACTGCGACACCTCCGAGCTTGCCGGCGCTGACCGCTGACGCGCCGAGGGCGACCACGGCGACGGTGGTCGCTCCGGCGGCCAAGGCGGCGGCCCCGTTGGCGGCCCCTGCGACAGCCGCGACGTGCCGCGCTGTTCGGGCGAGGGCCGCTTCGGCGCGCTGGAGGGCTGCGAGGGCGGTGTCGCTCGCGTCGAAGGCCAGCAGGTCGGCGGCGCCTTCGACGATGTCGACGAGCTGGGCGCCCAGCGCGCCGCGCTGCTCGGCGCGCCGGCGAGCCACCCGGCGTCCCCCCCGCCGGGCGGCCGCGGGTACCACCACCCCGGCGCAGATGAGCCCGGCACCGAGCACGGCGGCGTCAATGGGGAGCACGAGCCCGGTGAGAGCGAGCGCTGCGGCCGCGGTGCCAAGAGCCGTCAGCGACGGCACGGCGATGCGCACCAGAAGATCCTGGGTTGCGTCGACGTCAGCCACGACCCGGACGAGGGCGTCACCGCGGTCGATGTCGCCGAGCCCGCCGGGCACGAGCCGCTCGAGGTGGCGGTAGGCCCAGAGCCGTACCCGGGCGAGGCCGCGCAGCGCCACGTCGTGGCTGGCGAGGCGCTCACCGTAGCGGCCGGCGCCGCGAGCCAGTGCGAAAAGCCTGACCGCGGCGATCGCCACGCTCAAGGTGAGGATCGGAGGTCGCAGCGACGACGTGGCGATCAGCCATGCGGAGGTGGCGAGCAGGCCGAGCGCGGCGAGCTGACCGAGCATCCCAGACGCGACTGCCGCCACCGCGCGCGCCGGCTCATGGCGAAGCGTGCTAGTGGCGAGGTGTAAAAGGCCGTCGCCTTCGCGGCGGGTCATCGGTTGGCTCCGGGGCGGACCAGGCGAGGCTCTGCAAAGAGCCGGGATCGGCTTGCAGCGCTGGCCGTTGGCAGCCGGCGACCTGCGGCGACAGTTGCGAGCCGGCCATCGCCGACGCCCACCACGCGGTCCACCAGGCCGAGCAGCGCGCCCCGATGGGTGGCAACGACGAGGCTGCGCTCACCGAGGACTTCGTCGAGCGCGGCGACGACGGCTGCCTCGGTCGCCGGATCTGCGTGCGCGGTTGGCTCGTCGAGGAGGAGGATCTGGGCTTCGTTGCGGAGCAGGGCACGGGCGAGCGCGACCCGCTGGCGTTCGCCGGTGCTCAGGCGCCCTCCCTGCTCGCCGAGGTTGGTGGCGAGCCCGTCAGGGAGGTTGGCGACGAGCGCGGTGAGCTGGGCTGCGGCGAGCGCGGCGGCGAGCTCGCGGGCGGTCGCGTCGATGTCGCCGAGGCGGAGGTTCTCCTCGAGCGTGCCGGCAAAGAGATGGGGGCGCTGGGGCACGTAGGCGAACTGGGAGCGCCACCACCGGGGATCGGCGTCGGCCAGAGAGACGCTGCCGAGGCTGATCGATCCTGAGCCGAGTGGGACGAGCCCGAGGACGACGCCGAGCAGGCTGGACTTTCCCGCCCCGCTCGGCCCGACGAACGCGACCCGCTCGCCCGGGGCCACCTCGAGGTCGACGTGGTCGAGCGCAGCGCCGCCCCGGGCCTCGTAGCGTACCGACACGTCGGCCAGGACGAGGCTCGTGGGTCCGCGGGGCGCGGTGCCCGGCGCAGGTGCGGCGAACGCAGGCACGCGGGTGTCATGACTCGCGGCTGGCCCGAGGATGTCGAAGATGCGGTCCATGGCCGAGAGCCCCTCGGCCGCGGCGTGGAAGTCCGCCGAAGCGCGCCGCAGTGGCAGGAACACCTCAGGGGTGAGTATGAGCGCGGTGAGTGCAGGAGCAAGGGTCATGTGACCCGACAGCAAGCGCAGAGCGAGGGGGACCGCCACGAGCGCGGTGCCGACAGCGGCGAGCGTCTCGAGCACGAGCGCGGAGAGGAATGCCTCTTTGAGCACGGCCAGCGTCGTACGCCGCAGCTCTTCGGTCACCTCGGCGATCTGGGTCTCTTGGCGGTGGGCGCGACCGAAGGCACGCAGCGTCGCCAGGCCCTCGACAACGTCGAGGAACTGCGCGCCGAGCGTGCCGAGCGCCTGCCAGCGGCGGGCCAGGCGTTGCTCGGTGAGGCGCCCGATGAGCGCTAGGAACACCGGCACCACGCCGAGCGCGGCGAGGAGGATCACGAACGAGAGCCAGTCGACGATCCCGATGACGCCGAGCAGCACGAGCGGGGCCAGCACGGCGAGGACCAGGCGAGGCAGGTACTCGCCGATATAGACGTCGAGCGCGTCGAGGCCCCGACCGAGGGTCACGGCCAGCTCCCCGGCGCGCTCGCCGGCCAGCCACGCCGGGCCTCGTTCGAGCATGGCGGCGGTCCCGTCGTGGCGAAGCTGGGCTCTTACTCTGTTCGCTGCTCCCGCCCCGACCACCGAGGCGGTCGTGAGCAGGAGTGAGCGTGCGACGGTTGCCAGCAAAAGACCGGCGAGCAGCGGCATGAGGCGTGAGAGGTAGACGGGCCGCCCGAACACCTCGGCAAGTAGATGGCCCAACAAGAAGGCCTGGACGACCAGGCACGCGAGCAGTCCGACCCCGATTGCCAGCGACAGGGCCGTCCACGTTCGGACCGGCCGGGCCCGGTTCCACAGGCGGCGGTCCAGTGGCGGCTTTCGACCGCGCCGCGCCGCCGCGCCACTCACCCCGGCTGCTGCTCCGGCGCCAAGGCGCTTGGCGCGACCTGCTCGGGCAGAGGGCCACCTGGTGACGGCCCGCCTGGTGGTGCCATGTCGCCCCTAGCTCCAGGTGGGCGGACCAGGCGCTGGCGGAACACCCAGTAGCTCCAAGCCTGGTAGGCGAGCACGAAGGGGGTGAAGATGGCGGCGACCACGGTCATGACGAGCAGCGTCTCATGGGCGGAAGCGGCATTCCATATCGTGAGGCTGTCAGCGGCTCCGAGCGTGGAGACCATGACGCGGGGGAACAGGCCAGCAAAGACTGCACCGCTGAGCGCGAAGATAGCGAGCGCGGTCACCACGAACGCGGTGCCGTCCCGGCCCCGGGCCACCGTCAACGCGGTGGCCCCCAGGCAGACGACGGCGAGCACGACCAGCGCGACGGGGACCGCTCCGGGGAGCGACCCGGGGCGGCTCGTGCCTGCTACCGACTCCGCCACCCAGGCGCCGAGCCCTGCGACGGCCGCCACGGTCGGCGCGATCAGCAACATGGCGGCACGCCGAGCCCGTCGGCGCAGCTCACCGGTCGTCTTCAGCGCCAAGAACACAGCGCCGTGGAGGCAGAAGACCGTGAGGCTCACTACCCCGCCGAGCAGCGCAATGGGGTGGACGAGACCGCCGAAGCCACCGTTGTAATGCGGTCCGGGTCCGATGGCGAGGCCACGGAGGAGATCGGTGAACGCCACCCCCCATAGCAGTGCCGGGATCAGGCTGCCGACGAAAAGCGCCGCGTCCCAGGTCCGCCGCCAGCTGGCGCTGTCCTGCTTGGCCCGGAACTCGAACGCGACACCCCGCAAGATCAGCGCGGCGAGGATCAAGAACAGCGCCAAGTAGAAGCCGCTGAACATCGTCGCGTACCAGGTGGGGAAGGCCGCGAACATCGCCCCGCCCGCCACGATCAGCCAGACCTCGTTGCCGTCCCAGAACGGGCCGATCGAGTTCAGGCACAGCCGCCGGTCGACGTCGTCGCCGGACACGAACGGGGTGAGGATCCCCACCCCGAAGTCGAAGCCCTCGAGTACGAAGAAACCCGTCCACAACAGACCGATCAGCGCGAACCAGGCGGTGTCGAGCCCGGCGACCGGCCCGATCACGGCGTGCTCCCGTGCGGCGGTGTCCGGCCGCTCCGGTTGCACCGTTCACGTGGATGCGTGTCAGTAGACAGGGCGTCAGTAGACAAGGCTCGCCACCGTGTCCCTCTTTGCGCCTTCGCCGCCAGGGGCATGCCCATCCCTGTCGCCGCCTCTGGGGGGCAGCGAAGCTCGTGCGGCGCGGCTCATGAGCACGATGTCGATCGCGCCGAGCACGCTGTAGAGCACGACGAAGCCGGCGAACGTAGCGATCACCGAGCCTGCACCCACGGTCGGGGACATGGCCTGGGAGGTCTTCATGAGCCCGTAGACGATCCACGGCTGGCGGCCCATCTCGGTGAACAGCCATCCCGAGGTGTTCGCCGCGAACGGCGCCCCGATGCTGGCCACCAGCACCCACAAGGTGAAGCGGCTGTCCGCCATGCGCCAGCGGGAGCGCTTCCGAGAGAGCCACCAGGCCCACGCCGCCACCGCGAGCATCAAGAAGCCGAGACCCACCATCAGCCGGAAGCTCCAGTAGGTCGCCCAGATGACCGGCACGTAGCTGCCCGCCCCGTACCTCTTCGCCTCCGCCTTTTGGAGCTGGTTGATGCCAGACACCTTGCCGTCATAGGACATGTCGGCGATCAAGCTCAGCAAGTGCGGCACCCGGATCTGGAAGATCGGCTGGCCCGACAAGTTGCCGATGGTGAGCAGCGAGAAGCTGGCCCCGGACTGGGTGTTGTAGAGCGCCTCGGCGGCCGCCATTTTCAGGTTCTCCTCGGGTTCCCGTGGGTCATTTCGACAGCGGGAGGGCACGCGCTGTCGGTAGCTCGACGGTGATGCCGCCACAGCACAGGTACACCATGGCG